>Ga0206839_1178_pt1 | contig 13174 bp, 13 predicted proteins | sample Alteio_BWOrgCont_27_FD_152883 | JGI IMG/M metagenome (GOLD analysis project Ga0206839, IMG submission 152883) | Enriched cells from forest soil in Barre Woods Harvard Forest LTER site, Petersham, Massachusetts, United States -... | ecosystem: Environmental > Terrestrial > Soil > Temperate forest >... | reverse complement strand
GGCCCATCCCCACCACGTTCCCGAAGTCATGAAGATGTATGAGGAAATGATCGTGGAGGGAGCTTGGTGGGACTATGTGGACGGCATGGCCCATCGGGTAGGTTTCATCCTGAAAGGTCATCCAAAAAAAATGAAGTCACTGCTTCTTTCTTGGAGCAAGTCCGAAAATCTCTGGAAGCGAAGAACGGCTATTATTTCTCAACTTCTTTTTAAAAAAGAAACCGATCTGGACTTTTTATACGCCTGCATCGAACCGTCTTTAAGTTCCAAAGAATTTTTTCTTCGGAAGGCCATCGGTTGGGCCCTGCGGGATTACGCCTGGACTGACCCCAAAGAAGTCATCCGCTACGTCAATCAAAACAAAAATCGGCTTTCAAACCTAAGCCGGCGCGAAGCCCTGAAAAATATTTAGACAGCGAGGGGATTAGCCGGGACCGATCGAAAGTGTTGGCCATTTTCAACCGGCCCGGCGAAGGTCATTTCCGGGTTATGGTGGCTCGTTTACAAGGGGCTCTAAGTGTTGTGCGTACGTTCGTACGTTCCATGCTTCCTAGATTACTGGATAGCTGTCGTCTCCGTATTACGAGCCTATGAAGAAAGCATCACAATGCCTCTTTGTCCCAGCCTAAAGTCTGGCAGACCAAGGTCCGCGATTTCAAAATTTTCATAACAAAACTTAGAGATTTCACTCTGGTAGCCGAAAAGTTAGCAAACCTTTGCGAGGAGGCGCCTGTGCAATTCGCCGTTTTCGGTCTTTTGATCTTTGTTGCTATCTTAGTTATCGTCGTCTTTTCCGCCGCCGTGTCCACCTACAACGGGCTGGTGTCGCTGAAAAATCAAGTGGACCGAGCTTGGGCCAACATCGACGTTCTCTTAAAGGAGCGCTTCGATCTTGTCCCCCGCATGATATCGGTCTGCGAACAGTTCACAAAATACGAACGTGGAACATTTGACCGCATTATCCAGGCCCGCCAGGCCTACGGAGCAGCCGGCAGCGTGGATGAAAAAATAAAAGCCCAAGGGGACGTGGCCAAAGCCGTCCGAGGCCTACTCGCCATCGGCGAAGCCTACCCCCAACTAAAATCCAGCGAACAATTCGTTGAACTGGAACACACACTCAAAGAACTGGAAAATCAAATCGCCGACCGCCGGGAACTTTTCAACAACACCGTGACCAATTTCAATACACGTTGTCAGGTATTTCCCGACGCGATGTTCGCCGGCATTTTAGGATACAAACCCATGGGCCTCTTTCACGTAGAAGCCAACGAGCGCGAAATGCCCACAGTTAAAATGGACTTGCCCGCTTGATACACAATCATCACCACACCAATTCACCCATTGGTGGAATTGTTCTCATGATAGCGGGAGGACATCTAGTTATTTCCACAATGAAGAAATGGAATCGGGCCCGCCTGGTTCAGGATACGCCGGTGGTTCCCGTGGCGTCGGCCCCTCAAGGTTTCGTCGAAGTCGAAGGAGCGGCCCTACCTCTGGCGAACGGCCATCTCCTGACCCCCGTGGAGCAAAAACCCTCGGTGTATTTTTCTTTTCGTTTGGAACATTATCAGTCCAACGGGAAAAGCGGCAGCTGGGTCACTGTTTTCAATATGGCCACTCAAGAATCCTTCTACCTGGCCGATACTACCGGCCTTCTTCTGGTTAACCCAAATCCGGGCGAAAGCTCAGTCCAGAATAAAATGCACTATGTGTCCAAGATGACCTTAGAACAAAAGGAGAGGGTTTTCGCTTTTGCCGGAAGAAATATTCCGGGTTGGCTTGGGGGGAGTTTCAGAGTCATCGAAAGCTTTATCGCCGTGGGCTCTCCGGTCTACGCGTTGGGAAATCTAATTTCAGGGCGCCACGAAGAAGTCAGCGAGGAAATTTTAAAAGCCGCCGGCTCCACAGTGGCCATGGGATACTCCAAGTTGCCACCGGCTCTATTTCACTCTTACTTGCCAAAACAAGCCGTCTGCGTCGGTGCCATGGCGACCACTGAAGATCGAAAAATTTATTTCGCCGATTGCCACAAAGAAGAACTGGAAAGCCGCCTGCGCCAAGGATTTATATATAAAATTATCGGCGGAGCCCTGCTTTTCGCGGCGGGCGCGGCCTTCCTTCTTTATACTTTGGTTGAAAATAAAACTATTTGAGACTTATCCCCGCTCGTAGGCTTGTTTCAATCTTGCCATATCGAGTTTTTTCATCTCAATCACGGCCCTCATTACATTTTCAGATTTTTTGGAATCCGTCATCCACTCACCCATGGTCGAGGGCACAACCTGCCACGACACCCCGTACTTGTCCGTGAGCCAACCGCATTGACTTTCTGAACCATCCTTGGAAAGTTTCTTCCAGTACCCGTTGATCTCTTCTTGATTCTCACAGTGCACGACGAGGGAAAATGCCGGAGAAAAAGTATAGCCATGGGTCCCTTGCCCCTCCATCAGTACGAACTCTTGTCCGTTCAGTGAAAAAACACAGTGCATAATGGATTTGTTGGCTTCATCCCGCTTCATAAATTCAACTTTGGAATTTGGGAACAAAGACATATAAAAATTAATGGCCTCTTCACCCTTGCCTACCATCTTGTCCACGAATAAAAAGGCGGGAGCGATCTTGAGTTTTTTATCTGAAAGCGTGACTTGCCACTCAACACCGAATCTATCTTTGGTCCACCCATACTTTGTGGCCCAAGGATACTTATCCAATCCCATTCGGACTTCGCCGCCTTCGGCAAGCTTTTGCCAAAGGTTGTCTATTTCTTCCTCGTTTTCACACCAAACAAAATATGAAAAAGACGGTGTGAACTTAAACTGGGGCCCGCCGTTCAGGCACAAGATTCTTTGCCCCTCTATCTCGAACTCAACGGTCATCACGGATCCCACTTTTTGACCGGAAACCTCCGCAGCAGATTCCCCATAGCGGGCTACTTTTCCAATTTTGGAATTTTTAAACGCAGAAGTATAAAATTTAGCAGCCTCTTCAGCTTGACCGTTGAACCAAAGACAGGAACCGATTTTTTTCATAAATCCTCCCTATGAAAAATATGACAGAAGAATTGGTGCGAGATCAACAACATTGTCCCTTTACGCGGTGGGGCTAATGGGAGAAGATACCCATCTATGAAACTTCTGAGCAATCTTTGCCCCCAATGCCGACATGGTGAGATTTTTCAGGGCTTGGTCACGATGAATAAAACTTGCGGAGTATGTGGCCTCGTTTTTGAACGGGAAGAAGGCTACTTCACGGGCGCCATGTTTTTAAACTACATGTTTCTCTCAATATCGGCGATCCCGACCATGCTCGTGTTCGTGTATTTGGGCCACATCGTCGCCGGAGGAGCCATGGCCATTTTCCAAATCGTCTTGTTCGCGCCCTTCTCTTTTCGATTTTCCCGCCTCTTATGGATTAATCTGGACGCTGTGACATTGGATAAAAAATTTTAATCCATTGATTGCCATAACGAATTTTTAAGGACATAAGGCCATTATGGCTTCCTTTAGAATTCTGGCAATTATTGCTTCGGCTTGTGCTCTCTATTTTGGAAGTCCTATTTTTATTCCCCTCTTCCTGGGCTATTTTCTTTTCGTGCTCTTAGATCCTTTGGTCACAATCGCTGCTCGAAGGGGAGTCAATCGCACCCTGACATCCGTCATACTCGTATCCGCATCCATGGTGGTTTTTGTTTTAGCCACATGGACTCTTTACGGTATTTTTTCAAACCTCGTGAAAGAGATTCCTGTTTACTCGGCAAGAATCGAGAGCATGGTCAAAACAGTCGAAACGAAGACCCACGCTTGGGAGCAGAGCACTTCCCAAATCGTTCCAGAAACCAAACCTCCCGATGACGTGCAGAAAGTTCAGGTGGTACAGGGCCATAGCGTTTTAGCTTCATTCGCTTTTAGGGGAATCAATACCCTTTTTGAAGCCATACTCACCGCGGCCTACATACCCCTTTTGGCGTTTTTTTTATTGTTGAACAAAGAAAAATTTCAACTGTTGATTCCGAAAGCTATAAGTTCCTCTTTCAATATGAAAAAACTGAATAGCGATATAGTTAAAATGATTCGTGGATTTTTCATCGGTAATCTTATCATCGGCTTTGGAATGTCCTTACTCCTCGGAACTCTCTATTGCATCCTAGGGCTGAATAATTGGCTGGCCCTGGGCTTAATGACGGGTTTTCTCAACCTCATTCCCTACCTGGGTGTCTTGGCGTCTCTCGTTCTTCCGTCCATCGGGGCCTTGTTGCAATTTAATACTTTCACGCCGCTTTTGATCATCACGATCTCAGTCGTAGTTTTGCACTTTGTGGTTGCGGACTTTGTGATTCCCAAAGTCGTCGGATCCCATGTTGCCCTCAACGCCATAGCGGCGACCGTAGGGCTCTTGTTTTGGGGATGGCTTTGGGGTGCGCTGGGCCTGCTTCTCGCGGTGCCCCTAACGGCTATACTCAAAATTGCTATGGAAAATCACAAAGATTGGGTCGCTGTCGGCGAACTTTTATCGGAATAAAAAATTCTAATCAGGCCCAACTCAAAGTCCGTTTAACATTTCTCCACAGGGCGGGCCTTGAGTCTTGTCGCTGGACTTGCGCCCGAACTTGCTATTGAAGCGCTGTGTGATCCAATCCTGCCATTTCTGGTGGTTGTTAGAAATGTAGATCGCCAAGTGATCCAGAGCGTAGGCGCCGCTATAAAACAGCGCCGCCAGTATGAGACCGTGGCCAAGTTGTATGGACCACGCCACATGATTAAACGACTTGATTGTTGTTCGTAGATTTAATTCGGTGACAACGAGAGCGCTGGCGATGATATGCAGGGGTACAACCCAGGGATTGGCTCTCGCCGCAAAAGGTGGGTGCAACAAGAAGTAGTCTAAGAGTTGCCGTCCCTGTAGCTTGAGCAAAGCCTCTCGGGAAGCTTGATCCACGTCGGTGTACTGGGCCCGCACTTCGTCGCTGGCCGCGTTTTCTTTGGCTGGGTCTTTTTCTTCCAGGGCCTCTTCTAATTGCTCGGAGGCATCATGAAATTTAGCCAGTTTGTCGGATTCTTCGGCTGGCATTTGGGTTACGGCTTCAGAGAGCTTCTCCGGTGATTCAATGATGGCCCTGATTTCTTCCGGATATTTGGTTATATCTTGATGCTTGTACATTTCGACCATCTGATCGAAATAATTTTGGATCTGTTTTATGTCGTCGAGGCGTAAACCTTGCTCCAAGCCCACACGGACTGATTCTAACTTCTCCACCCGATCCGCATATTGCTCATCAGACATTTGGTTGCCCCGGGCAGTGACGTCCCAAAGAGCCACGCCCTGAGCGGCCTGCACGAGCATGACGTAGAGAAATGCGAGAGGGATATCGTGGAGATTCTGAGATCCAGATATAAGCCTCGCCGCCGTGAAAAAGAAAAGGGACCCATAAATCGAATAAGCTTTCAAAATGATACTTTTAATTTGGATAGCACCGTGCCTGGCCTTGGGAAGATTGAGCGTGTTGGCCCACCAGTTTTTCATTCCAACCCAGAAACCCTCCGTCGTAGTGACACCGTCCGTAGATATCTCTTCGGCGGGATCGTAAAGAGTCTCCCGGTCCACCCTGTCTTTCTGATAAACGAGCGCGATGTGAGAGTCCATGACGTTCCAATATTTTATAATCTGAGAAAGGGTTTCGGAGCGGTGCTGGGGACTGCTCCACAGAAACTCACCCTCTCGCGCCGTAAGAAGGCTTCTGGTTTTAGGCGTGGACAAGTCGGCCCGCGGGCCCCACAGGGCGATTTGAACGACCTCCAACAAGTAGTCAAAAAAGAGGAGGCGGCCACCGGTTTTATAAGTGAATTCCTCCGGCTCGGCCCTAGCTAGAAAATCACGCTGGGCCACTCCCCAGTTTCCAAAAGCTTGGTAGGTCGCGGTTCTAATGCCTTCCCACCGGAGCTTGAGCCCTTGTAAAACAGAGTGATTGATTTCGTTTGCCTTCAGGCGGCGGGCAGTTCTTTTGGCTAAAGTATAGTAAAATGCAATTTCCTGCTCCGACATTTGGGCAATGTCGAAGTTCTCTTCTCCCAAGCCCAGGGTTCTAATCTCAAATAATATTTCTTTAGAAAGTTCCGTCCAATTTTCTTTGAATTTGGGATTTGTTTGCAGTTGGGCCAGAACCTGCGGCGACGCTCCCCCTTGTTCCATCATCATGGCCACAGTGGCGGGATCCAGATCCTCTTCATGGCTGGCCACAATAAGACCAAGTGTCCAGGCCGCGGCGTCTCTCTGAACCTTTTGCTTACTTACGGCGGCAAGGAGATCCTCTTTCCGTCTATTTTCCGCTCTTATGCCTTCGGGGCTTTGGAAAATATTGGTGACTCCGGGAAAAACATTTTTATCCAACCCCAGTCGCTGACCCAAGGCTGACTTGGCCTTGATCCTTCTAAGAGGAAAAATTCCTCTCTGCAAAGCCCGCACAAAGTTCTTCTGTTGGAAGAGGGCGGCGACGTAATGATAGGTGGGCAGACTCACGTAAGCGAAGGCTCGCATGCCGGCAATACAAAGATTCTTGGCCGGCTCCCACATTCCCGTTTTCACATATCCAGCCAAACCCGCGATGGCGAACATGCCCGGCACGAGGCTCGTCAGCGAGATCATACTCTTGGCCAAGGTCACCCGATAAGTGGTGTCTTTCAAAACAGACGGAAAAAAATGCTCATAAAATTCATTGAAGATGTGCACGGCCCACGCGGGCCCCACTCCACGGCGCAATTCGTTTACCGCCGCGGCCATTGTGACCGCCGACGAGAGCGCAGCTATGAGCTTCACGGATTTGGACGTGGTCCATGTTTTTCTTATATGCTGAAACCAAGTGCTGTTGCGAATCTGCCGGCGCTTGATTTCAGACAGGGTCTTCCAGTAAGGGCCCAGATCTCCATTGGCGATGGCGTCTTTTAACTTATCCTGGTCAAGGGGAGTGAGTGCGGGGTTTTCTAGGTAAAGCTTTTTTGCCTTGGGATTTTCGGCTTGGACTTGGCCTTCACTGAGAATATCCGCGTAGGCCGTCCTCCACTCTTTCACAGGAAGAGTGTCTTTCAACATAGTGGCCGCGGTCCCGTTAGCCATAGCACGGTCGTCCAAGGCTTTTGCTCCCGCCTTGGAAAGGCCAATGAGCGCATTTCTTAGATCTCCGTCTGCGGTCGCCGAGTACTCCAACGCTTTCGCATTCACGTCCGCCGGATCGGGGTCGTACTCGCTGGAGTCCGATTCTTCCAGCTTGGGATTCAACAAAAACGCCAGTTTCTTAAATGCCTTTTCGCCCACGGATAAGTATCGTCGCATTATTTCAAAGGGCAGCAGCCCCATCAGCACCCGCCCGTCGCCCGGAGAATCCCTGTAGATCACGAGGTTTTCACCCTTCATCAGAGTGTCTTCGGAAAGATCCAAGGGGATGAGCGGATTGCTCGCGCTTACGGTGTCGTAGGGTTTCAACCCGCGGCTGAAAAAAGAAATCTTGGTTTCAGGTGTGACGAAGTCGGAATCTAACGTGCCGATATTGAAACTCGGAATTTTGGATTGAAAAAGCTGATGCTTGGCATATTGCAGGTCAAAGGCCCGCAACTCGCCAGAACTTTGTTTTGTGCCACAGCCACGGGGGCTGATTCCTTCGATATTCAATTCGTAGGTCGTTTTTCCATCAGCAAATATAAAAGAAAAAGTATTGGGGGCTTCACCCGCTTGCACGCTGACCTTTTTTAAGTCAGTGATCGTTACCCGCGGCATATTGAAATCATTCAAATCATAAGTGGCGGGTGGCCGTCCTTTGGCTCTCACGATCATCTTCTGCTTTAGGCGCAAAGGATCCCGATGGGGAACAGGCAGAGTGGTGTCGGTGGCGACCGCCAATTCGCTAATGGTCTGCTCAATGTCACTCTGCTCGGGCAGTGAGGCATTTCGGGCGGCTATTTGGAGCGGAGTTTGGGAATCAGTTTCAGTGGGCGGATTAGAAGGCGAATCCCCGAAAGCGGCTAAATTTCCACCGATTATGATTTGAAGGGCAAGGAGAAGTATTAGGAGTTTTTCTCCAACCCGCTTTGTTAGTGAAATTCGCATCTCAAGCTAGTTAGCAAAATCCATGCAGTTTTTTTCCGCTCGGCAATTCCAAAATCCCCATAAAGCCATCGCGACAGGACAAATTTGCCCTGCCCAACCGAAAAGGCCGAAGAGCGTCACCACCCTGTCTGATTTCTTGACGGTCCCTAACCCCGAGAGACCCGGTCCGTTTTAATGAATTCGCGTGGGTTCGGGCATGGATTCACGAGATGGCACGGCCTTTCGATTTGCGACGGCCTTAAGCGCAGCCTGACAAATCGCCAAAGCGGGATTTTCATCGGCGGCGGCGCCCGTTTGAGCGTAATCTTTTTCAGACATCATCTTGATGAACTCGTCAGGACTTTGAAAGCGCTGGGCCTTTCCAGCCAAGGCGAACCAAGCTCCGACCTGAACCGGAATAAGCGTCACGTTCATCTTCTCGGCGACTTCCCAAGCCGCTGCGATTTCTTTTGAGTACTTGCGCAGGGGTCTTTCACCCAAAGGTGTGACCTCCCAAGGTTCCTTTGCTTTTATTTTCACTTGATAGCCCATTACTTCTTGAGAAATTTGAGTATCGATTTCCCGGCCTGGCCGCATAATCCCTCCTATTCAAATGAGGCGTTCTTATAACACCCACCAATGCGGGAGAAAACCCGTAAAAAATACAACGGCTAGTGGGGAAGAACGCCCTATTTAATTTCTCTTGCCCCGTCGTCCCTGAGCGAATTCCACCGGGTAACCATCGGGATCGAAGGCTGTCATGGATCTCTCCCACGGCTCATCATGGGGCGGCTCATGGAACAGCACACCTCTGGCGCGCAACTTCTTATAAAGACCGTCTAAATCGTCGGTACTAAGCTCGACGTGAATCGCTCTTTTCTGTGCGGCAGTGGTTTTCTTCGCTCCGTCTTTCTTGGCTTGGGCCCAAGAAAGCAGACCGATTGTGCCTCCTTTGGGTCCACCCACCCGAATCATCGCGAAATGGGGAGCGGCGTTCAACTCCAACTTGAACCCCAACTTTTTGCTGTAATAATCAATGGAGCGCTTTACGCTCGCCACAGTCAGGGTGAGCCCCTCCATACGAACCTGCTCTTTCACTTCTTCGCTCCTTGTTCAAGTTGCACCTAAGAATCTCGGTTTGATCGGGCTCTCGGTGGATTTGGAACTTTCTAAATATACTTTATATGCCCGCCCATTGGGCCGGGATGATACAAATTCCACGAGCTTTTCGTTTACGAAACGGGCCGCCACCCCGTCGTCGCAGGCGATTCCGGGTTTCATTCCGGCTGAGACAAGCCGGTGGTAAGACGGCCGCCGCTCTTTCTCGCCGTCGTAATGGGGGCAGTTGCTCCCTTTTAAAATTCCAAGACAGCGAAGTGGCGACAGAGTTCCCGGAATGGAATCAGTTACCCCCTCTTCAAACCAGCAAATGGAACCCGCGCTGACTCCACCCAGAACGATTCCACGCTGGTATGCCTCCAAAAGAATCTTATCCAGCTCCCATTCTTTCCAGAGGACCAAGAGATTTCTTGTGTTGCCGCCGCCGACGTAAATAACGTCTTTGTTAAAAACGTAATCTTTCAAAGACCCGATGGGTCCGTTGTACAAGGCCAGGTGGGAAGCTTCTACGTCGTGGCCTTTCATCGCGGCGTAAAAGTTTTGGTTTTGTCTCTCTGAATCGCCGCCAGCCGTGCCCACAAAACAAACCTTTGGCCTTGGTTTATGGGACAAGCCGAAAAGAAATTTATCTAAGAGGGGATTCTCCGGCTCCATTAGAAATCCGCCACCACCCATGGCGAGAATTTGTCTTTCCGTGTTCATGGCGCTGATCTTCGTTCAGCTGTCGTTTTCGGTCAAGCCTCCCTGAAAAAAAAGCGAAGCCGTTGAGTGCCCCTCTCTTAGTGAGTAAACGGCCCTAAAGTCAGTTTTTTACAATACGGAGCACCTACGATTTAGTATTCTCGGTGCATGAGCTTTTTCCATGGCCGTTAAATTTGAATCCGTTCGCCAGATGGCCCTGGCCCTTGGAAACGTCCAAGAGTCAGATCCCCCGCACCATCCCAATTGTCTTTTTTAACCTCGATCATGTATGCCCCCAGATTATGGGTGTGCATGGAAACATCGGGATGCATGTGCGTGCCGAACAAAGCTTCTCCCTCAAGACAAATTGTGCGGTAACAAAGGGCCGCGCCCTCGGCACTGCAGCCAACGATTCCGATATGCGGGGTCAGATTGGGCATTGACGCCTCCTTACAAAAAGCGAAAGTGGAATAAATCTTGCTTTTATGACTTATGCCACACGGAGGTGAATATGACGAAAAAAGAAAAGCACAATGTGTCGCAGCATCACCAAAAAACTGAGCAGTCAGGCATAGTTCATTACGCCCACAGCGACGACGATGAACATTTGGAGCCCGGACAATTCAAACCTAAAAATGAGGGAATTAACAACACTGACGTACCAGGAATTCCCATGACCAAAAAGGCCCTGAACAACCCAACGGGGCAAGATGAGGGCTTGTCAGGCGGCGGAAGCGATCCTCTGGCGGATTTGTAATTTGTTGCTTTCTCTTCGTTTTACTGCAAAATTACTTTTCCTATGAAGATTCTTGTTATCGGCGCCACGGGACTTACGGGAAATCATCTGGTGAAACATCTTCTGCAGGAAGGTCATGATGTCACGGCCTTCGTCAGAGACCAGGGCAAGCTTTCAATTCAGGACCCTCGACTTAAAATTGCCCAGGGCGAAGCCCGTGACTCCGCTTCGATGGAGCGCGCGGTTCAAGGACAGGACGCGGTGGTTTCGGCTTTTGGGCCCCGCTCCCTGAAAAAAGATGATTTACAAGAAGTCTTTATGCGAAATCTTGTGGCCGCCATGACCAAGGCCGGTGTTAAGCGTCTGGTCAATTTATCGGCAATGGGAGCCGGAGACAGTCGCGCCGGTTCTCCCTTTGTGATGCGGAAAATTATTCTCCCGCTCTTTCTTGGTAAGTTGTTCGAAGACAAAGAACGGGGCGAAGTGTACCTTATGAAAAGCGCATTGGATTACGTTAATGTTCGTCCGGGCCGCTTAACCAACGGCGCCGCTCGGGGGGGAGTTAAGGCAAGCCTGCAGTACGACGGATTAAAACCCTTCATGACCCGTGAAGATCTAGCGCTTTTTATGATTGCCCAACTCAATAAATCAGAATGGGTTCGCAAGTCCCCCCTGATCGGGTACTGAAGAAACGTCTGAGTTCATTCACTTTGACTTACTGAAACTGAATCTGCGAAAAAACAAAATTAAAGCGGCCGTGATGCACAAACTCATCAAAGCAAACGGTATGGGATAAATCCACGCGGCCTTGATTGGAAAATCCGTTGGATTCAATATGCCCGGGCCTGGTTGGTGGGCTTTTAGTTCCATGGACCACGGAATCGCCATACCAAAGTAGACAAGCAAAGAAACCACGACAGTGATCAAAAAATCTACTTTCTTCATATTTAGGATTCTAATTTGTACGCTCTATTTTAGCCACCTCTTGATCGATCCGAAACCCGATTTTCCTTGGAAGAAATGAAAAGCCCGCATATAAAAACCCCTTTTAATGGATGGTAGTTGAAAGGTTTCATGAAAATAAAAATATACGTTCTTTTAGCCGCGCTCGTTTCACTTACGGTCTTCACGACTTTGTCTTGCAGCCACCAGGAGCTGCCGCCGCCGTCTAGCACGACGGCCCCGATTTATCCCGATGAAGCGGAGCTAAAACAAATGCAAGCGCGATTCGCGCCAGTAAAACTCCGAGCCGATCTCTCCAAGCTTTCAAAAGGTGACAGGGCCGCTCTGAAAAAAATCATCGCCGCTTCGAAAATCATGGATGAGATTTTTCTCGTTCAATTCTGGAGCGGCAACGCCGCACTTAAAGCCAAGCTCGCTGAAGATCACACAGGTCTGGGCAAGGCACGGCTAGCCTATTTTAATCTTAACGCCGGCCCCTGGTCAGGCATTGATAATGGGACGGCGTTTATTCCCGGTGTTCCCACCAAACATCCTTTGATCGCCAATTTTTATCCTGAGGATATGACTAAAGCTGAATTTGAAAGTTGGGTGGCCAAACTTCCCCAAGGTCAACAAGAGCAAGCTAAGGGATTTTTCACGGTCATCCGCCGGGATCCCCAATCCCGCGAACTCACAATTGTTCCTTTCAATCAAGAATACGCTGAGCCGTTGAAACAAGCGGCGGCATTGTTGAAAGCGGCAGCTGGGGACACGGATAACGCCTCTCTTAAGAAATTTCTGGACCTGCGTGCCGACGCTTTCTTGAGCAATGATTATTATGCCAGCGACATAGCGTGGATGGATTTAGATGCCCCCCTGGAAATTACCATAGGCCCTTACGAAACTTATAACGATGAACTCTTTGGCTACAAGGCGTCTTTCGAGTCGTTCGTCACCGTACGAGACGCCGCTGAAACGCACAAGCTGAGCTTCTTTTCAAAACGGTTGCAAGATGTTGAAAATAATCTTCCTGAAGATCCCCAGTACCGTAATCCCAAGCTTGGCGCTTTCTCACCCATCCGCGTGGTGAACCAAGTCGCAGCGGGTGGCGATGCTAATCATGGAGTGCGCACGGCGGCCTTTAATCTTCCCAATGACGAGAGGGTTGTCCATGAAAAGGGCAGTAAGCGAGTCATGCTCAAGAACGTGCAAGAAGCTAAGTTCAAAAAAATCTTAGTTCCAATCGCCAAACAAGTTTTGTCGGCCGGCGCTCAAAAATACGTAAAGTTTGATTCTTTCTTCACTCATATTCTAGCCCACGAACTCAGCCACGGTCTCGGCCCCCATGCTATTAAAATTCAAGGCCGGGATACAGATCCTCATCATGAACTCAAAGATCTTTACAGCGCCATCGATGAGGCTAAGGCCGACATCACCGGACTTTATCTCTTGCAGTATCTCTTCGATCACGGCGGTGGCGGCGGCGGCTTGAAAACCGGAAAAGAAGCGGAGCGCGCGCTTTACACCACTTTTCTGGCTTCCACATTTCGGACTTTGCGATTCGGCACCGCCGAGGCCCACGCCAAAGGTATGGCCATGCAGGTGAATTACATCATCGGTAAG
>Ga0206839_1177_pt1 | contig 13304 bp, 9 predicted proteins | sample Alteio_BWOrgCont_27_FD_152883 | JGI IMG/M metagenome (GOLD analysis project Ga0206839, IMG submission 152883) | Enriched cells from forest soil in Barre Woods Harvard Forest LTER site, Petersham, Massachusetts, United States -... | ecosystem: Environmental > Terrestrial > Soil > Temperate forest > O... | reverse complement strand
ATTTATAAGCATTGATGAGAATGAATACCACAACCTCAGGAAATTATGCGATGAAATATTTGGGGAAGAAAACTTCATAGCAACATTCATTTGGAAAAGACGGCAAAATGTTGATAGCCGCTCAAAAAATGGGGCCTCGGTTGACCATGAATATGTCTTATCGTATTCCCGCTCAGGAAATGGTATTAGGGGCGCGGGAAAAGACATGACAAAATATTCCAACCCGGACAATGACCCCAAAGGTGATTGGATGAGTGCAGATATGACAGGGCTTGCAACCGCCGATCAAAGACCAAATTTGCATTACGATTTAACAGACCCTAAAACTGGTATAATATATAAATGCCCCCCGACAGGCTGGCGATATGAGAAGTCAAGAATGGCTGATCTCATTAGTAAGAATGAGGTACTTTTTCCAAATAAAGAAGACGGGCGACCAAGAAGAAAAAAATTTTCCTGTGATTTAGAAAGCGAGTTTACAGGTTTTTCTACTATTCTGAACACTGTATTTAATACCCAAGGGACAAGGGAGTTAAGAGAATTATTCAATGAAAATGAATATTTCGATTTTCCAAAACCTAAAGATTTCGTTATTGAGTTTTTGAAACAAGGCATGACAAATGACGATACCGTTTTAGATTTTTTTGCGGGTTCTGGTACAACGGCACATGCTATAATGCAACTGAACGCAGAGGATAGTGGTAAACGTAAATTCATTTGTGTGCAGTTGCCAGAAAATATTGCAACCGACACCCAAGCACATAAAGCAGGCTATAATACAATTGCAGACGTTACAAAAGACCGCATCCGCAAAGCTGGAGAAACTATTAAATCTGAAAGTAAAAAAGGATTGTTTAATGATTCTGAAAACAAGCTGGATATTGGCTTTAAAGCCTTCAAACTGGATACTTCCAATATCAGGGCATGGGACGGCAACCCAGAAAATTTTGAAAGCAACCTTTTCAACTCCGCAAGCAACATCAAAGAAAACCGCACCGAAGAAGATATACTTTTTGAAATATTACTCAAATATGGCTTGGACTTAGCTTTGCCCATCCAAGAAAAAATAATTGTAGGTAAAAAAGTGTTCAATATTGGTGCAGGCGCATTATTCATTTGCCTTGCCGATAATATCACAACCGCAGTTTCAGACGGGATAGGAGAATGGAAGGAAACTTTAAAACCGGATACCTGCAAAGTTATTTTTAAAGATACCGGATTTACAGACGTTGAAAAAACCAACTCTATACAGATTTTAAAGCGTTATGGCATAGCCGATGTAAACAGTATTTAATAATTGATAGGTAAAGAGAAGTACAAATGAGTAAGGAAATATCTCATATAGACGGTTACAAAAACCTGCTATCAAGTATATCAGGCATCTATACTAATGCACAGGCACAGGTTGCAAGGTCAATAAACACCTATTTGCTTGATACCTATTGGGAAATAGGCCGTTATATAGTTGAATTTGAACAAGGCGGCAGCACAAAGGCCACCTATGGCAAAGCTTTGCTTGAAACGCTCTCTACCGACCTTTGCCGTATGCACGGAAAAGGGTTTAGCCGCTCCAATCTAAATTATATGCGGTTGTTTTACCAGCATTATCCAATTTGTGAGAAGGCTTCACACAAATTGAGTTGGAGCCATTACGTGGAACTGGTAAAAATAGATAACGATTTGGAGCGCAGCTTTTATGAGCAGCAAGCTATACTTGAAAACTGGTCAATCCCTGAATTGAGGAGGCAAAAAAAGGCTTCTTTGTTTCTTCGCCTTGCCGCATCAAAAGACAAGGAAGGGGTTTTGAAATTAGCCCGTGAAGGGCAGGTAATAGAAAATCCGATAGACTTATTGAGGGAGCCATACATCCTTGATTTTTTAAGGATTCCCGAACCTTACCACACATCCGAACATAATCTTGAAAATCTTATCATAGAAAATTTGCAGCATTTTCTTTTAGAGCTTGGTAAAGGCTTTGCATTTGTGGGCCGACAATACAGGGTAACGCTTGCAAACAGGCATCATTACGTTGACCTCGTATTTTATCACCGGATATTAAAATGCTTCGTACTGATAGACCTGAAAAAAGAAGAGGCGGGATATAGCGATGTAGGGCAAATGAATATGTACCTTGGGTATTTTGAAAATGAAGAAAATACCCAAGGCGATAACCCGCCTATTGGTATCGTAATGGCAAGGCAAAAAGACGAATTACAGATAAAGTACGCCATGCACAATATAAGCTCACAATTATATGTAAGTAAGTATCAGCTTTATCTGCCAAATGAAGTTGAATTAAGAAAAGAAATTGAAAGGATTTATATCCAATATGAAGATAATGAGCATAGCGAAAACCAATAGATATTTCACCATCCACCCAAACCAATTAACGAAGTGAAAATACAATTTGAAAGTGAATTAGATTACCAGAGGGATGCACTCCACGCCATTGTTGATATTTTCAAAGGGCAGGAAGTTTGCGCCTCAAATTTTACCGTTTATTCGCCTGAATTTCTGGCGAAACAAAAGGTATTGGAATTTAACCAGATTGGCTACGCTAATAAGCTTCAATTAACCGAAGCCCAGATACTCGACAATGTTCAGAAAATCCAGCTTAGGAATGGCCTGAAACCTTCAACCCTTGATGATATTTCTGCAAAACACTATGACTTTTCAACAGAGATGGAAACAGGCACGGGCAAAACCTATGTTTACCTTCGCTCCATATTGGAGATGAACCGCCTGTATGGTTTTACCAAGTTTATTATTGTTGTGCCTTCAATCCCTATAAAGGAAGGCGTTTATAAAAGCCTGCAAATAACGGAAAGCCATTTTAAGAGCCTTTATAACAATATCCATTATAGCTATTTCATTTATGATAGTTCACGCCTCAATGAAATAAGGGATTTCGCCATAAATGACCGTTTGCAGATAATGGTAATAAACATTGATGCCTTCCGTAAAAGTTTTGAAAACGAAAAAGACGAAAGCAAGAATGTAAATATCATACACCGCTATAATGATAAGTTAGGCTACAAGCCTCTTTCCCTGATTCAGGATACAAGGCCGATAGTAATAATTGACGAACCCCAAACCACACTAAGCACAGAGCTTGCAAAGAAATCAGTCAAAAACCTGCATCCTATGGTTATGTTGCGCTATTCGGCAACCCATAAGGAAAAGCTAAACCTCATGTATAAGCTGGACGCAGTGGACGCTTACAGGGAACAGTTAGTTAAGCAGATAGAGGTTGCCTCGGTAAAGGCAGAAGATACCGCCAGCAGGGCTTATATCAAGCTGCTGTCCGTCTTCAACAAGAACGGGATTACCGCAAAGGTTGAAATTGATGTAATGGAAAATGGCGAACGGAGGCGGAAAACAAAGGAAATTAAAAAGCCACAGGATTTATTGCAAACCACAAAACTACAGGAATATGAAGGGTTCCAGGTCAGGGATATTTACACCCTGCAAGGCAATGAATATGTAGAGTTCAATAATGATATTATCGTTAAGCTTGGCGAAGTTTACGGCAATGTGGATGATTCGCTGATAAAGCGGATGATGATAAGTAAAACCATTGAGGAGCATCTTAACAAGGAACTTGTTTTAAATCCTATCGGGATAAAGGTTCTTAGCCTGTTTTTCATAGATGCCGTGAAGCATTACCGTATTTATGATACAGACGGCAATATGCAAAATGGCGACTATGCCAAAATGTTTGAGGAAGAATATAAAAAGCTGGTTAAAAAGCCCAAATACCGCACCCTGTTTGAAGGAATTAAAGACTTAGACAGCGAAGCTTCCGAAATACATAACGGCTATTTCTCCATAGACAAGAAAGCTAAAGCCAGTAACAAAAAAGAAAAGTTTGAATTTTTCAAAGACACGTCCGGCAGCGTGGCCGCCGATGAAGATACCTATAACCTGATAATGAAGGATAAGGAAAAGCTACTAAGCTTTGATTCCAAGCTTAGGTTTATCTTTTCCCATTCCGCACTTAAAGAGGGCTGGGATAACCCTAACGTATTTCAGATATGCACCCTTAAAGAGGCAGGAGCGTCAGAAATACGCAGAAGACAGGAAATAGGCCGGGGGTTGCGCCTTGCGGTTAACCAGCAAGGGGAACGTATCAGGGGCTTTGACGTAAACACCCTTACCGTAATGGCAAGTGAATCTTACGAAGACTTTGTAGATAACCTGCAAAAAGAAATGGAGAAGGAAACAGGTATTGTTTTCGGCGTGGTGCAGGAACACAGCTTTAATAATATCGTGATAGGTATGGACGGAAGCGAGCCGGTTCTTTTAGGTCAGAAAGAATCAGGCAAGCTCTTTAACTACCTTGTCCAGCAGCAGTATATCAACAGTAAAGGCAAGGTTCAGGATAAATTAAAAGATGATTTACGCACCGGAAATATTGCCCTGCCCGATACGATGGAAGACCATATAAAAAGCCAGGTGGTAGAAACCCTGAAACAAACGGCGGGTAAGCTTGAAATAAAAAGGAATGAGGATAAGCAGCAAGTAAAGGTGAATAAGCGGGTATTGCTAAGTGATGATTTTAAAGAACTGTGGGATAAGATAAAATACAAAACCACTTATTCCGTCAATTTCAACGCCCAATCTCTCATTGAGGCTTGCTCTAAAAATATCAGTTCAAAGCTGATCGTAAACAGGGGTAAACTGGTTTATGAAAAGGCTAACCTGAAAATTACTAAGGGCGGCTTAATGGTAAGTGAGGCCGAAACTGAATATGGGATAATAAAGCAGGAAGTAGATATACTGCCCGACATCGTTAGTTATCTGCAAAATGAAACCCAGCTTACCAGAAAATCCATAGTGGAAATTTTGAAAGGGTGTACGAACCTTAAATATTTCAAGGTAAACCCGCAAAAATTCATTGAGGGTTGCATAGATATAATCAACGAACAAATGCGCCTGCACATTGTTGACGGCATCGTTTACAATAAGATTGGCGATAACGAATTTTACAGTCAGGAACTTTTCCAAAATGAGCAGCTAATGGGCTACCTGAAAACTAATATGCAGCCCAGCACTAAATCACCCTATGAGCATGTCATTTTTGATAGCGGCATAGAATCAGACCTTGCCAAAGAATTTGAGCGTAATAAAAATGTGAAGGTGTACGCCAAACTCCCGGCATGGTTCAAAATAGATACCCCGCTTGGTTCTTATAACCCGGATTGGGCATTGCTTTTTGAAATTGACGGGAAAGAACGCTTATTTTTTGTGGTAGAAAGCAAAGGAAGTATGAATTTTGAATTTTTGCGCCCTGCAGAACAGGGCAAAATTGAATGTGGTAAGAAACACTTCAAAGAACTGTCCGAAAAATCCGGCAATAAAATAAGCCTTGAATATGTAAGCAATATGGATGATTTTACAAATATCGCATTGAGTTAAAAGAATTGCTTTTAATAACCAGTAAAACTGTTTTTCCATGAGTTCAAATATAGAGTGGGGCAAGCCTCATATCATAAAAACGAGTACAGATTCTTCATCATTCGACGAATCCCCCGATCCCAAAGAATGGCGGCCAAAAGTAGAGCCGTGGTTAAGCGCAATTTTTCAAAGTGAGCATTTTTCACTGTTAGTAGGCTCTGGCCTTACAAATGCCTTATCGTATCAGTCTAAAATTGATGCTCAAAGCATGGGAAGAATCGCTTTTGATGGTGAATACAAAGATAATATTAGGAAAAGTGCCGAAAAGTCTGCTTCTGCAATGGAGAGAGGAGAGGCAAACTTAGAAGATGATTTTAGAGTGGCTTTAGAATTGTTACGAGGATATGAAATTTTAGGAAATGAAAATTATAAATCTCTAAAAACAGAACTTGATAATCAGCTAAATACATTCATAAAACAAATTTTAGCAACAGAAAGAGCATTTAAAGATCAATTAAATTCAGAGGAAGAACTTAAACAAGACGCAGCAATAAACGCCTTTAATTATTTAAATTCCTTTCTTTTAAGCTTTTCAAGTCGTGCGGCATCAAGGGAACGATTAAATATTTTCACCACAAACTATGATAGATTTTTGGAATATGGGTGCGATGAGGTGGGTATAATCTTATTAGATCGTTTTAAAGGAAAGCTCCAGCCAGTATTTAGGAATACAAGGCTTGAATTAGACTATCATTATAACCCGCCGGGTATCAGGGGCGAACCGCGTTATGTTGAAGGTGTCGCAAGGATTACAAAGCTGCATGGTTCTATTGATTGGCGATTCAAAGGACATGGAAATATAATTAGGGCACTCCTGCCTTTTGGCGCACCGGATAATCATCCTGATATTCCTAAAGATGCACTAAATCATGTCGTTATTTATCCTAATTCTGCGAAGGATTTAGAAACGGCATACTACCCATATTCAGAATTATTCAGAGATTTTTCAACTGCTATTTGTAGGCCAAACTCTGTTATCGTTACTTACGGCTATGGTTTTGGAGATTCACATATCAACAGAATTATTGCTGATATGTTTACAATACCTTCTACGCATTTAGTAATTATTGCGTATAGCGACCCCGGAACACGGATTCAAAGATTTTTGCGAGATAAAAATAAGGCACAATATACTTTGTTGCTCGGTAGTCATTTTGGAGATTTACAACAATTAGTTGATAACTACTTGCCAAAATCAGCTATAGATAGATTAACTATTAAAATGAATGAATTAACTAATAGGAGAGATAGAGATCATACACATACCAAGCCAGAAGTAACTAATAATATCGAACCAGATGACACACCCCATGAGTAACCAATTCAATTTTGATAAGCTACGCAATCTTACTATAGGTACTGTTGATTTTGTTTCGCCCAATGAAATTAAAGTATTGCTTGAACCAGATGCGCCACAAAACACTGCGTTAAATACCGGTGTTCCCAGCCTTTTTCCAAGAATAAATGGTTTTGTGCTAATTCCAAATGAAGTTGGTGCTTTGGTTGGAATAATTAGCTGGTTAGCCGTTGAGAACTCACAGTATCCTAAACGTAAAGGTTTCAAAGATTATGATTTAATTGATTTGCCTTTTCCATCAAGGAAAATGGCAATTAACCCCATTGGGACATTGAAAAGGGATGTGTATAAAGGTAATGCAGTTTATAAATTAGAAAGAGGGATTTACTCATTCCCGTCTATTGGTGATTCTGTTATTTTACCCACGGATGAGCAACTAAAATCTATTGTAGAAAACGATGATGAGCAAGCTTTCGTAAAAATTGGAACTGCGCCAATTGCTGGAAACGCAATTGTTCGGATAAATCCTAACAAACTTTTTGGTCGGCATATCGCTGTCTTAGGCAATACTGGTAGTGGTAAATCCTGTTCAGTTGCAGGGTTAATAAGATGGTCATTAGAAGAGGCTGCAAAAAAGAAAGAAAAGGAAATCCAAAAATTAAACTCACGCTTTGTAATTCTTGATCCCAACGGGGAATATTCTAACTCATTCAAAGATTTAAATACCGATGTTAAACTTTTTAAAATTGAAATAGGGAGCGAGGAAGTCGAAATATTTAAACAGCTAAAAGTTCCTGCATGGTTCTGGAATAGCTATGAGTGGAGTTCATTTTCAATTGCGACTGGCAAGACCCAGCGCCCTATTTTAAGGCAGGCTTTAAGAGAATTAAAAAGCGGCGGAAGAAATAAAAACGAAGATGAAGTTCTGCTTTTAAGAAGGCAATTATCTGGCGCAAGCAATATTTTTCAATCAATCTTACGCAATCCCAACTCTTATAAACAATTTCCTGGCACTAAAAACCTATACCTATTGCTTCTTTCATTTGTTGAAGATTTCACTTCCTCACTTGGCAAGTTCGATGGCAGGCATGATGTTGAAATTAACACTGCGATTAACTTGTTTGGGACGCTGGCAGCCTCACGTTACAGCAAAACAGGAAATTATGAAAATTTCAATCCCTTTAGCAATAGTGATATAGATAGCTTAATAAATGCAATTGATACTCTATTGAGAACTTTAGGTGGCGCAATTTCTTATGAGGGGCCGGATGAAGATACTCCGGTAGAATTTGTAGTAAATGATTTGCCTGATTATATAGAGATTTTAGCTAAAGATACAAATGCTTTACAGCATTTGGAATTTTACATAATGCGGTTAAGGTCATTATTAGCCAACTCCCGGTTAAAGCAAATTATTGGCAATGATAAGGACGTAACATTAGAAAAATGGCTTTCGGAATACATATCCGGTACAGTAGTTATTGACTTATCTTTAGTTCCATCTGATGTAGTTCATTTGATAGTTGCAGTAATATCCAGAATTGTTTTTGAAGCCATGCAAAGATATAGGAGAGCTATTGGTAAAGTTTTGCCAACAGTTCTTGTATTAGAAGAAGCACATAATTTCATTAAAAAATATGTTGAAAGTGAGGAGATTTCCGAAACTGCAATATGTAGCCAAATCTTTGAAAGAATTGCCAGAGAAGGCCGCAAATTCGGTTTAAGTTTAATGGTTTCATCTCAACGCCCTTCAGAATTATCTGCAACTATATTATCTCAATGCAATACTTTTTTGTTACATAGAATTGTAAATGACAGAGATCAGGATTTAATAAGAAGATTAGTACCCGACAATATGGGAGGACTGTTACAGGAATTACCAATATTACCCACACGTAAAGCAATCCTTTTAGGGTGGGCATCTCCTATTCCTATTTTGGTTGAAATGAATGATCTTCCTAAAATTTACAGGCCGAAATCGGATGACCCTGATTTTTGGGAAGTATGGACAGGTCAGTCACCAAGAGAGGAAAATTGGAAAAAGATTGCTGATGAATGGCAAAATAAGGAACAAGGCGAGCCAATAGAAACAAATAACGAAGTCGCCATAAATGACCCAAACGTATATAATGATGATTTGCCGGTTTAATTAAAAAAACATACAACTAAAATACTTTTGTTGCCACCTTCCTACCCCTGATTTGGCTTGGTTTGCGATAGCACCAGTCATCTTTTGGCTCCTTGATTTAACAACACAAATGCCGTTTTACAAACCGCTTTTGCTCCCAATTGGGAAGCAGAGCAAGGCAGAAAAAGCCTTGCACTGCTTTAGTCTTTTTTGATTTTCCACCCACAGCCCCATGCTGCGGAGGCTTCGTTCATTTCGCTTCATTTTCGTTGCATTTTGAGGGCGTAAACCCCTCTTCATTCCACCCATTCAGCTATATTCATTTCAGCCCCCGCCTGCATTCCGCGCGGCAAGAGTGGCTTATGCTTCGCCACACTTACCTTTTCCTTACCGCACACCCACCGCACTTTCCAATAGGAGGTTTTTCTTTTTGTTCATTTGGCCTTGACACAGCAAAGGTAATCCCCTGATTTTAAGGTGGTCAAGGTCTGCACGAAACCCGCAGAAAAAGCGGGTTTCGCTTGCCACGGGTTTTGAAAAAACAATCTCCACACTCTTTTTTGCCCCGCCAAAAGGCGGGTAATCTGTTGAGGTAGTATTCTTTTTCCAAAAACCTTGCCCCACCTCAAAACTCAGGTGAAAAGGGTTGCTTATCAAGTTCAAATGAATTTTTAAGCCAAAGCAGGCTTTTTCACATAGCAACCAAATAGATATAAATATGGCAAGCAACATCAAGAATCTATCCCGGCTCATGCGCCTTTCATGGGATATACAGAACCGCAAAAACAAGACCCGCTCAAAGGCACTGGCGGCAGCATGGGCGATAATGAGCAACGAGGATATTACGGTTTACTATCTCGTTACGAAGCTAAACCATAGCAAGCCCGTAAAAGAAAAGCACCTAAACCATTACGCACTTTTTCCGGCAAACCAGTAACCAATTTTTTAACCAATAAAACAAAACTATATGGAAATCACAGGACGACTTACAGAAAATGCAACCATCAAGCAACTAACAGACGGGCGGCGGGTCGTCAGCTTTGACCTTGCCGTAAATGATTTTTACCGCACCCGCACCGGGGAGGTAAAAGAAGTGTCCAGCTACTTTGATTGCTCCTATTGGCTAACTACGAATGTAGCGCAGCATCTCACCAAAGGCAGCATTATTGAGGTTTACGGTCGTATCGGAGTTTACGCCTATAAAAACAGCCAAGGCGAACCAAAGGCGGCGTTACAGTTCCATGTAAACAATATCCGGTTTATTGCCCAAGCAGCCCGACAAGCGGCCATAAGCCAAACCGGAACCTACAACCAGCAGCAGGGCGCAGCACCCACCGCCAGCAATACAACAACATTTACCCCCGGCACCGACCCCAAAGACGATTTACCATTCTAAAAACAAAGGATATGCAATATTTCAAAGACTGTACGACAATAGAAGAAGTAAAGGCAACCTACAAAACGCTTGCCAAACAACACCATCCCGATTGCGGCGGCGATACCGCCACAATGCAAGCCATAAACACAGAATATGCGTTTGCATGTGCTAAAATTTTGAAAGGCGAGAACCTCAGCGCGGAAGACACGGACGAGCAAATAAGGCTGTCGGAGGAATACCGCAAGGTTATAGAGCAGATAATCAACCTGCCGGGGATTATAATAGAAGTAGTGGGCCACTGGATTTGGGTAACAGGTAGCACCTATCCATTAAGGGCGCAGCTAAAAGCCGCAGGTTTATTTTTCGCCCCAAAGAAGGTGGCGTGGTATTACCGTGCGGAGGAATACAAGACAAAGGGCGGAAAAAAGACCCTTGACGAAATCCGCGAGAAATACGGCAGCGAAAAAATCAATGCCAGATACCAAAGCCGGGTACTGCGGTAAACCGCCAGACAGTAGCCCAAACTTAGCAGTAGAACGCATTAGTTTTATTGCTATTTGTTCGCGCGTCCTACTTTCTTTGCGGGGCGGCAAAGAAAGTAGCAAAGAAAGCGCCGTCCCCCGCTTCGCTCATTGGAGGCCATGCTTTTTTTGATTGGAACGTTTTTTCAGAGAAAGCAACCATTTTTAGGATGCGGGGTCATCCGGTAATTGTTCAATTAGCATATTGATACGTACTGTCGCATCTGCAACAGAAATAGATTTCTCATTTTTATTTTTTACAAACAAATTTGGGTTGAGACTGTAAATTACAGTCTCATCTGCATCATCTGCTCTTTTTGCTTTAACCTTTTCCATTGTCATATCTCCATTGAGTATAAAATGCCTCACTTGCTATGAAGAATACAACCATTACAGTCTTTTTTCAATATGGATTTGGGGCAAACCCTTATTCTTTGTCATCCTCAATATCTTCATATTGATATTCAGGCTCTTTTTTTGCCGGGGCTACTTCTTCGACAATAAGAGGATTTAAATAGTAAATCTTCTTCCCATAATAAGAAACCGCTGGTGTCGGTGGGTTTTTATCCGTTAGCATAATTCCCCCTATAATTTCAGTTGCAATTAACCAATTTTTAGGTTGAAATTATAATATAACACACAAGGGAGAATTGTTTAATTCTAAAAGGCGAAATTATAACAACGGTTCTATGAAATGTGGTGATTTATGCGCTGGTTTTATTTTCGCATCAGTTATCGGACACTGTAGAGGGGTGGAAATAGTTAATTCTTGCACACTATTTTACACAGTATTCCTTCTAAGTAAAAAATATTTATGTTTTACAATATGATAATCTATATACTTTCAGAACCTAAATCTAACATTTATATCTAACTAATGACAAAATACATTTATAATACAATAACATTGTTGTTGACTTTTCCATAATAACCCCTTACACATTACTTACACAATTTACACATAATTTTAAGGATTCGCAAGGGTAGGAGCGCTTATGGCAGAGCATCACGAAATGATGGGTGGAAAGCTACATGTTTACCGCCGTGAAAATAGTGCCAAGTGGCAATGTTCAACTTATCTTTCTGGCAAAAATTGGAGGGTATCCACTAAAGAGGATAGCCTTTCCCATGCAAAGGATTTTGCTGAAGACTGGTATCTTGAACTCAAAGGCAAAAGCCGGGCCGGTCAAATCAGGGTTGGGAAGACTTTCCAGCAAGCCGCAGATAAGTTTCTAATGGAGTACGAAGTCATCACTGCCGGTGAGCGTAGTCAAAGATATATTGAAGGCGTGGCAATTAGGCTAAAAGTTCATTTGCTTCCTTTTTTCGGCAAAAAAGTCCTTTCAGAAATTACCCCTGGCTTAGTCCAAGAATACCGCATACATCGCGCAACTTCCACAAAGAATAAAAAAACGGGCGAAACAATGAAACCCGCCCGCAGCACACTTTTACAGGAAATTGTTGTTTTGCGTCAGGTTCTCAAAACCGCTACCCGCCACGGTTGGCTTCAATATCTGCCCGATATATCAATGCCGTACAAAACGTCAGGCAAAATAACCCATAGGGCATGGTTCTCACCTGGAGAGTATAAGAGGCTATATGAAGCCACGCGGGAGAGGGCAAAAAATCCTAAAAACCAGCGTTGGAAAAGAAATTGTGAACAAATGCACGATTATGTCTTGTTCATGGCTAACACTGGCCTAAGACCCGATGAGGCCGGGAGATTGGAATTTCGAGATGTTGCCATCGTTACCGATGAAGCAACAGGCGAACGCATCCTCGAAATAGAAGTGCGCGGAAAGCGCGGCATAGGTTATTGTAAAAGTATGGTGGGCGCAGTCAGGCCGTTTGAGCGGTTGCAGAACCGCAACAAACCGCAGCCAACGGATCGTATTTTTGGCAAGACACAGCGTGAACTGTTTAACACTATTTTAGATGAGCTTAAGTTAAAGTTTGACCGAGATGGCAACCGCAGAACTTCCTATAGTCTCAGGCACACTTATATCTGTATGCGTCTAATGGAAGGGGCAGACATTTATCAAATTGCTAAGAATTGCCGCACCAGTGTTGAAATGATCGAAAAGTATTACGCATCACACATTAAGAATACTCTGGATGCCGCAGCTATTAACGTCCGCAAGCCTAAACCACTGTTAAAAAATAAGACCATAAAATTTGTCTCAAAGGAAGATGAGTAAGTATAAGACTTCAAAGCGAAATATGTGTTTGCCAAATTTTTTTTCCCCGTTATAGATGTAATCAAGCGGGTGTGGCGAAATTGGCAGACGCAATAGATTTAGGTTCTATCGCCGCAAGGCGTAGGGGTTCAAGTCCCTTCACCCGCACCAGCTTATGTTACCCTGGTAGCCCTTGCTGATTACTGTAATAGTTATTTCTCTGTCTTTAGCACTTCAATTTGCCGCAGGTATTTAAGGCACTTGGTTACAGTGTCATAGCTTATGCCCAATTCCTTTGAAAGTTGTCTTGCACTGATCGCTACTTTGCGTTCCGTGTCCACGCTCG
>Ga0206839_1176_pt1 | contig 13312 bp, 15 predicted proteins | sample Alteio_BWOrgCont_27_FD_152883 | JGI IMG/M metagenome (GOLD analysis project Ga0206839, IMG submission 152883) | Enriched cells from forest soil in Barre Woods Harvard Forest LTER site, Petersham, Massachusetts, United States -... | ecosystem: Environmental > Terrestrial > Soil > Temperate forest >... | reverse complement strand
TTATTTGCAGCCCGTCTTGCCATGCAAGCACTTGTTCGTGTTGCGTTGTGTCTCGTGCTACTATGTGCTGCGAACGGTGTCACGAGCGAGCTGCACCTGTTGAATCCTGATTTGTTGGTTTTTGGCGATTCTGTCTTTGCGCCGACCAATCTGTACCGCGTGAATGAGACCACGCTGCGCACGGATGGTAATTTAATTGTCGGAGGTCAGCTAATTATCGCAAACGGCGGCGCACCCGCAGTGCCAACGACGAATACATCAACAAATGTCAAAACATCTTCGGGCATTAAGTTTACGTCGATTTGGGATCAGGCGTTGCCGGTGAATACCTACTGCTCAACGGGATCTCCCGTCACTGTGCTGAACGCATCAAACGCGCTCAAATACAATGGTGGTACGCTTCAGTTTCAGTTTCACGCTAGCAGTTACGGTAAGACTCAAGGAAACTTCACTTTGGTTTACACCTGTTACTGGTTACTGTGCGTTGTGTACTGTTTTTGCTTAAATAACAGCGTCGGCCGGCACAAGTGGCATTCCGGTCTACTACCGTGTTTTATTCGGCCCTAATCAGCGCAATATCTTTTTTTGGCTCAATTTGGCGTTGACGCATACCTACACTGGCGACACGTGGAGCGTTCCGGCAGGAGCGTCCGGTTGGATTGCGGGGTCATTGTATTCCGTCGCCTTGCAGATGGTTGCCGATAACACGTGTATGAGCCAAAATGACCCGGTGACGCTTTTAGTTGTTGAGTACACGGTTTAAAATGAACTTTGGTATTGCCACACGGTGTAATGCGCGTATGGCGTATGCATTTTTTTTAAAATCGTTCGAGCACTTTAGCGGACTTGATCCTTTCGAAGTATCGCAAACACGCATTTAAACGTTGAAATAACAATAACCGGAGATACATATGATGAGATTGTTGCATTTGGCAATTTTTAGCATTTAACGACGTGCATTGCGTTGCGCATTACGACCATCTCCTCGTTCTCGAGACGCCCGACGGCGATTTCTTGACACATTCGTATCATCGGATGATGATGTTCCAGCGCCTGCTCCTGCCGTAGCTCCGGTTGGATTGAATGTGGGCGCAGGTGGCATTCCGAAATATGGCTGCATGCCATAAACGAGCGTTTGTTGTTGCTGAGGCATTTGGTACGTCGACAGAGGTTGAGGTTGTTGCTGTGCCTGTTGCGAATTCTGTTGCATATTCTGTTGTTGGTGTTCGTGCTGTTGTTGTGCACTGCTTGAACTGACGCTTCCGGATCCGTTGGTGCCACCTTGATTTGTGTTTTCGGAACTGATCCCACTGGCGCTACCTGCTTGGGAAAATAGACGTAACACACGGATTATCAGTGTTTCGCACGGAATTGATACAAAGTTTGCTTCAGTGCGACCCATACTGACGGCAAGCAAAACACGCTAACCTGATGGTGGAGCGATCGATATGCCGGAAACAGAGCCGGATGATGTTGCTGCACTTGGCCCGACTGCATAATACATGACCGGATAGGATGGTCCCGCGCCTGCGCCTCCTGTGGCACCGTAGGCCGCGTAAGCACCGTTGAACGCATATCCATTGTTGTTGATCGCGTATTGATTGCCAGGCACCTGCACCGCGGATCCATACACGTTTGGTGCTGCGGCGAACAACATATTTTGTTGTTGCGGAATGCCGGCATACTGCGCGTACTGCATTGGCATCAGTTGCTGAGCATGTGCATGTGCGTGCGCATTCGCTTGCGGTTGTTGTCGCGAGTCTTGACGGTTACGCGCGCCGTCTCGGCCGTCTCGGCTGTCTCGGGTGTCTCGAACATCTCGGTCACGGACACGATCTCGGTCGCGGTTGCGTTCGTCGTCTCGTCGTCGATTGCGATCCCGTTCCCTGCGTTCGGCGAGAAATCGTTGGCGTTCTCGTTCCGTCTCGACCCGGCGAAGAACGGTGTAGTTGGGTTGCTTGCATTCAAATACGGGGCACTTGAATGCCTTGAGCGCAGTGCAATCGCGACACAGGCAATGCGAGCACGTGTTCTGCACAGCGACATGCCAAGGTACAAGGTATAGTTTCAAGTCAAAACAAAGTGTGGTTGACAAACGCAAATAACGCACGTGATTACCGTTGTGAACAGGTTCATCAGTAGGCATCGCTTGTTGCAATTACTGCATACTCTTTCTCGAGAGTGAGAGCGTGAACGCGATCGTCGCGCTCGTACAGGCGAACGGGATCTTGATCTCGCTGTTCGACCAGTATCGTTATTGCTACCGCCGCTACCACCGCGAGCGCCGGCTCGCGCAGGAGAGCGAGATCTCGACCGACCTTGACGCCGTCCTCCTCGACGTCCTCGGCGCCTGCCCGTTCGACGTCTTGGCGGTCTTGAAGCCGTTCCTGCAACACCCACCTTGTTAGCAATGTGGCGAAACCAAAGAGACAACAACAAATAATCGGCAATCGGTATTTCCCAACCTGTGGCTCTTGCCCGATCGTTTTCTTCCCTGTTTAATGTTTGACTTGCGTTTGCAACATCGGTACGTGTACGTGCCCGCTCGCGATCGATCTCGTGTGACGCTGCACCTGCTCGACAAGGGGAAAGCACGCATGGAAAGACAAGTCGATGTTTTAGCGCCATCTATAACGCAAGCATGACGTAGAAAGCGTTACGACCTTCTCGGGGCCTGTTGGCAGTACCGGTCGCAGCAGACGTCGTTGTTGTGTTGGGAGAATGATCGAGCGATCGCGATCGAGCCGTGCGACGGGGTGGACTTGGTGCTCGCGGTCTGCTCCCGTCGACTATTGGTGATCGTGAACGTGAACGAAGGCGAGAATTGGAACGAGAATGCGAACGCGAGCGTTCACGTGATATGGAACGAGACCGTGATCGAGTAGTGTGTTGCGACTCGTCACCGTGAGTGGCAGCTCTTTCCGCGAGAGCGTGATCACTTGAGGAAGGAACGAGTGGTTGCTTCCGAGCGGCGTGCGCTGGCTCCACAGTGTCACGAACAGCCACTTGCGAGGGAGAACGGGAACGGGAACGTGAATGCGAAGGCGAGTGCGTCGCAGTGTCGGATCGTTGGTCTTGCATAGTCGCGGCTTTGTTGAATGTATCTGCGGTACCCGTGCCAATCATCTTGAATGTGTGTGGTGAATGCTAAAGGAGTAGAGGTATGTGTGGATGTTACAACAAGATCTAACTTGAACAACTTGAACAAGCGAGTGCAATTCAGTTCCGAAAACAAATAATTACATGTTTGTTATTCGTTTGCCAAACCATTTTGCATGGCCAATGGCCAATGCGAGTGGCTTATCAACTGTACAAACGCACGCGCATAACACGCAAACCATTGTAGTTTTGGCGTACCAACACTTGCAGAGATCATCCAAACTTGAGGTATTGACAATTTTTTACACATGGTACTTTTTGAACACAAGTGAGCAGCGCCTACGCGACACGACGATTGTGTGTCACGCAGCGATGTATATCAGTTGGCATTTTATGCATACGTTGATTCTTGACCGTCACAGCACAAGGATTCTTCCAACTTGAGATATATATACCGGTGCATCGTAAGGACAATTCGACATCTAGGTACGGTACAGCTCGATGGCACCAGTACCGAACTGAAAACGCATATTCATTTGCGTTGTACACAAAACTGCCCCCTAACGCATAATCTCAGGTTTGAGGGGTAAAGTGCTTGGGAAATGTCTTTACGAGAGGAAAGGAAACCAAACGCTTGTGCTACAGGGCGATAGAGCGCGAACACGCAAACTGTAGCACAGTACACAATACAACTAGGCGCACATCTATTGCTTCCTTAGTCGAGTAGCTATCTTCAACTGGCAAGGTAGATAGACGTACAGGCACCCTTTAATGCGTCATCGTCTTCTTGTCAATGGTGACGTGCAAGCGTGAGCATTCGCGCAGTACAGGTGTGTCTGCAACATTTGAACATAACATAATGGATAGGATGAGCATTATGACCACGACCAAAGCACGAATTGCTCACCCAAACGGATACCAACAGGTACTTCAAAGTGAAGACGTCGTAAATTGCCCAAGGTCCCAAGGCATTCCAATTGTAGTGGATCGCGGATCTTTTTGCCGTCGTCGTCGTCTTCGTATTCGTCTCTGTTTTCGTTTGTCACAGTGCTTTCGGAACGATCAACGTGTTCAATGCGCCCATTCGATGTAGCGTCGGCGAGCAAACGCACACTCAACGCGCATAGGGATGTGATCGTGGCAAGTTGGTTCAGTTGGTCTTGCGTCAAGACACAGACCGTGAGGTCGGTGATTTGGCTTGACGACAAGAATGCGAACGCTGCTCACACACGCACACATAAGAATACCAAAAACACTTCCATTTGACAACACACACTCCCAATTCACGCAGCGCAGTGTCAACACATGTACATTGATCGCGGTCGCTAGACGCAAGTATCAGCGTCGTCAGGTTGGAACAGGAAGGAAGCGTTGCCATATTTTGAGTCGACAGCCGAGTCAGCTGACGCAGTGATGAAAGTTCTTGCTACAGTGCCGGCAGAGAACACAAACAAACATCGAAATGAACACAAGGTAGAGTAACAAATGGAAGACGCGCGGCAGTGGCGCACGAAGCATGCCCTCCACCCTTGCACCATCTATCGCGCTTAGCCACACACAAGTCACAAATACACCGTGATTGACTGGCTAGCAACGGAATTAGTACCAAATATGTGGTCCAACACATTGGTTTGCCACACATGCAGCGTGCAAAGTGCGCAGGGCGAGTCAGTGCGGGGATGCATGTGGTCTTGCGTCGAGGGATGCTTCGTGCGCCACGGGTGACCTGAACAAGCAAGAAAAACAGCAAAAGCGACGTACCACGGTATATTCGTCTGCAACGCCGCCAAGGATGAGAGATTCAAGAGATGACGCCCACAACGTGATACGGCTGAATGCAAGGCGATTATTCGTGATGGTATCGCCGCTGCAGCCAAGATGCTGCGCGTTTGCTGAATCTTCCAATAATGCTTCATCTTCGCTTTGCGACTCGAAGTCGCGGTCAGTGTCGCTGTCCGACCCAAGAAGACTTGGCAATTCCACGCCGTCGTGGTGCAATGCATTGCGCTCGACGCTGTCAGCGACAATGTCTTGCCCATACTGTTCATCGTCTTGGACATGCGCTCCGGGGTTGTGGACAGAAATCGCTTCTAAACAATTGGGATCCTGTGCATCGAACCGAATACTCGGTGTCGATTCGTTACGATCAGATCCGGCGAATGGCAACTCGTTCTTATTCTCATCACCGCGAACAGGTGCTGCATGTATACCTTGTATACCCTCATTCTCATGGACGGCCTCTCGTTGTGGTGGCACATGGTCGTCATCGGCTTCTTCATCTTCATCGGTGACTTGGACCACAAAGCCAGCTCCAGCCCCACCATACACGCCATCGTGCACGGAACGCAACAACGCATTATGCAACGTTGAATCAGTGCGTGGTATAGTGGGCACAGAGGGCATAGCGCTTGGCAAAACAAGAGAGCGCAATGGAATCGCGGCAAGTTCGTAGAAGGGCACCAAACTTCTCACAAACCCAAACATGGACAAATGGCGAAGTGGGAATCGAGACAGGCAGCGAAGCACATTTCGTAAACTGCGCACGCTAGTACGGCTCCAAATGTTACCGATGATCTCCAACGACTCGAGTGGATGTATACTTGGCGACATGCGCGTCCATGCGGAAACAGATGTGAACGAATACGGAACAACACGCTGAACACTCAAAGCTCGAAGATGAAACGGGCAATCACTTGACCAAAGCGCATCAAATCCATCGGCAGACAATGAAACGCTCAAATCCTGCAAGTTCTTGAGAGAAAAAAGCGCTTCACGCAGCAGATTGCCATTCAGCACGCAGTTGGAAATCACCAGTACATTCAATCTTGCAAAAACAAACACAAACACATTAGCTTGCCGAAATTAAACAACGCCAAGCGCAGATCCATGAGAACATAGATATACAAAAACTCACCTGGCAAACGACTTGAACGACTTAAACGAAGACCTAAGGAAGAGGTGAACGACGGTGCCAAGATCTCCACGCTGTCCGGCATCCACTTCCAAGTGGCGCACCTTTCGTGTCCATTTTTCAGGCATTCTTATTGGGATCCATACATGGCTTGGAAGCGCTTGTGTGATGGCTTGTGTGACAGGCGCCATAGCTGCCACTGGTGCCACTGGCGCCACTGGCGAATTTGCAATGAATTCTCGGATAAAATCATACATCTCTCTGTCAGATGCCGACAACTTCTCGTCCGAATCTGCTTCGAACGTTTGGCTCACTAGCCCCGAGCCTTGTTCAGTAGACGTTTGGGTCTTGGTTTCCGCACAAACCGTGCCGACGCAGTCGCTTTCTGCTGTTTGCGCCGTCTCGACTTTTCTTCGATCCTCATAGTCTGTTTGCAATGTCTTGGTGCCATCTAAATGCACATGACATTGTTCAAACAAACCATAAGCGCTGACGCGAATTAAGAGTCTACATAACCATACCAGTCGATGTAGATCGTACTTTCGCGTCACTATCAACGGCGGTAGCCTCTTTTGTACGCTGAATTTGGACTGATCCTTTCAGCGAAAACGTCAAACAAACATGCTTGGAACGAACAAGTTGCGCGTTTTCACTTGCCAGCCAAATGCGCAGTAACCTGTTTCGATAAATACGTGGTTAAAACGACAAGTAAACACACACGCGTGTTAGTCTCACTTCAGTGGATACTGACGCAAGTTCAACACGGGCGGCCAGGACGCACGGTGCCAAGCGCTGAGTCCAAAACGGCGGCCGACTTGCGCAAAACTCGCGCGGTCGTATAAATCCAAAAACACGCATATATATGTCACTACATCCTGTGTGATGACGGGAAATGTACTGCGAACACGCACACGCGTGTAAAAAACAAACGATGAGATTGCTGAGCATATTAATTAACAAGCGCAATGTATCTCACGATTCTATGCGCGTCGATAAGGACATTTCCGATTGCATATGCGTGTAGGAGAAACGTAATCGATTGCGAAACAAAATTTCGAGAAAATGTTGTCACGTGCTTAACGACGTTTCCAGATTGTGAGCGCTTTATCGCAATTGTGAATGCTTCATCGCAATGGTGACTGCTTCATCGCAAGCAAGGTTCGGGAATGCAAGATTGACAATCCGACGTGTGTTGTTTCAAAATCAAATTGAATACAATACTCTACGATCAGCACAAAATGCTCTCCTTCTAGTATCCGCTCGACGCTGCTTAATACATATCCGCCTCCTTGTCTACAGTGACTTGCAAATGTGAGCATTCGCGTAGTACAGGAGTGTCTGCAACATTTCACACATCAAATGATGATAACAACAACAAAACACGAATATCTGACCCAAGACGATGTTAGCGGGTACTTCAAAGTGAAGATGGCGTAAATTGGTCAAAGTCGCAAGGCACCCTAGATGTAGTCGTCCAAAACTGCTGCTGCTGCTTCTGCTGCTCACACCCTTTGTCTCTTTGGACCTATCAACGTGTTTGGTTTCTTCCTCCACTAGTTCAGTAGGCCCAAATTGGTCGGTTGAAGTTGCGTCGCGGAACAAACGCAGATTCAATGTGCGCAAGGATGGTGGTCAATGATGACTGGTGCGCACAATCAACTTGGCAACAAAACTTGAGAAGAACACTGTCACGTGCCTACGGCCTTCACAGATATTTCTGACTGTTCGAATTGGCAACCGCGCCTTGGACTAGTCCGCAGTTTTTGCACGACAAGGCGATATTTGCGCGCGTAATTTGAGCGCGCTCTTAGACAGCGTGCGTAGCCAGCGAGAAAGTTGAAACACAAAGTCCAGTTCCAACACGAGAGTGGCTTTGTGATCTTGACAGATAATGACATGTTGCAAAAGTACGGGTTCGTGGTGTTGTTTCCCGTTAAAAAGGCGTTGAACAGATCGTATTGTGCGACGCTACTTAATGTTCATCAAATGCGACATCACATCCGACCCGAGTGCACCGGGCGACGGTGCGAGCGGTGGCTACTTTATGACACGCTGCAAAAATTGGCGAGACTTGCGATATCTCCTTGAAGCCCTTGAACCGTTTTGAATCCTTGTCGCGTGGCACAGATGATCTTGGAATACTCGCGCACGAGTTTGGAATGTGTGGACGTGGCACGTACACGTTAAGAGACTATTTTGATCAAACGACCATTCAAACACACGCAGCAACAGAAACGATTCTGGACAAATGTCAAGAACAAGAACATGTCAAGACACACGTGCTTGTGTTTCTGTTTTTGTGTGCTTCTTGCAAACAAATCCAACAAATAAGCCGATTTACCAACAACTCGACTCTAACGATGCCTTTACCTTTACGTTTTGCGTTCCTGTTTGCACTCTGCGCTGTTGCGCTTGGCGGGATCGCTGCGCAGCCTACTTTTTCTTCTTGGACCACAATCAACCAACAACCGTACAGATATCTTACCGATGTGAACATCTTGCACAGCAGCCAGAGTGTATCTCTGACTTTGTGGGTGTCGTATGAGTACGACTGCCATTTTTACTTTGATTACCCCACCGAGCTGGACAGCACTGGAGTCTTTTGCACCTACGCTCCGATTGAATGCTCGATTGGCAAGGGCGATCAAACGGTTGTCTGCACTTCATTCTCGCAGGATCTCTACTACAATCAAGGCAGCAGCAGTTTTTCTGTGCTATCAGGATTGTCTGGCACTGCTCTAATTCCCTCGGTCGGCAGTGCCGAGTGGGTTACCGTTATCGACTCGTCGTTCAATTTGCATCAGCGCATCGGTGGTCTCGGTTCAAGCGGATCATGGACATCGATTGCCAGCAATGTCTTGTATGCGAGCGTCGGATTGGATGGAACGCTGTGCTTTTTGACGACAACATCGAATTCGCCGTTATGCTGCGCGCTCTTGTCGACAGGAGGTTGTTCTTCGCCTCCCGAGAATGGCATTCCCTATGGTGCAGCAGTCGGATGCAGTGTGTCGGACCGCAACAATATCATTTGTTGGGATGGATACGGAAACTTGCATTATGTTGTTAATGGTTTCGATGTTGCCACGTGGAGTTGGTATGCGATCCCTATGCCTTCTGGCGTGACGGTGAGCAGCGCATTCTTGAGCGAAACGCCTGGTATTGTATTCTACGATGTGTTTTGTCTAATTGTGTTTCTACTAACAATATATATTTTTCGCCAGGTGCATGGATTGGTCGTCCAAATATTGGCGCAGGTGTGTTTAATTTTTTCGGAAGCGACAATGAGTTTCACATGATTACCTGGACGGCCTGCGTGTACTGTGGAGTTGGGACGTATGCCAACTGCGGGACAACGCTCTGCAATAACTGCGCGGTCGGCACGTATTCTAACACGGCTGGCCCCACCACTTGCACGGCTTGTTCAGAGGGAAAGTATGCCGCTTCCACTGGGCTCTCCGTTTGTTCTGGGTGTGCTACTGGAATGTACTCGACGGCTACCGGTGCGACATCATCGGCAGTGTGCGAGTACTGCCTCCCACATACTTATGGTCCCTCTACCGGAATGTCTGCTTGCGACTCGTGCCCTGCGTGTGGAGAAAACTGTAATCCGAATTCCAACCCCGGCAACAATGCTGAAAATCAGTGCTGCATTTGCGAGCCATATTATCCCACCTAACACGCACAAAAGCCTGCCGTACATCCTACGCAGTGTAAACCCAATTCCTTCGCTCCTGCGTCGCCACAATCCTCTAACTACCTATCTCCCCGTGCCTACGCCACCTTCCCTTCCGACATACTTCCATCTGACTCTTCCCACCTCTGCAAGAAAACGACGACCAATTTCGCCCACCAATGCACGACTGACACACCGCATGTGCTGCTCTGATCCGTGCACATTTTGGGAACGATTGCGTCTTTCCGAAAGCCCTTGCGCATTCGATGCTAACTTTGAGTAGATGTTATGCTTATGCTTATATATATATATATCCTTATTTTACATGTAGTGATGGACGCCGTGCGTATCACTGCAGGGGTCCAAGGGGAGACACGAAGTGAATCCCCTATTCCATGAGTTCCTTTTGAAACACGCGCAATTCAGGTTCCGGCTCGGGTGCTGCAGGGCAGGGTGTAGACGTAGACGCTGTGGGAGGCGTGGTGGAGGACGCTGATAAGGGTAGCGGACCAATAGTAGCGGGTGCTTTTGCGAGCAGATCCTTTTCTTTCTCTTGCGCCATCTTGAGTTTGCGTTCACGCATTGCGCGCATAGCCGTGTCCACCATTTTTTGCGGCACCACAACTGGATCATCCTCGTGAGCATATCGGTTCCAGTTGGTTCGGATGTGGCCATTGTAGGCCTGCGCTGCTTCGGGCTTGAGCAAATGGCCCCAAAATGGCCCCGTGCGATTCTCTTTGACCATGGCAATCTCGACGTCACTCTCCTTCACTTGGCAAGTGGTTCTCGCTTCCAAATGTTCAATTTGTGCCCAAAGCATCAGCACCACCGTCGCACAGTTTTGATCACTTGTTGGCGCTAGTGCGGGCATGGATGTTGACGCTGACGCTGACGCGACTGCTCCTGTTCCGCATCCAGTTCCTGTTTCTGTTCCTAACCCTGTCGCATCGCGGGGCACTGTCGTGGTAGGCGGTGTATACTGCAGAGTTACGCGGTCTGCTGCCAATTTCGCGCTTACGTTGGTCCATCCTGCTTTTGCGTACTCGACATTCATGTACACGTAATGACGATCCTCGGCCCATTTGATCATGGGCATCGATACGCCGCGCGAAATAACGGGCTCCTTTGCCTCTGACTTGATATTCATTGCCTTTGTGGTATCCATCCTACTTACGTGTTTGCTCTCTTATTTTTTTCCCATGTGCTCAAATTGTGCATGCGTCCTCTCTTGTGTTAAATACAAACGCACATACACATATCCAACGTGCGAAAGACAGTGACGCTACGACGGCGTTTTCAGCAGTCTACTCGCATTGAGGCAAACACTCGCATTGAAGCAAACAGCCGCATTGGAGCAAAGAGGGCGGAACAGGACGGAATCTCGATTCGGCGCAAAGTGTTCGACTCATCTTGAAAGATCCGATTTCTTCGTGCTTCACGTCGGCGTTCAATGCAACAACGCGATCACAAAAGGAAAAATGGGTCAGCGACTTGCAGTGTCTTTCTTAAACGAGAGTGGTTCCATTCCTCTCGAGTCTGCAAGCCTCAGAACGTCTTTGTTTGAGGTCTCGTGCAGGTTGGAGGGCTGTCAAGGCTTTTCCGATGCTTTCGATGTGTACGCGCTTCGACAGAGTCAGAGTCGCACAACAAGGGATCTTTGTTGTGATAATGACCTATTTTGGACTGGTCCACTGGTAACAGCACAGCGCGATATAAGGCCGGTAGAGATAATCTTACGATTTTCGGATGAACCAGAGAACCAATATGGTCTCACACTCGAACCCAAGGATGACAAGGTGCTTGTTCGCGTTGGTGCATTCGCGAACTTGGAGTGGCTCGTGATAAACTATGGCGCCTTGAAATTTGATGGAACCATTCGTCCACGATCTATCGACATTAACCAGTCAATCATCGAAAAATGGCTCTCTGCATTCTTGCGTCATCACAAGGCAACGTTGGCTGCAGTGCGCGCGCACGTTACTTCTTCAAATGCAGCTTCCATCGTCTTGGAATATGCACCGTGCTTCGTCTCCCAGCGCTACATATCTCCCCTTTGCCAATGCTACGGGATACAATGCGCAACCATGGTACCGCGCTGCCACCGTCTCACGTCATCTTGTTGCATCTGCGTATCATAGACTCTGTTTTCCATCTTGTTCGGGCACGTTCGTACAGCAGTCAGCGCGGTGGCGAACTGATGCTTCTGTCAAATGGAAATGCTGAAATTTGTGTAGTTTTCCACGCCATGCTGACTTGAATCGTGTGCCCCTTTCTTCAAATGCAAACTTGACGGTCGTACACTCTATGCTAAACCAGCTTCAAATTCAAACTTGACGGTCGTACACTCTACAAATTCAAACTTAACGGTCATACACTCTATGCTAAAATAGCTGACAACAAGTACAAACCGAACGGTAATCCGCTTCGACGCCAAACGGAGATCCGTACTTGTGTCAAATCCGTTTAGTGGCTTAGACGGTTATCCCAATATACCAATAGAGGCGGGCGCCACGGACCTTAGATTTACGCAATGCATAAATATGACCAACGAGCGAAAACGATAGTGCAACAAAGCAACAAAGTAGCCAAATCTGAAGCACGTGCGAGCAAGGCACCAAAATTTTGTTTACTTATTTGGAAGCAATTTGCAAGTCCATCGTGACGTTTACTTATTTCAAGATAAATATGATGATGATTCGCCCGTACTCGCAGTTTGCTTTATTGGTTTCCATTGCTTCAGTCTCATGCGTCCTGATGCGCGTTTCCATGGTATCTTGTCGCGTTTTTTGTGGTCGAAGACTATGTTTGCCAATGTTATATTTCTTGTTTTGTGGCGATTTCAGGTGGATGCACAACGACATGTAGATGCCGAAGCGCTGCATGCTGCCGTTTGTGTTTCTGATGGTTTTGAATGTTACCGTCGTTGGAATGCTGACGACGTGTTGGATATGTTTCACGGACGGAATGACTGGCACACTTGTGGCGGTATTCACGTTGGCCAGGCACAGCCGGATTATGATTACCTTCAGAGCATCGCGTCTCCCTACACCATATATCCGGTCGTCGTGCAAGGGTTTCATCCCGTGTCTTCTTTCGCGCAATTGTCCAATTCGTCGTCCTTCACCTTGGACTCTCCTTTGGTGAAATTCGGACGGCAGCCATCGTCACGTTCTCTCATGTTAACCCCGAGTAGAAATTCTGTGCCGTCGATGCGCTACGAGCAGATTTTCTCGGTACCAGGCAATACGTTTGCGCGTGGGTGACGATGCTATTCGATACGGTGCACTTGGCTTTGTCTAGTTCCTCATTTTAGCTTATCCAAATTGTATATGATATGTCTCCCAAAGTTGATCGTTTTACAATTCCATTTTACCATTCACTCTGATGCTGCCTGTGTGCGTTTCTACCCAAAGAGGGGTCAATGCAACGGTATCTACCCAAAGGGAATCCATAAGGGCTTTACCAAAGGGGATCCATAAGGGGTTTACCCCTTACCCTGACGAAGCGCCGATGGTGCCATCCTGAATAGCGAGCTGAATGTCGTGCAGTACGTTGCTCAAACAAAATGTGTACGTGGGTCTGTTGCTTGATGCCGGTGTGGATGCCGTGAAGCTGACGTTAAAGGCGAC
>Ga0206839_1173_pt1 | contig 13701 bp, 12 predicted proteins | sample Alteio_BWOrgCont_27_FD_152883 | JGI IMG/M metagenome (GOLD analysis project Ga0206839, IMG submission 152883) | Enriched cells from forest soil in Barre Woods Harvard Forest LTER site, Petersham, Massachusetts, United States -... | ecosystem: Environmental > Terrestrial > Soil > Temperate forest >... | reverse complement strand
GAAAGGCATCAACGATCCTGTCACAATCGCAGATAAAGAGGCTGAGCAACATCTAACGGAACGTTTTAAAGACTATCTTCCGGGATCGGTTGTGGTTGGCGAAGAATCTTACGCCAAAGACCATGGCATCATGTCGCACATAAGCGGCGAGCACCCTGTCTGGATTATTGATCCGATCGATGGCACGCGCAACTTTGTCTCAGGCATGCCTGAATTTGCTGTCATGGTTGCCTTGGTACAGCGGCGTCAATCTTTGGCCTCATGGATACATGATCCAAATTCTGGCGATACGATCATGGCGGAAAAGGGTTCAGGCGTTTGGTTGCGTGGTCACAAGCTTAGATTGGCCGGCAATGAAGCCCCCATCGGTCTTGTTGGCGCACGCGTTAAGAAATTAATTTCAAACCCGACCGTGATGCCTGCTGGCGTGCAGGTGGCCAAAGTCGAGATTGGCTCTTGCGCAGGTTTTGATTATCCACGACTTTTTATGGGCGATGCCGTCTTTGCTAAGGCCACATCGAACCGGGCATCATTTGCCATCTATCGCCACTCAAATCCCTGGGATCATGCGCCGGGCCTCTTTATGCACCAAGAAGCCGGCGGCTATAGCGCAGACTGGTTTGGGTGCCCCTATGATATGGATCAGCCCCATAAAGGCCTTCTTCTTGCGCCAGATAAGAAGACATGGGAAACTTTACATCAGATGTTTAACCCCTTGATACAACACGTGTTAACAAAATCGGTATGATCAAAGTTGATATAGATGCAGTGACAAACATCATTCGCGAGGTTGCGGCAAAGGAGATATTGCCTCGTTTTCGTAATCTAAATAAAGGCGATATCGCTTATAAAATTGCCGATGACCCTGTCACAATTGCCGATAAGGAGGCCGAAAAGAGCCTTTCGACTCGGTTTTTAGACCTGATACCGGGGTCTAAAGTGGTGGGAGAGGAGGGTTATGCGGCTGATCCTGGTGTTTTGAGGGCATTTTCTGGCGAATCACCCGTCTGGATCATTGATCCTATCGATGGAACCCGTAATTTTGTTAAAGGAAAACATCAATTTGGTGTCATTGTTGCATTAGCGGAACGAAATCAGTTAGTTGCCGGATGGCTCTACGATCCAACATCAGATGAGGTCATAACGGCCGAAAAGGGCTCGGGTGCCTATTATAAGGGACATAAACTAGCGGTTCTTGAGCCAAGGAACCTCAAAGATATGCGTGGGCTCTTTGGTGATCGGATGATGGAGGCTTGCGAAAAATCAGGCGCCCTATTTCATGAGGCGCCGATTATTGAAAAAGGCTCGATGACGGGTGTGTATGATCATCCGCGACTTATTGTGGGACAAACGTATTTTGGCGAAACCAAACCCCAAGTTCACTTTATAGCCTCGCTCGAATTTTGTACGCCTTGGGACGATGCCGCCAGTGTTCTTATGCACCATGAATCTGGCGGCTATGCGGCGCATTGGGATGGCGGTGCACATGATTTGTCCGCTTTTGGCCGCGGGCTTTTGTTGGCGCCCAACAAAGAAAGTTGGCAAGTGGTTAAAAATTGGTGTCAGGGTTTCTCAGGTTTGGTGCAACCTTCGGCACGTAAGTCGGCAGTTTAGTATTGGAGATTTTGTCTTATGACGAAGCCCAGCATTTTTATTGATGGTGAACATGGCACGACTGGGCTTGAAATTCGTAAACGTCTTGAGGGGCGGGACGATATCGAGCTGATCAGTCTTGCGCATGAAAAACGTAAAGATACAACTGAACGCAAAAAGCTGCTCAACGAGGCTAATCTTAGCATATTATGTCTTCCTGATGAAGCCTCGCGCGATGCAGTTGCTTTGATAACAAATCCGCGGGCTAAAGTAATAGATGCAAGCTCTGCACATCGTACAGCTGACGGATGGGTTTACGGATTTCCAGAATTGCTTTTGGATCAAGACAATCATATTCGCGCAGCAAAACGTGTCACTAATCCTGGTTGTTATCCTACGGGTGCCTTGGCCTTCATACGACCGCTCACCGATGCAGAGCTTCTTCCTAAAGCCCATGGTCTGACCATTACGGCAGTATCTGGTTATTCAGGAGGTGGTAAGGAGCTGATCGATATCTGTAAAAACCAAAAAGATAATCCGCGTGGCGGTCCGTTTAGTGCCTATGGCCTCGATCAAAAACACAAACACATCCCCGAAATTAAATATCATGGTGGCCTTAGCGAAGATCCCATCTTTCTGCCCTCTTATAGCAGCGCCCTTTATCGTGGCATGCTGATCGAGATAGCTTTGCGTCTCAAAAAAGTTAGCCAAGAAACGGGCAGGGCGGTTAGTGCTGCTGAGATCCACGCCGTGCTAGAAAAGCGTTATGCAGGACGGAAGTATATCAAGCTTGAGCCCCTTGAGACCAACCTTCAGCTCGGCTATGTATTAACGCCGACGGCGCAAAATGATACTAATAACTTGCAACTACGTGTCATTCATAATCCAGAAAAGGATATCGTCGTGCTTGTTGCTTGTCTTGATAATTTGGGCAAAGGCGCTTCAGGCGCCGCCGTGCAAAATATGAACCTGATGCTTGGGTTCCAAGACTGATATGTCAACATCAACCATCCTTGATTTAATCGGCCAGACACCGATCATTGAGATCACTCACCTTGATCGCGGTATGTGCCGTTTATTTGTTAAACTTGAATCGCAAAATCCAGGCGGCTCGATTAAGGATCGTATTGCGATCAGCATGATTGAGGCGGCTGAGCAGAGTGGTAAACTTAAGCCAGGCGGCACGATCGTGGAAGCGACGGCAGGTAACACTGGACTTGGACTTGCTCTGATTGCAGCTTTAAAGGGCTACAAAATTATTCTTGTTGTGCCTGACAAGATGGCGCGTGAGAAAATTGCCCATTGCAAAGCTTTAGGTGCTGATGTGCGCATGACGCGCTCGGATGTAGGTATTGGTCATGCCGAATATTATCAGGACATGGCAAAACGAATAGCCCAGGAGACCGGCGGTTTCTATGTTAACCAGTTTGGCAATCCAGCAAATCCTGCCGCCCACGAAAAAACGACAGCCCCAGAAATTTGGGAACAAATGGAACATCAAGTTGATGCCATTGTGTGTGGTGTAGGCTCTGGTGGCACGATGATGGGGGTTGCCAGATATTTTGCACGCGTTAGCCCCAAAACAGAAATGATATTAGCGGATCCAGTTGGTTCTATCTTGGCTCCTCTGGTCACGACAGGCAAAAAGATCACGCCAGGATCGTGGGAAGTTGAGGGCATCGGTGAGGATTTTGTGCCGCCTAATCTTGATATCAAGGTCATTACGAAAGCTTACAGTATCAGTGATAGCGAAAGCCTCAAAACGGCGCGCGAACTCCTCGTGCATGAGGGTGTACTCGCCGGCTCATCATCTGGCACATTATTGGCAGCAGCTTTACGCTACTGTCGTGAGCAAAAGTCGCCCAAACGCGTTGTTACCTTTGTATGCGATCAGGGCGGCAAATATCTCTCTAAACTCTTTAATGACACGTGGATGCTTGAGCAGAATTTTATTAAACGACGTCAAACCGGCACGGTCGAGGATCTCGTCATCCGTCGCCACGATACGGGTGATGCTGTTATTATAAGATCGACCGACACCTTGTTAACGGTTTACCGTCGCATGCGCAGCTCTGATGTGTCTCAGATCCCCGTTCTCGATGAAAATGATCATGTGGTCGGCGTTATTCAGGAAGAAACCATATTCAGGCACAATGTTAAAGCTACAACTAACGAGGCAAAGGGAAAATTCTTTACCCAACAAGCCAAAACTATTATGGATAAGTCGTTTGTGATGATAGATAAACTAGCGCCGCTTCATAAAGCTACTGAACTTCTGCAACAACAGCCGCTCTTAATCGTCAGCGACGGTGGACGTTTTGTTGGCCTCATTACACGTGTCGATCTACTCAATCATATGTTTCTTAATGAGCAGACCTTATGACTAACACCAAACACAACCAGCAATTCGCGACCCGGTGCATTCACGGCGGCCAGTATCCAGATCCGTTAACCGGCGCCGTTATGGTACCGATATACGCTACCTCAACATTTGCTCAATCAGCCCCTGGCGAGCACAAAGGTTTTGAGTATAGCCGTTCGCAAAATCCGACGCGGTTTGCCCTGGAAAGAGCGCTGGCTGATCTTGAGGGTGGGATACAAGGCTATGCTTTTGCGTCTGGCCTTGCTGCGATAGCGACCATCATTGACTGTTTACCGGCTGGTGCACACATCGTTGCCAGTGATGATCTTTACGGCGGCAGTTATCGTCTGTTTGAGAACGTTCGAAAGCTTTCGGCTGGTCTTAAGACGACTTATGTGGATATGAGCCGTATCGAAAATCTTGAAAGCGCCCTGACGCCTGATACGAAAATGATCTGGCTAGAAACGCCATCCAACCCAATGCTGAAGCTCATTGAGCTTGAGGCCGTGGCGGCGTTAGCTAAGAAAAAGAAAATAATCACTGTTGCTGACAACACATTTGCGACGCCTTGGATCCAACGTCCTTTGGAATTTGGCTTTGATCTCGTTGTTCATTCTGTAACCAAATATCTCAATGGCCATTCGGATATGATCGGTGGTGGGGTTGTTGTAGGTGACAATCCGGCCCTTCGTGATCAGCTGATTTATTTGCAGAACGCAATTGGAAGTGTGCTTGGTCCTTTTGATAGTTTTCTTGCCTTGCGCGGCATAAAAACACTCGATCTGCGTATGCAGCGCCATTGTTCTTCTGCTCTTAAGATTGCTGCTTGGCTTGAAAAGCACCCTAAAATTGTAAAAGTATATTATCCCGGGCTTTCAAGTCACCCACAGCACGCGCTGGCTAAAAAACAAATGCACGGCTTTGGGGGCATTATTACGATAGTGATAAAAGGCGGCATGGAATCAGCGAAGCGTATGCTTATGGCGTGCAAGCTTTTTACATTGGCTGAAAGTCTTGGTGGCGTTGAAAGTCTCATTGAGTATCCATCCGTTATGACGCATGCCTCGATACCCAAGGCGAAACGGGCTGTTCTTGGTATAGACGATGGCCTTATTCGCTTATCGGTTGGCATAGAAGATGGTGAGGATTTATTGGCTGATTTAGAGCAGGCTTTAGACAGAGCCTAGACTGATTTTTTTTCCTCTCCCTTAATATCATTCCATATCTGTTCTATCTCTTCTAAAGATGTGGTGTTCATTTGGCGTCCTTGAGCTGCCAGTCGCTTTTCGATCTCCCGGAAACGCCGTTCAAATTTTCTGTTGGTTGAGCGTAGGGCTGTTTCTGGGTCAATCTCAAGACGCCGGGCAAGATTAATCAGCGCAAAAAATAAATCGCCCAATTCATCTTCAATGAAATTATTCCCCTTCTTATGATCGATTTCTGCCTCTAGCTCTGCCGTTTCTTCTTTGATCTTGGCGAGAATGTCTTTGGCATCCGTCCAATCAAATCCGACACGGGCGGCACGGTTTTGCAGCTTAAGGGCGCGGGAAGTGGCGGGCAGGGCCGTACTGACACCATCAAGAGCACTTATGGGGCGGTTCTCTGCTTTGGCTTTGGCTGCGCGTTTTGCTGCCTTGTCTTCTTCCCAGTTGGTAAGAACTTCGTTGGCCGTACGGGTGTTACGATCGCCGAACACATGGGGGTGACGCTCAACCATTTTGTCGGCAACTTGCGTGGCGATCGAATCGAGATCAAAAAGGCCTTGCTCGCGCCCCATTTCGGCATGGAAAACAACCTGAAATAACAGATCGCCGAGTTCTTCCTTGATCGCCTTAGAATCGTTTTGTTCAATAGCTTCAACTACTTCATAGGTTTCTTCGAGTGTATAAGGGGCTATAGTCTTGAAATTCTGTTCAAGATCCCAAGGACAGCCGCCATTCGGATCACGCAGCTTGCGCATCACGGCAACTAGTCTATCTAGTGGTGATGGGGGCTCTTCGGGGCTATTTTGTGATACGGCCGTTTTGTGCGACAAAGGAATATCTCCTGATTAGCTATAGTCAGCTACTTTAAAAGGAAATCAAGATGAATAGAAGTCAAGTTTGGAATGCAGAACAATATGATAAACATGCAAGGTTTGTATCTGATCTCGGGATGCCGGTTATTGAGTTATTAGCTCCAAAGCTTGGGGAGCGTATTCTGGATGTTGGTTGCGGTGACGGGGTTTTGACGGCAAAAGTAGCGGCGATGGGCTGCGATGTCGTGGGCATTGATTCGAGTCCGGAGCTCGTAGCTGCAGCCAAGGCCCTCGGTCTTGATGCGAGGGTTATTGATGCGCATCATTTACCATTTGAACATGAGTTTGATGCAGCATTCAGTAATGCCGCCCTTCACTGGATGACACGACCAGCCGACGTCATTGCAAGCGTTCGTAAGGCCTTAAAACCAGGTGGCCGCTTTGTTGGGGAATGTGGTGCGCAGGGCAATGTGGCGCATATCCAGACCGCTCTTCTCGAGGCCCTGAAAGAGCGTGGCATCGAGACTAAATCTATTCATCCCTGGTACTTTCCGGGTATAGATGAATATCGCGGATTATTACAAAAAGGTGGTTTTACGGTCAGGCAAATAACTCAGTTCAAACGCCCAACACCATTACCTGAGGACATCATGGGCTGGCTCAAGACCTTTGCTCAACCCTTCACTTTAGCGGTACCGGAGAAGGGGCAAGAGAAGTTCCTCAACGATGTGCAAAAAAGCCTCAAGACCAAGATCTTCGACAAAGTCGCCAACAAATGGGTTGCTGACTATGTTCGGCTGAGATTTCTGGCTATCTTGCAGTAGCAATTTTCTTCCAAAAATCTGTTTACCTGAACACAGGGGACCTGTAATTTTTCCTTCTGTAGCCCATGTTTCACCGTAGTTATAAGTCGCATAAGATATATTATGTTAAATTATATATGGACCAGTAGGACGAATTAGTTAAGGTTTCTAGGGTTTTTCATCCTTGACGTCTTTTACAATGGCTAGTGGCACGCCGAGACGCTTGATACGGATGATTTCCTTACCGCCCCGCATCCCCTGACACATCCAGCGCGTTGTCGAGAGAAAAAAGTCAGCCGGATCATTGGCCTCTACAGCCTCGTAGTCTGGCGGTAGGTAGATCATGGCTGAATCCCATGGACCACAGATAGCGATCTTAATGATTTTACCCGGCGGCACACCACCATGCTTACTGACGTAGAGCTGAATGCGCTCGGCAGCTTCCTTAAACGAACTGCCCCAGTAATCAAGCTCATAGCGCCCAAATGCTCCCGGTACGCCGCCGGCGAACTGGTTTATGTATATATATTCATAGGGATGCAGCGTAATCATCAATGAGATCTGTAAAATGAACACAACGGCTAGGCCAGCGGCGGCACTTGCGGCAAAGAGCCGGTTCACGACATGGTTATGGGAGTGTCTGAGTAGCTTAGAGCAGAAGATCCAGAGCATTTTGGCGCCCAAAGCGGCCATAATGCACATAAGAGGCACGGCAAAGAGAAAATGACGCACAGCATCGTAAAGTGCGGGACGATGACCTACGGCATATAGAATTGGCATGAATGCCATGAGCAGTACGAGAATAAGTGCGTTTCTTTGTGGCACCTCTTTGAGGCGGCGCCAAATCCACGGCAGTGTGGCAAAAAACGTTAGCAATAATAATAATACGAAACCTGGTAATTGAACGCCGAAATAGAGTGGAACGTAAAACCAGGGTAATTCGGTCGAGAGATAAGTCGTGCCATCCAAGAGAACTTCGACAGCGTTGGGAAAGTCTTTGAATTCATTGAGCGCATGCAGTGGATTATCAATTGGGCTTAATTGTGCCCACGGCCAACACCCCAACATGACAAGATATGATAAAACCGCAACTGGAACGACGAGACGCCAACCTGTTGTCCATATATTTATCAAGACCGCACGCCATTGATATCTGGATTGGAAGAGAGGTTCGGCTGCCTGTACAGCGAGAGGAACCAGCCAGAATAAAAAGGCCATAATACCCCCTACCCTGACGCCTAATGTAAGACCGTAAATAATTCCAAGTTTGAGCAGTAGCCGTAGTGGCGGTCGCGGCAGGGTCGACAAACATCGCGACATATAATAGAGCGTCCAAACTATACCTGCGGCAAAGGGTATATCTTTGGGATTGTTGTACATATGGCCGTAATACATCGGCGTAAGCACGAGCAGAACGACAGCCGTGAGGCCTACAGCGCCTTGGCCTATAAATCGTGCCAGACGCCAAGTGCCCCAGAGCCCCAGTAGTCCAAAAACGGCATTCAGAAGATGGCGTGTCGGATATAAACCAAAGGGCGTGAGCCGATCAAACGTCGACGCTAAACCATCGAACATTCCGCCATAAAGATAGAGATTGTAAAGCTGAGCAAAACCTAAGTCTTTAAAACCTGAGACGTAATAATCGACAATCTTTTGCCCGTATTGGCTTTGAAGCTCTTCATCCCACGTAATTCCATAATGTTGGAAGGTTAGAACAATAAGAACGGCAACGCAGCAAAGAACAGCGAGCGTAGCGCGTTGAAAGAACTTTTCGTTAATAACAATCACAACTCAATCACCAAACCATCGTAGGCAGGTTCTACGCTTTGCGGCAGTTTAGCGGCTAATTTGGCATAATCCATGCTTTCGTTCATGTGGGTTAGCCATGCATGTTCAGGCTTTACGCGCGAAATCCAGCCTAACGTCTGTTCAAGATGCGAATGGGTCGGATGTGGTGGTTGTTCTCGAACGCAATCAACAATCCAGCCTTTGATACCACTTAAGGTTGCAAAGGCTATATCATCAAGACTTTTAACATCGGTAGAATAGGCAAAATCATTAAACCGAAAGCCCAGCGTGTGCGAGGGACCGTGATTCTGTTTAAACGGAACGATTTTTATGGGCCCAATTTGGAAGGGTCCTTCTATGGGGTGCGTATTGACAGATGGCCTATAGAATTTATCCGGTTCGCTAGGCTCGAAGATATAAGAAAAGCGAACACGTAACTCGTCTAGAGTTGTAGCATCAGCATAAACGTCGATCGGTTTCTTTATCAACCAATTCACAGCGCGCAAATCATCAATGCCGTGGCTATGATCACCATGGGCATGCGTATAAAGAACGGCTGTTAGATTTTGTAAGTTACAGGCTAATAGTTGTTGTCGCATATCGGGTGAGGTATCAACAAGGAGCGACGTATCAGCTTCTTCAACTAAAATTGACACGCGTGTTCTACGATTGCGCGGGTTTAGTGGATCGCATAACCCCCAGTTATTACCGATGGTTGGTACGCCACCTGAACTTCCACACCCTAGAACTGTAACCTTCATGTCGGTAGAGGAACCTTCTTAAAGAGGCGGAAGAAATTATCTGTCGTCTGTTGAGCAATAACCTCTGGGCTCACGCCCTTCACTTCAGCCAACATACGGGCCGTATTTACGACATAAGCCGGCTCACACGGTTTTCCACGAAATGGTTCGGGGGCTAGATAAGGCGAATCTGTCTCTACCAACAAACGATCGAGAGGAACATCACGTGCTATAGAGCGTAATTCTTCAGACTTTTTGAATGTTATAATACCTGAGAAAGACACATAAAAGCCGATAGCCAGGGCTTCTTCGGCTAAAATGCGCCGCGAGCTAAAGCAATGCAATACGCCGGTGAGTTTATCCCCCTGCCCGGCGCGTTCTTCTTTTAAGAGACGAGCGGTATCTTCTTCAGCCTCGCGGCTATGGATGACGATAGGCAACCCGGTCGTTATTGCGGCACGAATATGCTCACGGAAACTTTCCTGTTGCCGTTGTGGTGTTGCATACTTGTAGTAATAATCGAGACCAGTTTCCCCAATGGCGACGGTTTTAGGGTCTCCGGCAAGGTTTACAATATCAGCCGCCAAGACCGTTTCACCATCTTCATGGGTGTGATTGGGATGAACGCCGATGCTGCAATAGACTGCCTCGTAAGTCGAAGCGACATCACGCACTTCGCCATATTCACGCATAGTCGTAGCGATTGTCACCATGCGCCCAACCCCTGCATTTTTTGCGCGTGTGACAACCGAGCCAATATCTTCGTTCAGTGGCTTATAATTAAGATGGCAATGGCTATCGACTAGCATGTTAAACTGTCGGTTCTACATATCGCGGAAATATACCTTCCGGTGGAGGCAAGGAAGATCCGCTTACAAGAGCATGAGTTTTTGTTAGGGCAGAAAAGTCACGCTGGTTCTTAGGGACTGATAGTTGATCCAAAAGTCTATTCATCGTATCCGGCATAAAGGGTTGCACAAGTATAGCAACGTAACGCAATACTTCCGCCAGGACATAGAGAACAGTCTCCATTCGAGCCGGATCTGTCTTTTTCAATCCCCACGGTGCCTGCTCATCGACATAACGGTTGCCATCACCAACAACAGCCCATATCAGATCCAGAGCTTTATGGAACGATTGTAAATCGAGTTCCTGCCTCACCTGCTCTAATAAGGCCTCAGCTTTTTCGAGGAGTATTTCGTCGGCGGCTATATAGGAAGTATGCTGAGGTACTTTTGCACCACAATTTTTGTTGATCATCGACAGCGATCTTTGTGCCAAATTGCCTAGATCATTGGCAAGATTGCCATTGATACGATGGATCATGACGCTACGAGAAAAATCGCCATCATTGCCAAAAGGTACCTCGCGCATGAGAAAGTACCTGGTTTGGTCAAGGCCATAGGTTTTAATCAGCTCATAAGGATCTATGACATTACCAAGTGATTTAGAAATCTTTTGGCCCTCATTTGTCCACCAGCCATGAGCAAAGACCCTTTTGGGCGGCTCGAGACCTGCCGCCATTAAAAATGCGGGCCAGTAAATGGCATGAAAGCGCAAAATATCTTTACCAACCATATGCAGATCGGCGGGCCAATATTTTTTATAACTTTCCGATTGCGTATCTGGATAGCCAACGCCTGTTAAATAATTTGTCAGAGCATCTAGCCAAACATACATCACATGCTTTGGCTCATTAGGGACAGCCACGCCCCAGCTCATGGCCGTACGCGAAACAGATAAATCGCGCATACCTGATTTTACAAAACTGACAACTTCATTACGTCTTGAGTGAGGCAAGACAAAATCAGGGTTCTTTTCGTAAAATTTTAGTAACTTGTCGCCCCAAGCGGAAAGTTTGAAAAAGTAACTGGGTTCTTCTACCCACTCACATTCAGCCCCGGATGGCGCAATTTTTTTGCCGCCAGGGCCATCTTTTAATTCATCCTCATTGTAATAGGCTTCGTCGCGCACCGCATACCAGCCAGAATATTTGCCAAGATATATCTCGCCGCGTTTCATTAACTCATTCCACAAGGCCTGACAGGCCTCTTTGTGGCGCAATTCTGTCGTACGTATAAAGTCATTGTTGGTTAGGTTCAGGGCTTTCATCAGATCACGAAAGTTCTGCGAAACTTTATCTGTGAAAGGCCGTGGTTCCATTCCGGCAGTAGCGGCAGATTTAGCAACTTTCTGACCATGCTCGTCGGTTCCGGTAAGGAACATAACATCGTAGCCGTCGAGCCTCTTAAATCGCGCCAGGACGTCACAGGCCAGCGAGGTATAGGCATGACCAATATGAGGTGCGTCATTCACGTAATAAATTGGTGTCGTGATATAATAACTTTGTTTCACGTTTGATCCTTTGGTGATCTCAATTAATTAAGCCACTGACTGACGAATATCGGTCATGACATTGATAAAGGCCAGCTTGCGATCAAGATTGGCGCTATCGGCCGTTGTAAATGTCGTGTGGACTTTCTCCCATAACCGTAAGCTACGATCAAGCTTACCCTGAGGAAAAGAGATTTGATCGCTGCCTATGGAGCTTTCACCCATCGCCTGTGCGCGTACCGAGCGGCGCAATACATCAATTAAAAGCGTTGATATGACCGTAAAGCTCTCGGCATCTGCCTTACGCGCAATTTGGTCTGCCAACTTATGGAGCTTGGCTATGTCCAGGACCGGCATATTTTTTAGAAGTTCTAAGAGGGCGTCATAGAGCGGGAGTGTTTCTGTACGAATAATTTTAAGGGCAAATCCAATGCTGCCAGCGGATAATTGTACTAAATGAGCCAGCTCGTTTGGTGGTAATTCAACTTGAAGTCGCGCCAAGATCGTCTTCATGTGATTTTGCGATAACGGCTCCAAATTCAGCGGGCGACAACGCGAACGTATGGTAGGGAGTAAAGCGCCGGGTATCGTCGTTGTCATCAATATAAGACAACGAGACGGCGGTTCCTCAAGGATTTTTAAGAGAGCATTTTGCCCGAAGCGATTGAGCGTTTGCGCTTCGTCTATTATCGCTACGCGCCAGCCGCCATGCGTAGCGGTTTTGTGCATGAATGGTGCTAGTTTTAAAACATCATCGACAACAATTACATTACGTAGCTCACCGCTTTTCTCGTCGGCCATACGACGGACAACGATCATATCTGGGTGCGCTTCTGCTTTAATCAGTTTTGCGGCGGGTTGATTTAGATCTAAATTGCCAAGCTGATTGCGCCCGCCGGATAAGACATAATTAGCGATGTGATAGGCTAATGTGGCCTTTCCGATCCCCTCAATGCCAGAGATCATCCAGGCGTGATACAACCGGCCACCCGCAAAAGCCTCAGTGATTTGGCTGAGAGACGGACCGTGACCAATAAGAATTGGATTATGCGCTGGTTCTGGTATTTGCATGGATCTTAAAATGTATGCCTATAGCCGTTTCAATAGATTCTGCAACGGTATGCTGATCTTGATTAGCGTCTATAACCTCGAATCTATACGAATGTTTTTGCGCAAGACTGAGGTAGGTTTTACGCAGAACTTTGTGAAAGGCGATATCTTTCTGTTGGTAGCGATCATCTTGTCCATGACGGGCCGCCATGCGTGCCAAACCCACCTCAACAGGTACATCGAGTAAAAGTGTTAAATCTGGTTCAAAGTCGCCGGCTATCTGTTGGTAAAGATTACTAATTATATCAAGTCCTACGTCCATGCCCACCCCTTGATAAGCACTCGTCGAATCAACAAACCTGTCTGATATGACCCATTTTCCGCTGTTAATCGCCGGCCATATCGTGCGCACCAAATGTTCGCGGCGGGCGGCAAAGATCAAAAACACTTCCGATAAGGCGTCCCAGTGGTTTTCTCCCTTGGAGAGCCAGAGTTCGCGTATTTCTTCACCTGCTGGCGAGCCGCCAACCTCACGCGTCTCTATAACGTCAATCTTCTGCTGACGAAGAAACTTAGCCAGAAGCTTAACTTGCGTCGATTTACCTGATCCTTCTCCACCTTCGAAAGTGATAAATTTTCCCCGGTCCATATCAGGCCTTGTTGGACACGAGTAAGCGTAGTTTGGCAGCAAGACGGTGAATTAAACTAAGTTGTGGTACCGCATTGCTGGCGATCAAAGGAATTTCGATCGCATTCATGCCAGGAGCCGTCAGAACAATACTGCCAAGAATTTGGCCTTTGGCGATAGGCGCTTGTATTGGTTGTTCAAAACTAGTTGTTACTTTTAATCCTGCGCGTGCCGTTCGTGGCAAAGTCACAATAACATCTTTACCTGCAAGCAACGGAACGCTACGTGCTTGGCCAAGCCAGACAGCAGCATCAGCCAGTTTCTCGTTTTGTTTCAAAATTGGATAGAGACCATATTCTCGATAACCCCAATCAAGCAAATGGGCA
>Ga0206839_1169_pt1 | contig 13791 bp, 14 predicted proteins | sample Alteio_BWOrgCont_27_FD_152883 | JGI IMG/M metagenome (GOLD analysis project Ga0206839, IMG submission 152883) | Enriched cells from forest soil in Barre Woods Harvard Forest LTER site, Petersham, Massachusetts, United States -... | ecosystem: Environmental > Terrestrial > Soil > Temperate forest >... | reverse complement strand
GTCGGGCAGGCTTTCGCGCAGCGTGATCTGGTCATCAAAAGCGCGGTGGGATTGCAATTCAATGGCATGTCGTATGATAGAAATAAGATCAGAAGTGTCTTCATTCAGCACCATGCGTCCTGAGTCAATATTGGCGATATCTATGAGATCATTCACTTTTGAAAGCAAGGTCAAGCCGCTGGCCTGAATATTTCCGATATATTCATTGTATCTAGGGTGGCCTATTTCACCGTATACGGCATTTTCCATCATTTGTGCGAAACCGATAATGGCATTAAGTGGCGTGCGAAGTTCATGGTTCATATTGGCCAGAAACTCGGAGCGGGATTTGTTGGCCAGATCGGCTTCCAACCTGCATTTTTCATAGCTTATTTGTGTATTTACCAGCTCGTTAACATCGCGTAGCAGGCATTTGTATAGTATTTTTCCCGTGTTTTCCTTTTCGGACTGTGCAAACTGTAATTCAAACCAACGCCAGCTATCATCATCTATTTGTATCTGGAGGCGTACAGGCCGCGCTTTATTATCGGCAACAGAAAGATATTTTATTATTTTATGCCGGTGATCAGGAAAGATTCGTTCCTTTAATCCTGCGGCGAGACTTTTCTTTATTGGCAATCCGCTGATAGATTTCCAGTTTTCTGATAAATGGAAGAAATGGAGAGATTCATCCACAATGCAAAGAATGTCGTTACTGAATGATGAAAGACTTGAGGACAAATCCTGTGAAAGCAAAGATTTCGACGTATTCCTGGAGTTGCCTGCAGGGCTTCTGTTTTCCACAGAAGAGGCTGCCTCAGCATTACCATTGTTTATAAAATGTTTCCAGAATATCCAGAACATAACCTCAATTCCATATGATCTTCGCTGGTCGCATTGTCAGGTTATCTTCTCAAATTGTAAATACAAATAATCGCTTTTAATAAAGATTTAACCATTTGTTGTTTTAGTGTCTGGTTGGATAAATCAATTCATAAGTAACTGTTATTAATGCGTCTTTAATCCCAGTTAAATGCCTGTAATATAAAATCAGGGGTTTTGATTTCAGTTTTCAGGACTTTCGCCAATTTCTGTTCAAAGTTTTCTGCGGTTAATTCGCCGGTTTCCTTTTTTAGCACTCCTCCTGTTACCAGAGTACTGGCTATTCCGGTCATGATTGCGCCTGTAATATCGGTTTTAAGATTATCACCAATCGCAATAATACGTTTTTTATCGATTGCAAGACCATTCAGGCAGGCTTCATATACGGCACGGTGGGGCTTGCCAAAATAGATGACCTCTCCACCCATCATACGGTATTCTTCCGCTATCACACCTGCACAATACACATGCTCTCCGTTTAAACGCACAATTTCAGTGTCCGGATTAATGCAAAGCAGAGGCAGTTTTTGTTTCAGGCAAGCTTGCAGAATCGGATATATTTCCTTCATCGGCTGGTTATCGTGGTAGGAATGGGAAAGCAGGATAAATTGAGCGGATTCTGGGTGTTTTGTCTCTTCGTAATGCAGGCCTTCTAGTATTTTACGATCCCTTTCCAGCCCCATATAAAAATAATGTCGGCCATGCGGCTTAAAGAAGGATCTTTCAGGGTGTGCAAGTGCCTGATAAAAAACTTCGCCAGAGGTGATAACTTTATCGTATAAATCCTTTGTAATACCCATGCGTAGCAATGCATCTACTACCACCTGAGCACGGCGAGGCGCATTGGAAAGCATAATTATTTTTTTGTTATTATCTTTGAGATGGTTGAGGCATTCCTTTACGTTAGGATAAAGATTCTGCCCGTCATGGACAACTCCCCACAAATCAAGTATAAATACATCGTAACGCGCGGCGAGGTGTGAAACCCCGGTCAGGAATTTTATTTTAGCCATATTCAGCAGGACTTTCTTTTTTTGCTATGCTACATAGCAACATTTTCTAGTTTATTATACATTAAATGACAATATGACTAAAATAATGACTGATATTCGTAAGCTGGCAGAAGCTTTTGCGAGACCTACACTACTCTTTTATGCGCTTCCATGGCTGATGCTGTTGCTTGTTCTTGGCACTATTGCCCAGCGTTATATCGGGCTTTATCAGTCGCAGAAAATATTTTTTGGCTCATTTGTGCTATGGGTTGGTTTTTTTCCACTGCCCGGAGCTTATACAACCCTTGGGATCATTGCGCTTGGGCTGTGCGCAAAATTGCTGCTTAAGTCTCCACTAAAAAAACATAAGGCTGGTACTTTGATTGCTCATGCAAGCATGCTGCTTTTGCTTTTGGGAGGTCTGATAACGGCAATCTCAAGGGAAGAAGGTTATATGGTTCTTGGTGATAATGATTCCAGCCATCAGGTTTTAGACTATCATCAACGTGAACTTGCAATCATAAAGAATGGCGATGTGGTTGAGGCCATACCGCATGGGGAATTGCATATTGGCAAAGTTATAACTGATCCGGGAATACCATTTTCAATAACCATCTCTAACTATTGCTATCAGTGCAAAGCCACTGCACGCCAGAATCCGGACATTTCTCTGCGCGGGTTAGCTGCTAAAATGGATATTACTTCTGCTCCGCTTGATCAGGAAGACGCAAAAAACCAGTCGGGGGTGGTGTTTTCCATATCCGGTGCTTCAAAAGAAGCTGATGGAAGCTATCTTTCTTATGAGGCGTTAAACCAGCAGCCGGAATTTACGATAGGCAAGGATAAGTACCAGGTGCTTATGAGGCAGTCTGAACGGGATATACCTTTTACTATTCACCTGCTTCATTTTGACAAGGTGGAATACCCGGGTACCAATGTTGCGCGCAGCTACCAGTCGCAGGTGGAAGTAATTGACGGGGCGCTCAAATGGAATGCCCTTATAGAGATGAACCAGCCGCTACGTTATCGTGGTTACACATTATACCAGTCCTCATTTATTGAAAACGATGGCAAGCTGTTTACTGTTCTGGCAGTAGTTAAAAACTCTGGCGCATTATTTCCGTATCTGGCAGTCCTTACTTTGTGCATCGGCCTGGTTATCCATCTGATCATTGTTTTTTCGCGTAAGAAAGTTCTATGAGATTTCTATTATTATTCCTGTTGTTTTTTCCTGTTTCGCTTCAGGCTGCCTATAAGGAGGATTTGGATTACAGCGCTTTTGCGCATATTCCGGTTTTGCACGAAGGGCGCATCAAACCGCTTGATAGTTTTGCCCGGGTTTTTCTTAAAAAAATGTATGGCGATAAATCATTGCCGGATGAAGCAGCCATAAGCTGGCTTGCCCAAGCCATGTTCGATCCGCAGGATGCGATGCAGGAACCTATATTTGTTGTGCGTGTGCCTGAAGTTGTGAGCATTTTGTCATTGCCCAAGCGTACCTATGCTGTGTACAGCTTTAGCGAAATGGCTGCCGTTATGGGAGGGCAGGAGCAACTTATTAAGGGATTACTCGCGAAAGATAAAAAAGCGCTTACAGCAGATGATCAGGAACTGATACGTCTCTATATGAATGTCAGTGATTTTGCGGAGATAGCAGGGGCGTTCTCTTTGCTATTGCCGTTTCCTGATAATCCTGATCTTACCTATCTGGATACGTTAAAGAGCAAAGAAAAAATTGATGCTGCGCTTAAGGAAACGGTAAAGCTCAAGGGTGATAAGATTGAGCAATATTCTGAAGAAGAGCAGCGCAACGCAAAGCTCTCCTATCGTATCAGCGTTCTGGAGGCATTGGATAGCCATAATATATTGTTGCGTATTATTCCGCCAGCCTGGCAGGGAACTGAGGAGTGGCTTTCGCCCTGGGCGGTTATTGAGAATGGTGCTGGTTCGCCAGCATCACTTGCGTTGTTTCATGACTGGCAGGCGCTTGCTAAAGCGTATAATTCTGACGATGCTGCCAGCTGGAATGCTTTATCAGAAAAGCTATATCAGACAGGTGTCCATTCTCCGCATGTCCGGCCATTTTCTTTATCACTGGAAGTGTTCTACAACGCTGTAGATCCTCTCAACAGAAGCATTATCGGCTATATTATTGGTGTGCTAGTTACGCTTACTTATATTGTGCTGTCATCGCGTGGAGTGGCGAAGGAGTGGCTTAGAATTGCGGCTTATACCATAATCCTAATCAGCACTGGTATGCACGGGCTGGCTTTATTGATGCGGGTGGCAATACTGATGCGTCCGCCGGTCAGCACACTTTATGAATCCATGATCTTTGTCAGCTTTATGTCTTCATGCTTCGGTTTGTGGATGGAGTGGAAGAAAAAAGGCGGGGAAAGCCTGCTTATCAGCGGAATTATTGCCAGCCTGCTGATTGCTGCCGCTAATGTATTTGCTGCTGATAGCGATACGCTGGAGGTACTGGTTGCCGTACTCAATACGAATTTCTGGCTGGGAACGCATGTGGTGTGCATTACAACCGGCTATGCTTCTGCGCTGGTGGCGGGTGCGATTGCGCATATCTACCTGATAAAGCGCGCTTTGGGTAAAACGGAGGTTACTGCACTCATGGATTTGCAACGCAGATTGCATAGCATAGCGCTGGTGGCACTGCTTTTTACCTCAGTGGGCACCATGCTTGGCGGCATATGGGCGGATCAGTCCTGGGGGCGTTTCTGGGGCTGGGATCCTAAGGAAAATGGGGCTTTATGGATTGTATTATGGCTCATTTGGGCGCTGCATGGGCGCATTGCCGGGCAATTGCGAGAGGTTGGCTTTGCCTGCGTCATGGCCTTTATCACGATCGTGGTGGCGCTTGCCTGGGTTGGCGTGAACCTGCTCAGCGTCGGCCTGCACAGCTACGGCTTCACTGATGTTGCTGCTAACAGCCTGATGGTGTTCTGTGGGACAGAGATTGTGTTGATTGGTGGTGTTACGGTGATGGCGGTGCGACGTAGTAAGTTTGTTTGAGAAGATAGTTTATGAAAATTACATGGAAAATATTTAAGCGGTTTATTGATATACTACAATCTATTGCAGTGATAATTGGCATTATTATTGCAATTACTACTCTGGAAGATAACCGTAAAATAGAATCGGCTAAGTTTGCCCATGAAATAAACCGTGATTTGGATAGTAAAAAATACGCGCTTGTATACTTCACGGGACTAACACTAAATGTAGTTAATCACTTATTCTCGCTTCCAGTAGCATTCTTCATAACGAGGAATCCCCTCTCATCGCGCTGTAACTCATAGTTTCCACCTTGTAGTTTAATAATTGCCAGATGTAGTCTGGCTATCTCATCACAGACCTCTTTAATATCTCCGGGAAGCTGGGCGTCTCGTGCTTTTTCAAGAAATACTGTTTGTTCTTGAAGTGCCGAGATAAGCGATTTAAGGATTGTCATAGTCATGGCTAACTTCCTTTTTTCGGTTTCTCTTTCTTAGTCGGTTTATGCGACAGGATTTTTTTCATCTTCCGGTCAAAGTTTTCCTCTGACTCGTCGCATTCCAGTTCGCGGGCGAGTTTTATAAACTTGTCTTTTTGGCTAGGTTCCTTTGCCATATTGCCATTCTACTGTAAGTAGTTGCGCTTGTATAGAGTGAGTGATATTTATAGTGCATGACACAAGATAATAAACAATCCCTTACTGCAATTAGACCCACATTAACCACGGTTAAAGAGCGGCTCAAAGCATTTGTTGATTTAAATAACAATACACCTTGCATTATAGAAACAAAAGATAAAGAAATAAAAATCACAAATCCTTGGGGGGATAAATCTGTAACCTTAGATATAGCTCAAGATTCTGATATTGAGGCTATAGCAGAAACTCTTAACAATGTTTTTCTGCCTCCATTATATTCAGCCATATGGCATAAAGATACACATGATCTTGAGTTCATATTTACCCCGATGGACGTAAAGAAAAATGATATAAGTCAAAGGAAATTCACATTTAAGAATCATGGCAAAGATCATGTGTGCGAATATGCAGAAGCCAGTCCAAGATTATTAAAGATAATCGAATTGGCTGATATTTCTCCTGTATTGTCTACGACAGATTGCAGAAATATTGTCCGGTTTAAAATGCACAACTGGCTAGAAGAACAGCTTGATAAGAAAAATGATGATGTAAAACCTATTAGTTTCTGGGTGAGAAATATTGCTAAATGGGATGAAGATGAAATCCTGCAAATTGCTACTCACTTAAGCTTTTACATGAAATACTATGATACCAAGTCACCGTACATAGGAATTCATTATCCTATAAATGAGAATATCGCCACAAAGCCGCCACAATATAGGAAAGGTAGATTCCCAGAAACTATCATATCGCGTAATATAGATGATAATATATTACACCTATGGCATGCTTCTTTGAAAGGAGATGCTGCGCGTAGATTTCTATATAGCTATATGATTATTGAGTATGTTAGCACTTTCTATATGAAAGAAACGGCAGCAGCTCATATACGTGATATTATTTCAGCACCCGATTTATTAGATGATTTAGCCACTGCATCCGAAAAAATTATGGGAGCAGTTCTTGAGTCTAAACCAGATGACTATGACAAAATTCCTATCATCTTAAAAGCCGCTAACGTTGCAGCACTTGTGCGCACTGAAACAAAGAGAAATATAAAAGCATTTACTGAACCAACCGATTTTATAGGGGGGTTTGCATTGGATGCAATTTTCCAAGATGGTTGGAATGTTAAAGAATATGAAAAAGCTATGAGTAGCTTCTGCAAAGCAATCAGAGATATAAGAAATGCTCTATCTCATGCAACGGATCATAGAGGAGCCGTTATTTCCCCTACTGTAAAAAATAATGAACTTCTACAACCCTGGTCTACTTTAATGTCTGTATTGGCTGAAGAAATTATACTCTGGTCAAGAAAATAATGGGGGTTGAAATTATCCATATTTGTGCTATATTGTCAATATAATTTGCAACTAGAATTTTGGTTATATTTAGTCTAACAAGCTAAATACAACAAGAAAGGAAGTGTCTTATGGAGCCGCATGAAAGATAGATATAGCGCTAGCTATATTGCCTAACAGGCACTTCGCCGCCCTTAATAATAAAGGCGGCGATTTGTTTTTATGGGCTAAGATTTTTCTTCTTTATTGGATGTTAGGTTGATTATAAGTAAGTCTCTTTCCTACAATGCCCGTCAATAGATTCTCGGTGCGTAGTGTATCATTAAATTCCAGCCCTTCACGGAAATTATAGCGGAAGTCGAACTCAGCCAGATAGCGTTTCAGGTGTTTTGCGCTGCAATGCTGGTAAACGCCTTTCATGCCACGTTTAAAGATGCTGAAATAGTTCTCAATGGTGTTGCTGTGAATGTCACCGCGTACATATTCCCCGATGCTGTGATTAACAACATGGTGTTCGGCAAATTCTTTGCCAAGCGGGATATACTGACGGGCTTCATCCGTAACAAGGCGGGTTTCCGCTGCGATCTGTTCCTGCATAATCGGACGGAGGGTTTCGGCATTGCAACTCTGCACATGCTGAGAGCTTACTTTGCCGCCGCGTTCCACAAGGCTAAAAACCTTCTCTTTGTGGCTCCAGCCACGTGCACCCGGCTTGTGCTTTCCCTTGTTGCCAATATAAGTTTCATCGGCTTCAACGGTTTTGCCTTCGCCACCCATCGGCTCAATTTTCAGGACGCGCATTGCTTCGCGCAGCCTGTGAGTCATAAACCAAGCAGTTTTATAGGTAACGCCTAACATGCGATGTAACTGATGACTGCTAACGCCCTTTTTGCTGGTCGCCATAAGGTATGCTGCCTGTAACCAGATATGCATATCAACATGGCTATCTTCAAATACGGTTCCGACTTTTACAGTAAACTTCTTTTTGCAGTCACCGCATTTTTTAGAACCCATGCGATCCGTCTTTCCTTTCAGCACATAGATTTTATCAGTGCCGCCGCAATGAGGGCAGACAACTCCATGCGGCCAGATTATGCTTTCGACACATTCGATAGCAGTTTTTTCATCATGGAAACGGGGATTAGAGAGAATAGACATAGTAAAATTCCTTATTTATAAGGAAATACTACACCTTGCGTTTAGTCCCGTCAAGTATATAATCGTGAAAAAATATGATAAAATTACTTCCGTAATAGAAGGTGAGGGTGATGAACCGCCTCGAAGCAGTAATATTCCAATATTAAAAAAATCTGGGGCAGGCGGAAAATTCTCTTCCAGAGAACTTAACGAATATCTCGATAACTATGAAGAAGTTGGTTTGTTACGAAATGATGGATTAATTGACGAAGATGTAGCATATGATGAATTTTATTATGATATAGAAAAAATTTGGTGTAACAAAGATATACACAATGACGTGCTCCCCTTTTTCGAGTCACTTTTGGGTAGAGCCTTTGGGTTAATATAACGTTCATGTGGTTGCTCTGCAAGCGCCGGGTGAAGCGACCGCAAGAGTCTGGCGCAACCCGGCGCTTGCAGCCGCTGCATATTCTGCCGGGGTTTGGTAGTTCAGGCGGCTGTGAGGGCGGACAGTGTTATAATCCTGCCGCCATGCCTCGATGAGATGACGGGCATGGGGTAGTGTCATGAACCAGTGCTCGTTGAGACATTCATCTCTGAGCTTGCCGTTGAGACTTTCGGTGTAACCGTTTTCGGTGGGTTTGCCGGGGGTGATGTAATGCCACTCAATGCTGTTATCCTGCGCCCATTGCAATACAGCACGGCTGGTAAGTTCCGTACCGTTGTCACTGATGATACAGTGAGGCTTGCCATGCTTGGCGATGAGTCTGTCGAGTTCCCGTGCCACTCTGGAACCACCGATAGACGTATCTATAGCCAATGTCAGGCATTCACGGGAGCATTGGTCCATTACCCCCAGGATGCTGAAGCGGCGTCCATCCGATAAGGCATCGCTGACGAAGTCCAGTGACCATATCTGGTTTATCTTATCTGCGTGGGGAAGTGGCAGCCTTGTACCCAGAGCGCGCTTCCTGCCTTTACGGCGTTTGACCGATAACCCTTCTGCTTTATACAGACGATAAATCTTCTTCAGGTTATAACAATGCCCTTCACGCTTGAGCATTATCGCCAGACGTCGATAACCGAACCGGCGACGTTCACCGGCCAGGCGTTGCAAAGCTTCGCGTAGCACGGCATCATCCCGTCGTGACCGGTAATGCGCCGTCCCACGACTCAGGCCAACCACACGCTGTGCCCTGCGGCTAGATACCCCGTGCTGCTCCTGCAACGTCTTTACCGCCTGCCGCTTCGCGACAGGCGCTACCACTTTTTTGACAGAAGATCCTTCAACATCAGCTTGTCCAGCTCCGCATCCGCCAGCAGCCGCTTCAGCTTCGCATTCTCGCTCTCAAGGCTCCGCAACCGTTTGGCTTCCGATACATCCATCCCGCCAAACTTTGCCTTCCAGTTATAAAATGTGGCATCACTGATACCATGGCGGCGGCACAGTTCAGCCACCTTCATACCCGCCTCGTGCTCCTTCAGAACACCTATCATCTGCTCTTCGCTGAAACGTCTCTTCTTCATCGTCTGCTCCTCTTCTTAAGGTTACAGACTCTAATCCATCTTGACTCAGTTTACAGGGGGCACGTCAACAACTATATTCTGAAATTGCGTAATACGTTACACAGCCAAGATTGGTATTCTAATATACAAGATCTTGCGGAAGCATTTTTGAAGAAAGATAAATATTTTAGGGTAGGAGACTATGAGGGTACATGCGCTCCTTTAGAAAATCAGTAATCATCAAAATAACTGTGATGAATGCGATGTTTTTGAATCGTACGGAGTAATTTTTTTCAGGCTATTTCCGATTTCTTTTGCAACAACGTCAAGTTCATAGGATTTTTGCAGATTCATCCATATTCCGGCGCTTGTTTTAAAAAATGCTGCAAGGCGCAAGGCTGTATCAGCGGTGATGCTGCGCGTACCATTGATAATCTGATACAAGCGATTTTTGGGTACGCCTATCTTTCCGGCAAGCTCGGAGGCTGTCATGCCGATATACTCCAGTTCGTCTGCCAGAATTTCACCCGGATGTACCGGATCATTCCAATGTTTAGTGACCATGTTTTTTCTCCTAGTGATAATCCACTATTTCCACTTCACTTGCTCCATCATCATCCCATTCAAAACATATACGCCATTGTCGGTTGATGCGAATGCTATATTGTCCTCGTCGATCGCCTTTCAAACCTTCCAGCTGGTTGCTTGGGAATCCGGCAAGTTCCTTTAAATCTTCTGCGCTATCCAGCAGTTTTAGCCTTTTGAATGCCTGACGTTCGATGCCAGAAAATTTCTTGGCTGTTATGCCGTTAAAAATCTTTTCAGTATGTTTGCATTTGAAGCATTTTATCATGCAATTATGCCATAAGTCACGAGTTACGTCAACCGTAACTATACCGGTATTGGGCAAGTTTACAAACGGTTTATTAAGTAACGAACAATTTAAGCCACCTTATTAAAGGCAAAGTTGCTGGCGTAGGATTTTGGCTTGATTATCTTTATCTTATGCGGTTCAGATACTTCATAATCTATCATGTTCTTTTCGGCATAAGCGACTGCTTCTTCTTTCGTATCGAAGTACAATTTGACTTGCTGGGGGGTATCTGCCGAGCCACTCCAGCCCATAAGCGGATCAATGAAAGCTGGGGCTTCAGGAAGAAATTCCAGAACCCAATGACGCGTGTTCGCTTCACCTGATTGCATGGCGGTGCGTGCTGGCTGGTAAATACGTGCTTCCATATTCTCCTCCTACTTTGCGGCCTTCTTCTTTTTGGCTGCTAAACTTTTCTTTTTACCACTGGTACGTTTTCCGGCGAGTAACTCTACGGCTTCTTCCAGCGTATATTTATCAATTTCTGCATCTTTTGGAAGCGTTGCGTTAATTTTGCCATGTTTTACATAATTACCATATTTGCCAGAATATATAGCAATTTCGTTCCCCTCCGGGTGATTCCCAAGGATTTTAAGTGGCGTAACCGTGGATTTGGTAAATGCCTTCTTTTCGGCAATAACCGTTACAGCACGGTTGATACCTATAGTCAGGACATCATCATCGCCTTTGAGCGATGTATATTTGCCGTCATGTAAAAGATATGGACCAAACCTGCCAAGGCCGGCGACAATCATTTTTCCGGTTTCCGGATGTTTGCCAATCTCGCGCGGCAGTGACAAAAGTGACAATGCCAATTCAAGAGTCATCTGTTCCGGTACGATGTTTTTGGGCATACTCGCGCGTTTTGGTTTTTTTTCATTACCTAGCTGTACGTATGTGCCATAAGGTCCTTTGCGTAATGTCACTTCCATGCCGCTGGCAGGATCAGTGCCAAGTATGCGAGGCTCATTGCTGCCAGTATTGTCAGGTGCTTCGTTGTTATCGTTTGCACCTGCAAGCTGTTTGGTGAAATTGCATTCTGGGTAATTGGAGCATCCCAGAAACGCGCCAAACTTTCCTGTTTTCAAGCCTAAACGGCCTTTCCCACAGGCGGGGCAGGCGCGAGGATCTGAACCCGGAGCAGAATTGCGGTATATATAAGGTTCAAGCAAGGCATCAACAGCTTCGAGTACCTGCGGGTTGGATAATTTTTTTGTTTCGCCAACGGTGGCAATAAACTGTTCCCACCAGTCGCGCAGAACCTTTTTCCAGTCTACTTCCCCGTTGGAAACGTCGTCGAGCAGTTCTTCAAGCTTTGCGGTGAAATCAAATTCCACATAGCGACGGAAGAAACTTACCAGGAATGCATTGACTATCCTGCCGCGTGCTTCTGCTATAAAGCGTTTTTTATCGAGTTTTACATAATCACGTTCCTGCAGAACCGAGATAATGCTGGCATAGGTTGAAGGGCGGCCAATACTTAACTCTTCAAGCTTCTTGACTAAACTTGCTTCCGTGTAGCGCGGCGGCGGTTCGGTGAAATGCTGCTCCGGGAGCAGTTCTTTGAGTGCAATCGCTTCATTCTGGGTGAGTGGCGGTAAAGCACGTGATTCTTCATCTTCCTCGTCATCATCCTTGCTTTCCTGATAGAGAGTAAGAAAACCGTCAAAACGCATTACAGAGCCGGTTGCGCGGAAGACGGCCTGCCTGTCGGATGAGGCTATATCCACAGACATCTGGTCAAAAAGCGCGCTTTCCATCTGGCTGGCCAGCATACGTTTCCATATAAGTTCGTATAGGCGGAACATATCGCGATCAAGGGCAGATTCTATTTTATCAGGCGTGCGGGTTACATCAGTCGGGCGGATAGCTTCATGGGCTTCCTGTGCATTTTTTTGCTTCACTTTGTAAACACGCGGCGCAGACGGCGTATATTTCTGGCCGTATTTCTGAGAAATCAGGCTGCGAGCAGCTTCAATCGCATCCTGCGACACGGTAACGCCGTCGGTACGCATATAGGTGATAAGGCCTGTGGTTTCACCGCCAATATCAATGCCTTCATAGAGTTTCTGGGCGAGTTGCATAGTCTTTTTGGCACTGAAGCCAAGCTTGCGCGATGCATCCTGCTGCAGGGTGGAGGTAGTAAAAGGCGGGTAGGGGTGGCGGCGAACCTGCTTAGGCTCTATGCTTGCCACCTGATATTTTTTACCTGTCAGATCGGCAACCATATCTTTTGCCTTGGCTTCATTCGGTATGTCGAATTTGTCCAGCTTTTTTCCATGCCATTGTGTTAGCCTTGCCTTGAATGCCGCGCCTGTTCCATTTTCCATGGATGCGCGAATATCCCAATATTCCTGCGATATGAATTTTTCTATTTCCTCATCACGATCACAAATAAGACGCAAGGCTACTGATTGCACACGCCCGGCAGACTTGCTGCCCGGAAGCTTGCGCCAAAGTACCGGTGATAACGTAAATCCGGTAAGATAATCCAGCGCACGCCTTGCCTGCTGGGCGTTTACCAGATTCATATCAATCTCACGGGGATGATTCATTGCCTCAAGGATCGCTTTTTTGGTGATCTCATTGAATACTACACGTTCTACATGAACGTTCTTATTTAGTGCCTTGCTTGCTTTCAGCGCTTCCAGCACGTGCCAGGAAATGGCTTCGCCTTCACGATCAGGGTCGGTTGCAAGAATCAGTTTGTCTGAACCTTTAACAGCTTTGGCGATAGCGGACACATGCCTTTTAGCATCATCATCCACCTCATAGGTCATAGCAAAATCCTGGTCAGGCAGCACGGAACCATCTTTAGAGGGCAGGTCACGCACGTGACCAAAAGAGGCCAGGACATTATAATCCTTGCCCAGATACTTGTTTATAGTCTTGGCTTTTGCAGGCGATTCAACGATTACCAGATTCATCAGATGTACTGTACTTGGTTAGTGATTCATCGCATTAAATTGCTTATGATCCGGGAAAAGTCAAATTTTAAGTTGCAATTGTACCATTTATTAAATGCGGTCTTTTTCCTACATTGCAATACAAAAGCACGTTACATCATTGCTTTAGTGTGTACAAAAACAATGACGAGGTGTATATAACAATATAATTTTTTATACATTATATAGTATATGGCTGACGAAAATATATCAGAAGCAGACGCGGCGGCGGCAGCCGAAATGGAAAGGATGATGGCTGGCGACGCAGATCCTGCTGCTGCGGCAGGAGGGGAGGCGCCACCACGTGTCCTGAATCAGGACGAAATTGATTTGCTCCTTGGTTTTGATGCTAAAGATGAAGGAGACAAAAGTTCCGGCATTTTTGCCATATTAGACAAGGCACTTTCCGGCTATGAAAAGATGCCGATGCTTGAAGTGGTCTTTGATCGCCTTGTGCGCATGATGGCAGCCTCTTTACGGAATTTTACCTCGGAAACGGCGGAAGTGAGTCTTATTTCTATTTCCT
>Ga0206839_1168_pt1 | contig 13804 bp, 15 predicted proteins | sample Alteio_BWOrgCont_27_FD_152883 | JGI IMG/M metagenome (GOLD analysis project Ga0206839, IMG submission 152883) | Enriched cells from forest soil in Barre Woods Harvard Forest LTER site, Petersham, Massachusetts, United States -... | ecosystem: Environmental > Terrestrial > Soil > Temperate forest >... | reverse complement strand
AAAGGAGATAACAAGGCATCCTTTTGGCAAAGTTTCCTTTGCCGCGCCCTCTTAGGCGGATTTAATGCAAAAATTGCCTTATTATCTTTTTTCCCGCTTTGCCGACGCCGACGGTGCTGACTTACAGCTTTTGAAATATACTTATGTAATTATAAAATATTTTTAAAATACTGTCAATGGTTTAGATTGCTATATCAATCTAAATTGTATCATTATTGTGATAAATGATTCCGCACTTTTCCTAACGCGAGTAATTCTTTTATATATTGGGATTCAATTTGAGAGCAAATAATGAATAAGGAATTGATTTACGCCGTTTGAGTTGATGGTGTAATTATCTACTGACGTAAGAATATCTGAATCACTCGACATATACAGTCGTAGCAAAGGATTGCCGGAGTTGATTGCGGAGCAGTCTTGAAACATGATCTGATCAAATTCTGGTAGTGGATAGTGCTCAATAACACATTCGCTAGTTGAATATTGCGGTGCCATGAATACCGGTTCGCCCACTGTATCGCTCCAACTGCCTATATTAGCACCAGCCGAAGTGGAAACGGTTAATGAGTAAAATATACTGTCAGTCTGTCCCAGCCTTGCACCACCAGAGATTCGTTTTGCGAACATATCTATGATGTCTCCTGGTTGAAGTTTCGAAGCAAGTTTTGGGTCTACAGTCACGGGATTTGTAGAAACAAGGGGAAGGATAGTGTTGCTATTCTTTCCTAATATACTGCGGAGTATAGGTCCCTTAAAGTTTTCATACCATAGTTGATAACTAGGTGGTTTGTTGACATTATTGCACCAAACCGTAAATCCGTCTTGTTCTACTGAATCATTTTTGTTTGAATTAGGATAACCATCATATCCTACCCAAATAGCGATCTTGCCCTTAACACTACAAGTGATCTTCGGAATAATTGCGCGAGCAGAAACCGGACTATTTAAGAAGTCGCCTGTCGCTACATAACCTGACCAGTTGTGTCCATTAACTAACGGTGTATTGGTAGGAGTAGGTATTGGGGTAGAAGTTGGTGCAGAAGTTGTCCCAGATATGGTTGCTCGGACTATTTGGTCATCTCCAAAATCAGTGAACCAGAGGTTATTATCCGGACCAGTGATCATATCTTTGGGTGTACTAAATTGATCGGGATCAGTGACAAAAGTTGGCTGAAAGTTGCCTTCAATATCGATGGAACCTATTGTACCTCCATCAGCGAACCAGAGATTGTCATCAGGTCCGGTGGTTATGGTAACAGGCCCGGTAGAATTTGTGGCTTGAAGCGATAGAGAGAACTCAGAGATAATACCAGTGGGTGTAATCTTGCCGATTTTATTTGTAAGAGATTCAGTGAACCAAAGGTTACCGTCTGGACCTTTGGTAATATCTAATGGTCCGCTATTTGCCGTAGGTATTGGAAATTCGGAAACTTTGCCAGTCGTAGTAATTCTGCCTATTTTGTTTGTACCATATTCGGTAAACCAGAGGTTACCATCCGGACCACTGGTAATTTCAAAAGGACTACTGTTCGGAGAGAGTGGAAATTCAGTAATAGTACCTGTCGGAGTGATTTTCCCAATCTTGTTACTTTCAGATTCTGTAAACCAGAGATTGCCATCGGGTCCTGAGGTTATCCCATTAGGCTCGGCATTATTTGTTGGTATTGTAAAGTTAGTGATGGCCCCAGTTGTTGTAATCCTGCCTATGTTGTAATCGTTGTTTTGCGTGTCAGATTCTGTAAACCAGAGATTGCCATCAGTTCCTGAGGTAATTGCAGTAGGTCTGGTATCATTTTGGTTAAGCGGGAAATCGGTATAATTGCCACTTGTGGTAATCCGACCGATGTGATTTGTATTCCATTCCGTAAACCAAAGGTTGCCATCGGGGCCGTTGGTTATATCTGTAAGTAGGTTATTATTTTCAGGCGAAGCGTTAAAGGAACTATTAGAATCTATCGGAATAGGAAATTGTTTGAATATGATAGCTATTTCGGCGTGAGCCTGATGCTGCAATTTTGGAGAAGGAAGTAAAAATATAAATACGAGTAATAAGATAGAAACAAGACCTAAAGCGATTTTAATAAGTGAAAATTTTTTAAACACTGCTATTCTTTTATACCGTAATAGTAGACTTATGTCAAAAGTTATTCTGATTTAACAATGCAAACGACAAAAATTATCAAAGATTTGAAAATCTGATCTTTTTATAACTTCTGTGATATTCTTTTGCTGTTTTTCACTAGTTTTATTTAAATTATCTTAACGAATGGGAGGACGCGTATAGGAATTCAAAAATTTGCCAAAAACATGCTTTTGCCTAACTGCAATGCTGCTACGGATTTTTGAAAATCATAGGATCAGTTCGGACCATTGAATAATACCTCATAATATTATAATATAAAATTATAAGAATTGCTTTAAATATAAAAATCAATTTTAATTTGAAGCTATAAATGATGGTGCAATAAGAGTTTAATCCGATCTGATAGATGGGGTAGTGGTAATTTATTATATCTCATAGTAATATTTTCTGATAAGAACGAGGTCCTTGGTTCGATCCCAAGTGCGCCCACAAGGTAAAATGTCCTATTTAAGCAAAGGGAAGGGGATGACGGAGTTTTACAGGTTAATAATAGAAATAAAGCTACTTTTTAGTAATTTACTGTATAGGGCTGTGTATTATATACTATTTACGTATGGCTAGCGCAGAAGTAAATAGTAGTGGTCCCTCTGATAGTGAAGGTGAGGAGGTACTCATTACAGGAGAGAAACCAAGATTAGTAAAGCGCGTAGCTGCCGTGACAGGGACCTTGGTAAAGAATCCGTCAATTGTGTTAACAGAACTTACTGCAGCTACTATCGGTTCAGGATTTGGATATAGTGTATCTTTAGCGCATCTTGATCCTAAAGTTCTCACCCATAGTTCTATACTGAATGGTGTAATTGGGGGAGCGTTGATTGGAAGTTTTATACGGGTATGTATTCCTGCACTTAGAGAAATTAGGGATAATCCCGTTCAAGAAGTGTCACTTCGTGAAGCATGGAGGGTTGGAGAATCTCAAGTAAAAGAAAAAAAATATTTTCCAGAGAATAGGTTCCTGTATCGATAAAAGGTTCATCAATAAATACAATTAGCTTTGTACTAATTATATTTGCTGAAACGTTTGTTGCAATCTGATAAGATAGACATGGATGCGATTCCATTTTGGGATACCTACACCCACATTAAAGGATACCGTTTCAAAACGGTCTTGTCCTATGGTAAATGCATTTGCAGCAGGTGGGTATATCCTCATTATTTCTTTTTAGAGCGAATGATTTGTTTTGAATCTTTTATATCTTTATTCAATTCACAATAAAGTGTAAATTAGATATATGGAGAAAGAAAAAGAAGGGAATGTTTATACTAAGATAGTAAGTCTTTTTACTCGTCATCCAGAAGCAACAGTTACCATCATTACTATATTCGCATTTGGAATTATTGGTGTGATCATATATTTGGCACCTCAGTTTGGTAAGGGGCAAAATACAAATACAAGCAATTCACTAAAATTTGATATTCCAAGTGGATCACCACAAAATCAAGGCGCAGTCGAAGGTGCAAATACCCAAAATTACGGACCCGAAGAACAGCCTTCAAATATGCCTTCATCAGCGCCTATCTCAGCAACACCTACATCCAGCGACTCTGCTACCCCCATAGAGACTCCTACTCCCACTTCATCACCAACATCTGTCCCGACATCCACTCCTGGGCCAACCTCAACCCCTGCTCCCACGCAGACTCCAACTCCTATGGTAACATCCACTCCTACCCCAACGCAAACAGATACCTCTCCATCGCCGACATCCAGTGAATAGACTGTTTATAAAAAAGAGAAAAGAGTAGCACAGAAGTTATTACATTTATATTACCCACTTTTTCGCTAAGTAAGGTAAACTACTTTTATGGAGTCACATCTAAAAGCTGCTACTATTTTAAGCCATGTATTAGATGATCAATTCGTATTGTTGGGGGTTCGCGTGGGATTAAATAGTTTTATTGATTTACTTCCCGGATTGGGTGATATTGTTGCAGCATTGTTATCCTTATATCTGGTTTGGATTGCTGTAGAGATGGGGTTGCCAAAATTGAAAATAGTACATATGTTATGGAATATTCTTATTAATTTTCTGATAGGTCTTATACTTGTTATAGGAGATGCTGTATATATCTTCCGAAAGGCAAATATGAAGAATTTGCGGATATTACAGGAGTATGCAAAAAAGTATCCACATAATGGTGAAGTTATCCAGCCTAATCGTTATGTGGCATCTTAGTAATTGTCTTTGAATAGTTTCTTTTCGTTTTAGCAACGTGCTATACTAAAAAAGATGACTCAACAGTACTGGTTTAAAGCAAATAAATCTGGCTATGGATGGCATCCTGCTAATTGGAAAGGATGGGTAATACTTCTTTTTTATATAGCTTTTCTCGCGCAGTCTTTTATACAGGTTGATACTTATTCTCATTCGGTAAGTGATACACTTATTAACTTTTTACCTCGGTTTTTGCTTTTTACTGCTATTCTTACCATTATTACATATTTGAAAGGAGAATCAATTACGTGGGGTGCCAAAGGAAACGATCAGCATAAAATACCATAAATACTTCGTCGTCAAGAATTGACCACTTGTTCTATGTAAGAGTTTTGTTATAATTGTTTCATAGAATCATTCATGATTACTTTACAACAAATAAAAGAGGATATTTCGGTATTAGGGAAATTGACTCGAACACAAACTCCTCCGACAGATAAAGAACTCCACGAAACAGTTGCATATGTACAGAGAAATACTGTTGGTGCGCGCGAGGGAAGAAAATGTGTTGATGGAAGATATCCTCCTTATACCGCAAAAGGAATGCTTGCGCGAGCTGGCGGTGACTGTGGATATGTAATGGCTTTAATGGCAATTAATCAGAAGAAAAAACTACAATTAACTCCTGAACAATGTTTTAATGCTGTCTATAAAGTTATTAGCCAAAAAATGCATGGAGCATTTTGTATTCATACTGATCATCACGCAGATCCGGCTCATGAGATTATAAATAATAAAATGCATGAGACGTTAATTGGTTGTGGTCATCTTGCAAAGGCTGCTTCTCAGTGGAAACTCCGTCAGCCTTATGATGTGGAAAGTGAAGATGTTAAGAAAGTTATCGCTTACGCAAAAAATCTTGCCGATATTAACGACCATGTAGAAATGGTGAATTTGGAAGGTGAACACGCAGAACGTGGAGTTTTAGTTATTGATGATATCAATAATACTGTTAATGCTATGGATTCAAAGAGTCATGAGATGTATTTTATTTACGACAAAAAACGTGATGAAATTTTTATGAAAAAATTAGTAGAAACAATGGCAATTCCAGAAGTCACTTTTGAAGATATGAAGAAAGAGGCAGATATTCAACTGCAAGCAACTCTTCATAATTTGGCAAAAGGGCTTCCTATTTATACAGTTTCTTATAAAGATAATGAGCCTTTGGTTAGTTACCTCGCAACAATTAATTAGATGTAGGATTTCCGCTTCATAATATTCGTTAGCATCGTTTAATCCGAGATCATATTTCCATTTTAATGAGCAGGTTGTTCATGAATAACATTTGCAGCCGGAGATGCTACTGCTGAATAAGAGGCAGTCTGCAAAAAAGGACTTGTTATAGTGAGTTCTAAGTTGTTAGCCTTTTTAAGAAGGTCTTTTCCAGTGCGGGTGCGGATAAGTGTCTTAGGAAGAAATGATAAAGAAGTATTGGGAGAAGTGGTATACATATTGGTGTTAAATGTGATTGTCGCTACTGTCGAGGCTGAAGCGTTGACGCAATCGTTTTCAGCAGTTGTTTGGGTTGTTGGACAACGGAGTGCATAAGAAATTCTTCCTGCAACAGGGTCAATAATATTCAATGCTGTAACAGGATTTGTGAAAAATGTACCCGGAGTTATGGAATCAAGTGTGATAACCGCAGGATCATAAGCGATTTCCAGCTGGATAACTGTAGGATGTGGATTAGGATTATGTATTAAAACTGCTACAGTTACTGTTTGGCCCCGTTGTATTGATTCAATGCTATTTGCAAAAGATAAATCAGTATCAGCAGGGGATGATGCCTCGATAATGGGTTTGGTGAGAGAAGTGATAATTGGATTTTGTCTATATTCAAATATAGTAATGAGTAATAATCCAATAAAAATGAGAAGTACTATAAAAAGCGATATTGTTGTTTTGGACATGGGATTATTGTAATATGTTTATTTTCCTATGTCGAGTTGAATTTATTGCCCAGGTTGGGTGGAAAGCTCTCGGATGAAGAGGTTGTAATCAAATTCATTGACTGATCCATCATCATTGAAGTCCGTTTCAAGCTGAGTAGTAGCATTACAATTTGTCGCGGGAGCTAAGTCGCTGTAGCAACCTAGCAATAAGTTATAGTCAAGGATATTCAATTGATTGTCATTATTTGCATCTCCTGCGATTAATTCAACTGTCGGTAATTGATTGATTTGATTTGGTTTTAATTGTACGATCCCCGGTATAAGGCGAGTTAAATGATAATCTGATCGTATTTTTACTGTATAATTCCCTGCTGTAAGAGGTGTGTTTGTATAGATTGTTCCGACGAAGCTTCCACTCGCACTGCTATATTGAATATTTCCCGATGCGGTTGCCGTCAAGTTATTGTTGATATCAAAAATTTCAGCAGTTGCTGTACGTATAGGATGTAGTGGGCTTTTATTACTGAGTGAAGATGCTGTAGGGTTGGCGTTATCGCCTGCATTGCCGATACCGTCCATTAAGACATTTAGTGCAAGCGCTGTGCCTGCAGGAGTATCACTTGGTGTTGGAGATAGACTTGGGGTGGGAGTATTGGTAGGAGAGGGAACAGGTGTTAATGTAGGAGTAGGTGTTGCTGTCGGTTGCGGAGTAGGCGTTGGTGTAGGAGTTGAGGTTGGAAGTATCTCTTCGTCACCAAAGTTCTCGTTCGTTATGGCAATACCATTACTCATAGTAATTGAATAACCGCTGTTTGATGTTGGTAATGTTTGTGTCCAATTTTGGGGTAATGTTTGAGAAAGATTATATGTGCCATTACAAACATTTTGTAAAGAATATGTGCCATCACTGCTTGTCGAGATTGTTTGTGCTGCCGTTGTGGAACCTGAAGGATAAAGATTTAGAATAACACCTGATATTCCGGGGTCTGAAGGATCGAATGTGCCATTGCCGTTGATATCATTAAATACAGTTCCCGAGATAGTGCCTCCTGCAATAAGTTCTGAGATTTGATTGTAGATGTCATTTAACTGATCAGTTGTAGGACTAAAATAATATTGTCCGCCGGTACTTTGAGCTAATTGGGTGAGAAAAGTTGAATCTACATCCTGTCCGAGTCCAATGGTATAAAATACAGTTCCATTTGTATTATATGCGTTAGTAGCAGCTGTTAATGCTGCTTGCTCCGCAGTAGAGGCACTAACTTGTCCGCTACTGCCTTCTACGGTATTTGCAATTCCATCAGTTAAAAGTATCACTGCATTTTTCACACCAGCTCTCTTATCTGCTGTAATTTCCTGCGTTGCTTTATCAATTCCACATTGAATACATGTGTTTCCGTTTGCTTTTAGTGAATCGACTTGGCTTTGAACAGCTGAGAATGAACTGGTAAGTGGGCTATCTAGTGCCGCAGTTGTTGAAAAATTTACTAAACCGATACGGTTATTAGTAAATCCTGAGACAATATTGATAAAATTACCCGCGGCAGAAATAGCATTAGAAATTTTTGTTCCTGAAGAACCATCTTGGTCATTCATACTTCCTGAGGTATCAATAATAAGCATACTATCTCCAGGAGAAGTTCCGCAGCTGGTTTGAGGTTTGTTTATTTGTACAGTAACTGGAGTTGTATTGGCAATAACATTTTCTCCATAAGAGGAATTACTGCTGACCGAGAGTGCTTGAGAATCAGAGTCAAAACTTATAACAGAGGTGGTATTTGCAGGTACATTATCAAGTGCTTTTAAGGCAAGAGTTCCAATTTTTACTTTTGTTTTGATTGCGCTTGAGAGATTAGTACCTATTGAGAGTGTTGCTTCTATCTTTCCAGGAGTATTGATTGGCCCCTCGACTACTTGTGGAAAAATAGTTGAGTCAGGAATAAATCCACCAGCAGGTTCAAATTTTGTCGCATCATAATCCATATCCAGCTTTACGAAAGAAACACTATTTGTTCCTGGATCAAGGTATACATCTAAGATAAAGGTGCTTCCCGCAGGAATCTGCAGTTGTGAATTGGTTTGCGAAGAGCTTGGTTCGTAAGAAAGAACGACAGATTTTTCAGCATGGGTTTGGGTTTGTTGGGGCTGTTGAAAGTAGAAAAGCGTAATAGGAAGAATAACAAGTGTTAATAGTATAAAACCTCCGATAAGAACTGTTCTTTTGCGTATTGATGACATAAAAATAGTAGGTCATCTTTAGCATAATTAATTTAAACTCGTTATGTCAATAATATAAAGCGTTTTTAAAGCAAAAACATGGGTAGAGTTGTTTTATATTACAATGTTTATTGCCCTGGCTGTGTAGAAAGTTCACGGATGAAGAGATTGTAATCAACTTCGTTGACTGATCCATCATCATTAAGATCTGATGAAGCTTTTAGCTGAGGCGTACATGCTGCACTTGCTGCCTCCAAGTCGCTATAACAACTTAATAACAAGTTATAGTCTAGAATATTAATAACATTATCATCATTGATATCACCGGCTACCAATGCTACTGGTGTGATGGTATTATCTTGACCTGCGACTATATTTTGTACTTCTTCAATTTGCTTACGCAAATGGGAAGGTGTTTTCACTTTTATAACATAGTATCCTGAAGGGAAACCTGCCGAAATTGGGACATCTCCTTGATAATCACCCGCTGAAGAAGAATAGGTAAGAGTACCTGTTCCGCTTGCAATAAGAGAATTGCTGGTTGTAAATATTTCAATATCTGCATCTATTGTAGTATGCTGGGGGTTCTTATTACTAAGAGAGCTGGCCGTAGGATTGGTGTTGTCACCTCTATCCCCAATTCCATCCTGATAAACTGTCATATTAAGCGTAGTATTAGAGGGAGTTGGCGTAGGTGTACTCGTCGGTTTGGGAGTAGGTGTACTCGTCGGTACTGGTGTTGGTGTACTTGTCGGTTTGGGGGTTGGTGTAGGCGTTGGAGGTGCTACAATATTCCCAAAATCTTCGTCTGTAAAAGCATTTCCCGTAGTAATATTGATAGTATATGAATTAGGGTTCGTCGGAACAGTCTCTTTCCATCCTGATTGCACATTTTCAGTGAGAGTATATGTTCCATTGCACAAGTTAGGGATCATAAATGATCCTGTACTATCAGTGGTATAGGTTTGTGGAGTAGATGAACCTTGTGGAGTTAGTTGCAGCGTCCACCCTGTAAGTTTTTTGTTCTCCCGTATCAAATTTTCCGTTGCCATTAGCATCATTAAAGACAAAACCACTCACTGATCCTTGAGCAATAATTTGAGAAATTTGACTGTAGATATCATTGAGATTATCTGTAGTTGGAGGGAAATAATATTGTCCTCCTGTTGATGTGGCAAGCTGCTGGAGGAAGGACGTATTGACATCGCTACCTAAGCCAATAACAAAAATAATAGTATCATTTGCGGTGTGTGCATTTTGTGCGGCTGTAAGAGCTGCCTGTTCGGCAGTTGATTCACTCACTTGCTGATTGGAGCCTTCTACGTAGTTTGCAATACCGTCAGTTAGGAGAACAATAACATTTTTAATATTGGATCTCTTTGCTGTTGTCAAAGCTGCACTTGCTTGGTCAATAGCACATTGAATACAGGTATCTCCCGACGCCTTAAGGGAATTAATTTGAGTTTGGACGCTTGCATAGTTGCTTGTAAGTGGACTATTAGTTGTTGCTGATGAAGAAAATGAAACAAGTCCAATCTCATTTTGTGCATTCTTTGCAATCAAATTAACGAAATTATCAGCTGCTGTTATAGCATTAGAAATTTTTGATCCAGACGAGCCATCTTGTTCACTCATGCTCCCTGATCTGTCTATAATAAGTGCAGTGTTACTAGTAGCAGTTGCACAAACTTGTGGGGTAGGTGTAGGAGCTGCGGCTGCATGAGAGCTGATTGTTTGTTGTTTTTGAATATTGGAGACAATTAGTGGAATAACAATTAATAAATATGCTACTCCTACAAGAGTCAGTGACATCACTTTTTTTCTGTCTTTAAATCGTTTCATATTCTTATTGTAATATTTTTAATCCCCATTTTGAACAGAGAGTTCTCTCAAAAAGAGATTGTAGTCAGTGCTATCAATAATTCCGTCATCGTTAAGATCAACATCTTGGACAGGTTGATGTACCTGACATGCGGCTGAGTTAGCTGTTGAGTTAGGATCATTCATCGGTAAAGGATTTAAGTCCCCATATCCACAATCAAGTAATGCATTGTAATCAAGAACATTAAGGACATTGTCTCCATTTGTATCTCCTGTAACAAGTCTTACTTGGGGAACTTGGGTCTCTTGTCCTGCAACAATTTGTTGAATACCTGGAATAAGTTTTCTTAAGTATCTGTCTGTTTGAATTTTAACACTATATTCTCCTGAAGGGAGGCTAGCCGGTAATCCAACAGCGCCCATAAAAGTGCCAGAAGCACTGTCATAAGTGATAGGAGCTGATGTACTGGCGACAGGATTGTTGTTGGTATCAAATACTTGAACTGAAAGATTGCGTTGTGGATGTAAGGGATTTTTATTACTTAAAGTGTTGCCATCAGGATTTGGATTATCACCAGCAGCACCCACTCCATCAAGTAAAACCGTAAAGTTGAGAGCAGTTCCAGTCACTGTCGGAATCGGTACGCTTGTTGCACTTGGAGTGGCGGAACCTCCACCAATAGAGATGACAGCCGGAGTAGTTGTAGAAAGTACATTCTGGCTTGCTTGATCACTTGGTCCCCCTGAAAGTGCCTGAGAAATTGTTCCAAAAGAGATAGATGTAGTTGCTCCGTTTGTATTTCCTACAGCGGTGAAGTGCAATGTCGCGACAAGTGTTTTTTGGGTGATTACTTTGGTTGGATCAGCTCCGATTGAAACGGCTTGTGCAACAGAGCTTGATGTGGTGACTGGCCCTTCAACGTTTGTGAAGTTAGTACTGTTTAACGTTACTGGATTTGCAGAAACCAATTGTACTTTTGTAGGATCAAAACTCACTTGATATTTTACAAACGTTACATCATTGGTCCCTGGATCAACATAGAGATTAAGATCTAAATTACTTCCAACAGTTGCTTGTATAGGGGATGTTGTTGATGAAGTGGGTGTGAAATAAAGTGAAGTAGAGGCAGCTGCATTACTCTGAGATTGTTGCTGTTTTGATACTACTGAGACAGTCAGTGGAATGCTGATTAAAAGCGCTAATACAACAGCCCCAAGGATAATTTTCTTTTTATTATCTATGTTCATATAAAACCATAATAAAATAGCCCACATTTATCGTATAGAAGAAGTAGATTTGTGTCAAGGTATTAACAGGAAAATTTTAGATAAAAAGGTTGTGGATTGTTAATTGTGAGTTGTTATGCTACACTTTTTTTCATGGTTCTGTCAGATCAAGATATAAAAAAAGCCCTTGCCAGCAAGCGAATTGTGATAAAGCCCACTCCTGATTTTGATCAACAACTCGGTTCTTGTTCGATTGATTTGCGTCTTGGAAATACCTTTCGCGTTTTTGATTACAGTAAACATCCTTACATTGATCCGTCAAAAAAAGACTACAGTAATGAAATCACCAAAGTAATAAAAGTACCAAATGAAGGCAGTTTTATCATGCAGCCAGGTGATTTTGTATTGGCAGTAACTCTTGAACATGTGAAAATTCCTGCGGATCTCATGGGAAGGCTTGAAGGAAGATCTTCACTAGGAAGACTTGGACTTGTTGTGCATTCGACTGCATCAATTTTTGATGCAGGTTGGGACGGCAAGCCAGTTTTAGAACTTGGGAATTTGGGAAGGATGGCAATCAAATTAACTGTTGGAATGCGAATTTGTGCCATGACTTTTGAAGAACTCACGTCTCCCGCAATAATTCCTTATACAAATAAAAAATACGCCAAATATAAATTTCAGCAAGCTCCAGAAGAAAGCCGGATACATGAAGACAAATAATGTGCTGAGCATTAAATATAACGACTTGAATATGAGCTTTAAACTCTATCACCTAATTCCTAGTTATGAAATACCACATTTCCTTTGATATCGATTTTAAACGCAATCCTTATAAAGGAAAATATATCGCTCTTGAAGGAATTGACGGAAGTGGTAAGAGTGAACAATCTGAAAGATTAGAAGAATATTTTATCAGTCAAGGAAAAGAAGTTGTTACTACTACAGAGCCGCGTAAAGATAGCAGTATATTTAATAATTTGATTCATCAAATACTTCTTGGGAAAGTTTCTCTTTCACCAATAGCTCTTCAATATTTATTTAGCGCTGATAGAGTGCAAAATCAGGAAGAAACAGTGATACCAGCGTTAAATGCTGGCAAGGTAGTTATTAGTCATAGGATGTTTTGGTCTATTATTCCCTATGCCATTTCTGATCTGGATCCAAAATACTACAAGAACACAGCGCAATTTCTCTTGGTCGCGAATTGTGTCTTATCAATGTACCATCAGTTTATTATGCCGGATGTTACATTTTATTTAGATGTGTCTGTTGAAGAAGCGATGAATCGTCTGCGAAAGAGAAAGACCAAACAAAAAGAATTTTATGAAAAAGAAGAAAAGCTGCGTAAACATGTCATTGGTTATCAGTGGGAGATAAAGCAATTTCCTAAAGAATTTACCATTATTAACGGACACCAAGGTCCCGAACAGGTGACAAATGAACTTATAAAAAAATTTAAAAGAAAGAAGATGCTATGAAGAAAGGGAAATTAATTGTCATAGAGGGGAATGATGGAAGTGGTAAGGCCACTCAAGTAAAGCTTTTATATGATTATTTGCAGGAAAGAAAAATTTGTGTAAAAACTATTGATTTTCCCCGCTATAACGATTCGTTTTTCGGAAAATTTATTGGCCGTTTTCTTCAGGGAGAATTTGGGAAATTGGAAGAAATTAATCCGTATCTTATCTCTATTGTTTATGCTGAAGATAGAAAAGAGGCTAGAAATGAAATAGACCAATGGCTTTCAGAAGGCTCAATAGTTATCGCAAATCGTTATGTACCCTCAAATCTTGCGCATCAATCGGGAAGACTGCCAAAAGACAAACAGGCTGCGTTTATAAATTGGGATACAGAGTTGGAATATACAATTAACAAACTTCCTAAAGAAGATATGATAATTTATTTGCACATGCCCGTTATCATGTCACAAAAATTACTTATAGCAAAGGTTGAAAGAGAAGACATGGTTGAGAAAGACGCAGTCTATCTAAAAAACTCTGAAGAAGTATATAACGGTTTGGCAGAACAATTTTCCCATTGGGAAACAATAGAATGTGTTGATACAAAAGGAAATCTTCGTTCGGTCGAGGAAATTCATAACGAATTAAAAAAGATCATGTGTTTCTTTTTGTGGAATTCCTCTCCTTCTATGAACTCCCAGAAACAAATAAATTGTGGGTCATAAACAGTGAGACCTGTTTCTTCTTTTACTTCTCGTTCCAATGCTGTTCCCATTGTTTCTCCTATTTCAATGTGTCCTCCGGGAATAACATACATATCAT
>Ga0206839_1079_pt1 | contig 14027 bp, 12 predicted proteins | sample Alteio_BWOrgCont_27_FD_152883 | JGI IMG/M metagenome (GOLD analysis project Ga0206839, IMG submission 152883) | Enriched cells from forest soil in Barre Woods Harvard Forest LTER site, Petersham, Massachusetts, United States -... | ecosystem: Environmental > Terrestrial > Soil > Temperate forest >... | reverse complement strand
AAACTTTTTATAAATCGACGATTTCTCATCCGATTTTTGTCAAGGCCCCGTGAGCCAGAAGAGAGCCCAAGAATTTGCGGACGGCCGCGGTGTTCATGGGGAAAGCCTCCTCTTTCTTGTTCGTGGAATATCGAATCACCTCGCCTGCAGTGAGCGGCTCTCCGCTATTCAAAATTTCAATAATGGAGAGTATTTTTGCGTTGAATGCCATTGTTAAAACTTGACCGTTGAACGCAATAATTAACTTGTCCCCCATTCGCCGGCTCAAGACTGGAAAAGCCCCATCGGCTTTGAGGAGCTCATGGTTTTTCAATGTGATTTGAGCCGCCGGGAAGGGTGTGGAAACAAATGAATAACCAGTAACGTTTTTCATCCATTTGCCGACTAGAGCGGTTTCAATATCGAAGAGATCGCCCGCCATTTGAAACGCTTCATTCATGGAGGTGGTGCGCGCCGCCAAGCCTGACATGTCCAAAGTAAATCTGTTTATATCCCCATTTAGTTTCCAGGACTTTTCCAATTGTCTTCGGAATTTCTCAACCACCTGATTCAAGTCAGTATCCGTATGATGTAAAGCCAAGGACAGCGAAACGTCAAAGTTGCCCGCGCATTCTCCGACATGCCAGTAGCTTTGGGGCCAATACAGAATGTCCCCGGCCGTTCCCTCCAAGCAGATGGATTGCTCAAGATAGCCCTTGTAGCCGTTATGGTCGATACGGGTATTTAAAGGGCGGCCTTCGAAAAAAGTTCGGGGCCACAATCGCATCCGTTTCTTTCCTTCGAGGACAAAGCAGAAGACATCCGCGTCGTCCAGGTGCACCCCTCTAAGAGTACTGAGATAATTGCCGGCAAAGAGCGACAATTCCGACAAACCAACAGGCATTTCCGCGTTTTCATATAAGCTCTTTAAGAAATATCTGAACCGATTCCAACAGTCCATGTTCATGGCTGTTTGAAAATCCCCTAATGAAATGCCAAAGCGTTTATTTTTCAAAATCGTTGATATTCTTTTTGCGTAATTTTGGAAGGACTCATCACTGCCCGAGGGCAAGATGTCATCAATGCCGGATTGCAGCTTTGTGTTATCAACTTGAAAGGTAAAGTGCCTGTAGTCAGGTCCCATTTGCCTCGTGAACTGCAGGATGGTCTTAAAAATTTCATCACTTGTCATGATGGGCATGTCAAAAGGCTGCTTGAGCACTGTCGGCTTTTTATTCCAATAAACCTTGGCAAAATTTTTCCAAAAGCCGTTCGGTTTTACAAAATGGGGAGGCGCATTTTGTTTTCTTTTCTCCACACGGCTTTGATAATGCCTAGCATCTAACTTCAATCTGTCCCTCGTATCTTCCTGTACCTAAAGATCGCATAGAATACGCATTTTTAAAGTATGATCAAGTTCCGGTCATTGCTATTGTAAATATAAGTCGACCCCCAAGTGGGACGAGGTGAGCAATGGGACAGTACTTCGTTGTGCCCCTGAAGACCTGATATGGATGCGATGAAAATCAGGATTGACGATAAGACCAGCCTTTGACAGTGTTAGAAAGGTTTTCTGGTATGGATAATTATGTCGGCATGAATAAATTCGGGCACCACGCGTCGGCGACGCTGCTATCCGCCGACAAGAATGGCTACCGTTTTGAGATTTTGTTGAAAGAGCGCCTTACCAGGAAAAAGTACGATGCGGGGTCAATTCATGGGCCGCTAGCTCAAATCGCAAAGAAAATAGATTTTCCGAAAGCACTTTTTTTTGAAAATAGCGCTTTTGACAATCCCTTGGTGATGGAAAAAAGATGGGATTCGCGCATTCCTTATTTTCAAATTCTGCAGCATTTGAAAATTGGCGCATCGTCCGCAAATTTGAATCCGTCCGTTTCATTCGTTACACATCATCTTTGCCATGCATACGCCGCCCTCGCTGTTTCGCCTTTCGAGAAATCACTAATTGTAGTTCTTGACGGACGTGGAAATTTTAACGGTTCATTTCCCCCGGAACATCCTGAAAAAAAGGAGTTTCCGGTCTTGAACTCAGTGACGGGGCACCTGGAATTGAGTACCGAATGTTGCACGGTGTATTTCCAAAATGGACCAGTCCTTACCCCGGTCCACAAAGACTGGCAAGCAAGTGAACTAAGTTTCGGTTTGGCTGGGGCTTCGTATGGGTTGGGTCGAATGTACGGCACGGCCGCGAGGTACATTTTTGGTTCGTTTAATGACGCCGGAAAGCTTATGGGTTTAGCCCCATTTGGTCGCGGAACCTCATTGGACAATCTCGCTCCTTTCATAAACGCCTTGAATTGGGACCTTTGCTTTCGGGGAGCGGGAAAGAGCGACTGGGAAAGATCGGGAAATTTTCAACATTACGCCGACATCGCGGCAACGGTTCAGGACTATTACGAATTAAAATTAGTCGAACTTTTAGAGGACTTGCGGCGGAGATTCCCAGACTATTCGCACTTGATTTTAACCGGTGGGTGCGCATTGAATTGTCAAGCGAACTCCTTGATTTCGGGGAAAAGGATTTTTGACTCCGTTTTCGTGCCTCCTTTTCCCGGCGACGAATCTATTTCGCTGGGCGCAGCGGTCTACGGCTGTCTGTCGAAAACCAGTGAATGTTGGAAGCCTCTCCCCTTAGACGAACAACGCGGCAATTGGGGGCCACTAAATTCGATACCCACCTCCAACTCCATAGAAAACTGCTTTAAGGGATTCCGCATCGAACGTCACCAGAATATCGCGGCATTCTGTGCGTGGCTTTTGGGTGAGGCTAAGATTATCGGTTGGTTTCAGGGACGAAGCGAATCGGGACCAAGGGCCCTAGGCAATAGAAGTCTACTTGCCAATCCGCTTTCTCCCGGCATTAGCGATTATTTAAATAACCACATTAAGAAGAGGGAAAGTTTTCGTCCTTTTGCGCCGTCTTGCCTTTTTGAGAAAGTCCATGAATACTTCGATGTTCCCAGTGGTTTTGAAAGCCCCTTTATGTCCTTTGCGCCAAAACTGAGGGCAAGCCACCGCCAATTACTTGCCGAAGTGGGGCACATAGACGGCTCCGCAAGAGTTCAAACAGTCCGATCAGCCCAAAATCCAAGATTTTATGATCTTATAGATGCATTTGGCAATTTAACGGGTGTTTGGTGTATTCTTAACACCAGTCTCAATGTCATGGGTGAGCCCATCGTGGAGACGTTGGAAGACGCCAAACGTCTTTTGAAGAACTTGCCACTCTTTGGTATGGCTGTTGAAGATTATTTTGTTTACAACTGCTGATGGCCCTCAAATTAAAATGTCCGGTTACAGTCGGCCACTTTTCGAGCTATTATCAAGTCGATGAGGTTTCATCATTTTGTCATTACACGATTTAGCTATAGGGGAGACTACATAGATAACTGGATCATGAGAGATGCGGATCCTTTGGATAAGAGGCGTCTCAAATTCCGGATGATCCTTTTTCAAATTTCCTGCCTTCCCGCTATCATGTCCCAGACCAATCAAGATTTCGACTGGATACTGATCGTAGACAAAGATCTTCCTTTGCCCTTTTTTGAACGACTACGCGAATTAGTGGAACCGAGGAAGCGCACTTTCTTTCATGAATTCCAGCCAGGCCAGGATCTATCCGGAGTGGCCTGGCTCAAACCTTATTTAAAGGTTGAGCCTCATTATCTGATCACCACTAACTGCGATGATGATGATGCTCTGCCCGCCAGATTCGTTGAGGCCCTTCAAATCCATATAGAAAATTCATCAGCTGAACGGGCCCCCATTCCTCCCTTCAAGGTTCTGGCGTCAAAAAATACTTTGCAATGGGACATATTTTTTTCTGAAGGCAGGCCGCTGGGGATGGTTGCGCCATGGCATAAAAAGATGGAAGGCCAGGCGTTTCCGACCTCCTGCGGATTTTCCTTGTTGTGTAAATATCCCGATTTTCCTTACAGTTTATATAAGTTGAGGCACCCGTGGGGCGAGTTTGTATTTGACGATCGGATCCATAAAAAGGAATTGAGCTCAGTCCGACAAGAAATTAAAAGTAAAGTCTTGGAACAAGGCCATTCTTGGAATAACTGGACCAAGGAGGTTATGTTCTACGATGTTGGGAGTGTCACAAATGCCGTTGTGGTCCTAAATCATCTGTACAATGATCAGTCTGGGCGCTTTTTCGAAAAAAAGGAGGGGGCTGTCACTGTAAAGGACGCAAATTCCTTTCCGGGTGTCTCCATTGATCTACGGATTGCACGCGAAAATGCCAATTTTCTCAGACAAACTCTAAAAATACACTTGGGCGCTTCAATAGAGAAAATGGCAACTCGGGATTTCAATGAGAGCCATTGAAAACCAAATGAAATACGGCCCAAGGGGCAATCGCATTTCAGGTGATAGCGAAATGATCACCAACCCTATTTTCTTAGTCGGAACTATGCGCAGCGGGACCACTTTCTTTCCCAGACTTTTACAATTAAGTTCATCAAATAAAATTATTCCATGTGGATTCGAACTCACACCCGCTTGGGTAGAAGTGGGAGGCGTTCCTATTGCCGCACCAGCTGTTTTGGGGCACAATATTTGCCCTCCCCTTACCGCTTTGGATAAAAAAACGGGGCAAGCTGAACGGCTTCGCCGCGAATTTCATCGAAGGATGTGTTCAGCGATAGGAAGCACAAAAATTGGCGGTCGGAGGTTTTTGAATAAAAATCCGCATCTCTGTAACAAGCTTCCCTTGGTGTCAGCCTTGTTCCCCGATGCGCAATTCATTTGGATTCGTCGGCATATCTTGCCTGTAGTGGCCAGCATTAAACTTCTTTTCGAGCAGACAGCGAAAAAAGAATTGTTCTGGCACTATTGGCCGGAACCGCATCCCACTGGAGCACGATGTTGGAACGGTAGCCGTCAAAATCAAATTCCGAAGAAAGTGGAAAAGTCTCGGATTTTTCCCGGAGGGGCCATCAAGCACTTGGCGGAGTATTGGCTCGAAAACAACGAGGCGGTGAGCGCGCACTTGTCTTCTCTGAGCCAAAAACAATGGCACGCCATAAATCACGAGAATCTCATTTCCCAGCCGGTAAAAATTTTAAATGACTGCCATAAATTTCTCAATTTGCCGAAAACCGCTTTCGATGCAAAGCCCTTTTTAGAAGATCGAAATAGGGTATGGGGGGAGCGTTTGACTCAACAGGAGAAGTCAGAGTTAACTGATTTTGTGGTGACTCATAAGGACCGAATTCGACTCATTTTCTCAAAGTGAAATGCTGCTGAACAAATCTCCTCAATCGTGATGCGTTGAGTTAATGTAAGCTCCTTACGCTTATTTGGCCTAATCCAGTGACAGGCCTTTCTAGCCGACGTTTTTCGGATCCAGTTTCAGTATTTGTGCCTGGGTAGCCTGATTCCATAAAGTTGACAAAATGAATAGGGCCAATCAACAATACCCCCCGACGGGGAAATAAAATGCCCAATCCACTTGCCATGAAGCCGGGAACAGAAGGACGGGCCGCGACGCACGATTTACGAACTGCGGCTTCCGTTCTTCTTAAAAGAACTTATGACGTAAAGCGTCTGCAACAGGACTTGAGGGCTTTGGAGCCTTGGAGAAAATCCAGGCGCGACTGTCCCCTGCATAATGGTAGGTGGGACGAGATAACTTTTGTTTCTCAACCCAAGAGTCAAGGCACTCACCTTCCCGTATCGTCTTTTAAGACTCCGATCATTAAACGCACACCGTACATTGAGGAAATTATAGATGGTCTCAAGTGCCATGTTTTCTTGGCGCGAATAGCGAGATTGTGGCCAGGCGGGCAGATTTTTGAGCATCAGGATATCGCGGGTCTTGATACCGGGATGATCCGGCTTCATATTCCCATCGTCACTCACCGGAATGTCGAGTTTATTATCGATAACGTGAGGCAGGGGTGGCGGCCCGGTGAGCTTTGGTATGGAGACTTTTCTAAAACCCATGCCGTGAACAATTTTTCTCCCATCGACCGCCTTCACCTGATCATTAACGTTGAGGTCAATGATTTTATTTTAAGTCTCTTTCCGGCGAAAAGTTTGGAGGGACAAAAAATCTTAGCGGCGCCGAAGATAAAAGGGATAAAGGCAAAGCAGCTCAACGCTTTCGAATGCGACTTGCAAGTCCCCTCCAGTTTCTTGCCTGGAGTTCAAAAAAACTGGCTAAATGCAAAAGCGTGCGTTCCCGTTTCTATACGGGTAGCTCAAGGCCAGCTTACAGCGGTTATTCAAAATCAACCCAGATTTGTTTTAAATCCCGTGGACAGAAATACTTTCGTTGTAGGAGCGGGAATGCATAAATATTCTTTCAGGTTTCGTACTTCTCCTCAGGGGAAAGTCACAGGTGTCAAGCTTGTGAACTACGGATTTCCGGTAATGGTAAAGGAGAATGAATTTATCAAAACGACAAAGACGAAATTTCTGAAACCGAATGGTCACTTGAGCTTGAAGCGCTTCGAATAGGAAACGGCTGATTGTCAAATTTTGACGGCAGAAAATTGACTTTTGTAATTTGCACGGAAAGCGGCTTATTGGAGCAAAAGTCTCTTCTTTTGTGTTCGAGTATCAGAAAATTTGGCGGGCATTTTAGAGGGGCCCCAATCGTCAGCTACTCGCCCCGTTTGCGCCATCACCCCAGCGCCCAAACGTTGAAGAAACTGGAAGATCTTGAAGTGGTAACGATTCTCGGGGGACTCAATAAGAAGTATAGTGACTATCCTCTCGCTAATAAAATTTTCGCTGGAGCCGAGGCGGAAAAGAGACTTCAGTCTGAACGGCTGGTGTTTCTGGATAGTGACACAATCATAGTAAATGAACCCGTGAAATTGCTGTTAGAGCCGGATCATCAAGTCGGCGCGGTTCCCGTTTGGAATACTGACATCGGATCCACCGGTCCCGAAGATCCCAACGATGAGTATTGGATGAAGCTCTACGCCCTTTTGGGAGTTGAAAAAGAAGTTTATATCAGGCCTCTTTCTAAACCATCGCGCCCTATCAGGGGGTACTGGAATTCAGGTGTGATCTCGGCGCGGCGTTCATGTGGGGTCTTCAATAATTGGTTGGATAACTTTGATAAATGTTGGTCACGCAGGATCTTCCCACCCATTTCATACTTTACGGAGGAAGCCACCTTCGCTGGCACCATACTTGCCATGTTTCCAAACCTGATTCAGGAACTTCCGAGAAGTTATAACTATCCGCTTATGCGCTTCAGATCAAACAAAGGACTGACCTCATTAAACCAAGCGACCATTTTTCATTATAGTCGGCTCTTGAAACGGGATATCATACAAGTGCGCGAATTTTTTAGGATGTGGTTTTCAAACTGCAAATTAACTGAAAAACATCTATGGCTGAAAGAGGAATTGAAGGCTTTGGTGTAATCCATGCGGGCATAGAATGGGGACACAACTGTCAAAAAAAGTGACTTTTGTCATTTGCACGGAAAACGGCATTCTGGAGTCCAGGTCCCTCGTGCTTTGCTCAAGCCTTAGAAAATTTGGCGGTCGCTTCAAAGATGCTCCTGTCCTTAGCTATTCCCCCCGCGTGGGAAAAAGGCCGCACTTACAAACTTTGAAAGCCCTAGAAAAATTAAACGTCACGCCCATTCTAAAAAATCTTAACAAAAAATATCTCGAATATCCTGTCGCTAACAAAATATTAGCCGCGGCGGACGCTGAGGCCAATGTCAAATCTGATTTTTTAGTATTTTTGGACAGTGACATGGTTATGGTCAATGAACCTACAGAGCTTCTTATGAAATGTGGGAACCAGGTAGCCCTGGTACCCGCCTGGGATAAGTGTGCCAGTTCAACGGGGCCCGATGATCCAAATGATGCGTACTGGATGGAGCTCTATTCATTTTTGAACGTTAAAGAGGAGATTTTTATCAACCCCTCCGTCCATGCTCCCCGGCCCATTAGGGCGTATTGGAATTCCGGTATGATTTCAGCACGGTGTGAATCTGGCGTTTTCACCAAATGGCTTGAGAATTTTGAGAAATGCTGGGCCCGAAAATTGTTTCCAAGACTCGCCTATCACATGGACGAAGCGACCTTGGCGGGCACGTTGCTCTCTCAATTCCCCAGGCAGATTCAGGAGCTGCCGAGGAGTTACAATTTCCCCATGTGTCAGTATAGGAATAAATCGGGGCTGCGCTCCATGAATGAGGCCGTGCTTCTTCATTACTACAAGCTTCTCGGGAGAAATTTGCTGCAAGTTCGCGAATATTTCAAAATGTGGTTTCCCCGCGCTATAACCTCGGAAAAAGAGCTTTGGTTGAGAGAGCAATTTAGGCAAATGGTCTGGCAATCGGTAAAATGAATGCATTGGAAAATTTAGCTGAGAGCCCGACAATAATTCATGATCTTCTTTTGAGCCCCCATCATCGCTTCGATCAATTGATCTAAATCCGTAACTTTAAGAATTTTGTCCACAATTTCCTTATTGAGAAATTCTCCCTCGCTGAAGGCGGAGCGTTTGGAATTGAGGAATTTGAGTGAATAAAGCCTAGTATTTGAAAAAGCAGAATCGCTCGGCCAGGAAAAGGGGACTTCCTCAAGGGGAAACCAGGGGGCGGACGATATTTTTGGTTTCGGATTTTTATATTTAAATTTAATAAATTCCAACAAGGCGGCATGATTTTGTGAAGGGACTTCCATTTCTGATATGGCCCTATTAAAAACATGCCTGCATGCTTTTTTTTCAGAAAATAAAATATGATTTTTATCGAAAATAGATCTGAGCTGGGAGAGAAATTCCTGCCCTAAAATCACTTCCCTTTGGGCTAAAAGGGCTCCCTGCTCCAAAAGAAAATCGACTCTGTTGACGACAAAACAAATGAAACGACGGAAATGAAAGAGAAAGGACAGCGTATCTAACCCAACGATTGAGTGAAATTTAAAGTTCCTGAACCTGTATTCGGCGATTCCAATGAACGGAGCACCCAATAGTATCGGGGTTTCTAAATCAAGAAATCTGCCATCAATAGTAAAATTATTTCGCATGGCATTCCAAATCACTCCCCTTTTGAAAAAACAATCAAAATTCTCAATGCCGTTCGTCAGGGCAACGTTGAGTCTTTCTACCACTTCCCTGGGGTGGCAGGTGTCTTTAACAGGAGTTCCGGGGGGGGGGAGACAAACTGAACTAACAATTTGAGGAACATCGTCAGAGAATTCGTGTGATTCAGATGATTGAGCATCCAAACAAGATTTGACATTCTAGCGAAAGGTGCTGATTTCACCGTTATCGCATGAAATTTTTTGTCAATTTTGCAGCTTTGATTTGCATTTCCTCTCATTTGCTTAGGCAGCGCCTTCAAAAGGACACTTTCACAGGGGTTAATCGTCCGGGCGTCACCCTTGGCTTTTAGATAGCAAGAGGCAACCCACTCGTTGAGTGCACCGCTGGCCGTAAGATGTCCCGAAGTATGTTCAAAATTTTCGGCAGAGTTCCATCCTTGAAGTAGGGGAGTCCTGCCAATCCCTTTAAGATATTTTCCCAGAAAAAAACCAGATCGCCCCGAGCCAAGATGGCCTTTAGCGGTGACATCCGGATTGGTTTGCAGATCACAATAAAGAAGTTCGCCAGCTTTAAAAATTTGGTCAAATTCCTGGAATGGCCCGGTTCGAGCAGTATCAACTTCCACATTATACAAGAGATATTTTTTTTCTATCGGAGTGAATTCCGATTGTCTAACGGGAACAGGGAAATTCCACGGATACTGCCAGGGTTTCATCGCCGCCTCAGTTTAAAAAGAGCAGGTCTTTCGGCTCATTTCTTTGGGAAGAAACCCGATTTTGATCGCGAAATAGATAAGAAATCAGTTCAAAATCCTTCTTAAAGATTAATGTTTCGAACAGCTTTATCAACTCCAAATCAAACCCCTCATAGCTGAATTGGCTGGCAAATTGGTAAAAGAAATACCGGAAATTCTCGTCGGAATTGGGTCCCGCGGCGATTTTTGTCGATTGTTTCGGAGAGACGGCGCTCCAATTTAGAAATCTAAAATCCGGATGTCTTGTCTCCGGGCTGCTCCAAACCTCGTCATCGTCGAACCTGAACTTGAAGCTATGAGTATGGTGCCGCACGACTTTGTCCCAAAGGAGTTCCTGCATTTCAGCGATAAGCTTTTTCTTCCAGGGCAAATCAATTTTCAAAGGTGCAGTCAATTTCAGTGGCGAATATTCGAATTGACCCCCGGCGAGAAAGGACAGCCATAGCCTTGTATTTTTTCTTTGGACGGCCCCATAATCAATTTCGTGCTGTAACCATTTTCTGGTCTTAGCGCTCAGACAAAGAGATTTAAAATTAAAGCCGGGCAGGTTCCCTGTACAGTAAAAGGAGCAAATAGATTTAAAGAAGGCGGGTTCCATAACTTTGAGTTTGGAATTAAATTTCTGATATTCAGGCAAGTCCCTTTCATCATAATGAACGGCCAGATGTCGGCAATTTGTGCCGACGTCACAGACCTCGTTGAGATCTGAATTGGAAAGGTACCAGTAATCCAACCCCACCGTCGCGACAGCCTCACTTAGGAGATGGCAGAAGACGAAATCTTCGATGTTACTGGAAGTCAACTTTTTAGTCCCGAAACGAAGTTTCGGGGCCATTTCGTTTATCGCCAAATAAGCCCAGCAATGAAGATAATCATGGACGGCCAGCAGAAGCCCCAATACAAGTTGATCCCCATCATTCAGTCGTCTCGCCGACTCTTTTGGATTCTTGATCCATTCGGACAAACGGGATTTAGTCCCGTAGAAAACGGAGCTCTGTAACGGATTAAACCCCACGACTGAAATAGGAATTTTCTTCTCACAGTGCCAATCTTGATCAATGGCTCTAGGAACCATTTTGGTGGCAGGATCGTTTAACATCTGTTTTACAAGAGGAATATTGAAGAGGGATTCTTTTGGGGAAGCGGACATCTGTCGATAGCTACCACGAACTTTATATTGATTCAAGCTGTACCCCATGTTACGTGTTTGGGCAAAGAAGCCAAATTTTAAATTTATCTTTGGTTGGGTGACTTCAAAACTTTTTGAAATCCTGAAGGGAGTTCGCGGAGTTTTAAAGGACCTTGTCGAACTTATTACCAAATCAACGGAAACCAGGAGACGCCATTCGCGAAGATACAAACGTGAGATCACGTCCCCAGCCAGTCCGTTCCCATACAACAACACAAGGTGGAGCGTGAGCTAAACTTAACGGCATTAACGCTGGATGGTGTACAACTTGTTTTCAGTTTTGTAATTTCTAGCCGAAAACTGAGGCCCCGGGCGGCAAAAAAATTCTTCGCCCTTCCTGCCATCGCAAAATAATTTCTCAGTGGTGATTCCCTAAAATAAACCGGACTCCGTAGGCCAAGTAGATAGCGACGGCTGCGGAGGCCACCAAGGTCACAATGCGGATGAATCGGTTCATTTTAGTCAAAGTTTCGGGCTTCATATGTTAAAGATCATTGATGATTTTTCAAATGACAACATAAATTGTATGCTTTTCGGCGTGTAGCGCAGCCTGGTAGCGCATCAGCTGTGGTAAGTCGGCAGAGCGAAGAATATCAATGAGTGTGGAATTGATTTTGATACCAATTGAAAAGGGTAGTCGCCCCTCTGGAATCAAGTAAAGTTTCACCCAGCTTTTCCAATGGAATTCCAAGTCTTTTAAAAGGAATCGATCTTTTCCTGCGGTCAATCATGAGCGCCCGACGAACCGCTGGGAGGTATGATGCATACCAGGTCGGGACCAAGTGGTCCAAAAACTCATCACGGGGCGAGGGAGTGTGGAGAAGAGGAACTCCCTTTCTTGCCATTTTTTTAACGATGGAAGTATTGTCCAGCCCCTGTAATTGAAAAAAACGAAAAGCCACATAGGATTGAAATAAACGGCGTGAAATAAGCTTTGGCACTTTGTGGTCGGACCGCCGATAAACTATTAGGGCCTGAGTAAGGGTTGAGCTTATATTCCCGACTTCGCAACCGAGTGTAAGGTCGCGGAAAGACGCGAGGCTCTCTATAAGATTGAGATAGTTTTTCAAATCGTCATCCAAAATGGAGTCAGGTGGCGGAAGCAGGCGATAGAGGATCGCGTGATTCAGTTCATGGTACAGACTCCACATCTTGGGCTGAAGCGTTTCCCGGAACGCTTTAAGTCCCAGATCCGCTTTTCCCGTGAAAACTAACAATCGGAGTCGATGGGCTGGAACAAACGGCACGGACTTGGAATTAGGGAGAAATTTCGCCAAAATATTGTGCCTGGTCATGTTTTTGGGCTCAATTATAACTCCCAGCCTCGCCGCTTTCTCCCGCGTGCACCGGTAGTGGGTGGAATACATCAGCAGAAACCTGTCCAAAGGGACTCTCTCATCCTCATTTCTTTGGCGGGGGAGATTTGTTTCCACGTTAAAAAAGTACTTCATGGCGTGAATGAAAAACTGCATAGTAGCCTGATCAATCGGGGTACCGCCGGACGGCAAAGCAAAATTATAAGCGCTTAAGAAATCAAAATATTTTTGCACTTGTGCCAAGGATGGGGAAGCTTGGTAGCGCATTCTAACTTCGTCCCTTTTCAGAAAATTGTATCATTGACAACCTTCTCAACAAACCCAGATCGTGTTTTAAGGATATCTTCATGGCGTCCCCATCTGATTTTGATGAGGAAGTGACTCGAAGATCGTGAAGAATATCATGGCCGTTTTTTTTGCCGTCAATCAGCATTCGAATCTTAAAAAGCCTGGAGGGAAGAGATATCCGCTCATCATCTCCCGCTTTTGACGAGGTATCAGGGTACAGGTCGAGCAGATCGGTGTAATTCCTTTTCTTTGCGACGATTCGATTTTCCAAAACACAATAGTCCATCCCGGTGCTCAAAAAACACCATAAAGCATCTTCGGGGGTTTCCACCAATGGTTCACCCGCAACATTAAAAGAAGTATTCAGAAGAACGGGAACACCTGTTTTTCCACCGAAAAGCTTTACCAGCTCATAAAGTCGCCCATTGATGTCGCGCGTGAGGGTTTGGACTCTCCCGGTGCCGTCAACATGCACCACGCCAGGAACAAGACTCCTGGCTCTTTCTTGGAAAGACCAAACTCGAAGCATAAAGGGGCTCTCATCGCCCTGATGGACATCCACAAACCATTGATCGGCATCCTCCAAAGGGATCACGGGGGCAAATGGACGAAAAGATTCGCGGAACTTGACCCTCGCGTTCATGAAGTCCTTAGCATGACTTTTTCTGGCATCACTAAGAATGCTTCTTTGCCCCAAAGCGCGGGGGCCAAGTTCCGCTCCCCCTTGAAACCAACCCACAATCTTACCTTCGTCCAAAAGGTCCACGATATCGTGGAGAAATCTACCGGATTCCTGGATTTGCACCCCTGGGGTCCGCGCAATCGCTTCATCGATTGCATGGAGAGAATATTTTCTTCCCAACGAATCATGACGCAGCTTCCGAAAGGAATTTGATTTGTTGAGCTGCCAGAAACCAAAATAAGCGGCTCCGATCGCATTGCCACTGTCTTCGGCGGCCGGCATAAAATAACATGACTCAAAGCCTGCTTCGCGAAAGATGCGCTCATTGGCAACACTATTCAGCGCCACACCACCGGTGAAACAGAGATTTCGGCTCTTGGAAAGCCCTTTCAATCGACGGCAGAGTAGAAGAAGAGCCTCTTCCAACGCCCGCTGGGCCGACGCCGCCAGATTCTGGGATTGGATGCGGTTTTCAGGCCACGGGGTCCGCTTAGGGAACAAACATGGAAGCTTTTCGGAAAATTTAAATTTCCCGTCGACGAATTTGAAGAAGTCATCAACGAGGAAGGTGGGAGTGCCATAGGGAGCCAGTCCCATGACTTTTCCCGCTTCCATGGCGTCCCCGAACAACAGTGCCGCAACCGACGAAAATAACCCGCCCAAACTTCCAAATCGAGGTAAACCGGGATCGTTGACGGCGCACCATGGTTTGTCAATGGCACAAAAATGCTTTTCCACTGGCTGTACGGAGATGCCGCTTGCGTCGTA
>Ga0206839_1166_pt1 | contig 14070 bp, 14 predicted proteins | sample Alteio_BWOrgCont_27_FD_152883 | JGI IMG/M metagenome (GOLD analysis project Ga0206839, IMG submission 152883) | Enriched cells from forest soil in Barre Woods Harvard Forest LTER site, Petersham, Massachusetts, United States -... | ecosystem: Environmental > Terrestrial > Soil > Temperate forest >... | reverse complement strand
CTGTGCGACCTGAACAGCAAAACCTTCCATCTCCAAAAGGAGTTTAAGATTCGTTCGAATGCTCTTATCGTCTTCTATGATCAGGACGGTTCTCTTTTTCGGCACCGATTCACCTTTTAAACACTATTATTAGCTTTGATCCGAGCGAAAAGATAGGCTAGGGAGTTTTTTTATTGCTTTTTCCCGCATGGCGTTACATGAAAATGACCATGAGTATCAAAGTACTTATTGGGGGAATGTTTTTTGTAGTGGCACTTTTCAGCAAAAGTGCTTTAGCGATTGCTTACGATTGGGTTCGAATGGGAAAGGAAGACATTCGGGTCATTACAAATCTAAGGGTTGAAGCCGAAGTGCGCCTGAATTTGATCAATCACGCAAACTCGAAAATAGACTTTGTTACCTTCGACCAGCGTTCTGATCAAGAGGTTGGGATTCCGATCCTAATGGCGCTCGAGAAAGCCGCACAGCGTGGGGTTCGAATCCGATTTTGCGCATCCTGGCTCTTCGCATCCTTGAATGATCGCAGCTGGTTTTCAAAAAGTTTTTTGGACAATCTTCAAACTAAGTACCCAAACCTGGTTTCGATCTATGTAGGCGGCCCCGTCATGTGGGAGCAAGGATGGGGGGTCGCCGACGGAATTCATGAAAAGCTTCTGTTGGTCGATAATCAGTTAGCAATGGTTACGGGACGTGGAAACGGAAACCAGTATTTTCAATGGCTCGACACAGCCTTCGTTTACAAAGGCCCCTTGATCGATCAGAGCCGAAAGGCCTTCAGTCGACTCTGGAGTTCAATTCGCAAAGAAACAGACCCCACCCGAGGATTTGTGTCCAGCCTGATGCCCTCTCGTGAAACCGATGTCCGGACCCTTCCTGTCGTCGAGAACGATGACCCGATCATTCAATCGTTGGATGCCGAGGAGTTGACAGAAATCGCTTCCCATTTCGAATGGCTAGACCGTCCTGTCTCCACTGGTACGGAGTACAAAGTCAGGGCTTTGCACCACGACTTTCTCCATCAAATGGCCTCGATCGGTCCAAAGACGGGATATTCTAGAAGAGAAGATCTTCTAACAGACCCTATCGTCGAAGAAACGATTCACCTTTTGGATTCCTCATCCGAGGTAAAAATCAATATTTTAAGCCCGATCTTGGTCTCCAAGGTCAAAAGAGCCTTCACCTCCGCCTTGGACAATGGGGTGAAACTAACTCTGTTCACGAACGGCCTTGCTGCTCAGACTGGAATCTGTCCGATTTGGAACGGCGCCGGTTGGTATGCAGGACTCGAAAGCTTGGACACTTTGCTTGGGTACCCCGGTAGTGCGGCTTATAGCTTTGTCCCTGATAAAAACAATGGTTTGCTCTACAATCATCGTAAGCTGATGCTTTTTGAACGCGGATCGGCAATGAAGGAGTTGGGTGAGAACACTGTCATTTTCGGATCTCACAATCTGACCATGGCCAGCACAGTAGTTCAGGATGAATTGAGCTTCGAATTTGAGAGCGATGAGTTTTATGCAAAAATGAATCGAATTTTTGAAGACAGTTTAGAAAAGTATGGAGAGATTCTGAACCCTATGGAGATCCATCAACAGCGGAAAACCTCCGTTTTCTACCAATGGATTTATAGTGGTCTGAAAATATTGTTCTGATCCCAACAAACTAAGAAAATCAGCGAGCACCTGTGTCGGGCGACTGCGGATTCTGAGGATTATCGGCCGACGGCGGCGGTGCCGGATCCGTACAACCACAGACCGAATTTTTTTCTCCACCGTCTCGGTTGGACCAGGTCCCGTTGAAAACAGTCCCTTCATCGGCACAGACTTTAGGGCACTTATTCTGAGCTTCATCGCTCGGCGAGTTATAGTTCGCACCGGTAAAGACTTGGCCCGCATCGACGTCCGCCGCATGACAGACAAGACTGAAATGGCCAACAGAAAGCAATATCATTCCTAAGTATCCAATTCTTAATTGAAATAGTCTGTTCATTTCCGATCTCCAAACCTTCCTTAAATTTTCACATATAAACAGAATAAAAATCAAACGTTTTTATTTACAAAATAGTGAGAGTTTGGACATGATAGAAGGGTGAGCGTATTCAAAAAACTATTTGGAACAGGTGAGTCCAAAAACACGCAGAAGGAAGTCAAGTCCAAGCAGATCCGGAGCCGGAATACGAGAATCAATATTTTGGCACTCCATCACATCCACTTCCGACGCGCTGGAGCTCCTGAATCCGAAAGCATTCAAATCGCTAACCTTTCCATCAAAGGAATCGGATTCGTGAAGACTCCCGGCCTGGTATGGCCAAAACCAGGCGCTCTTATACAAGGCACCTTAACCATCAATAACGAAAACTACGAAGTAACCCCAAAAGTGGCCAGAGTCACTGAACAGGTGGTGGGATGCTCGATCGAAAATTCCCAACACGGCCTAATTGACGCGATTGCCCGGTATTTCAAACTCGAACTGACAGCCCAAAAAATGACGAAGCTCCGCAAAGAACATCTGAACCCCGTATCCGAAGGAGAGCCCCACTATTTTGTGGGAGAGAACAATTGCGACCTTTACTATGTCGAGAGCGCTGATCAGCTTCTTTATTTTTATGTTACGTTTTTCGGGAATCATATTGAATGGAAACCTGGGCAAAAGCTGAAATTCGGAATGATCGATGAAGGAATCTATCGGGATAAAGCCTCCCATAAAAAGACTCCAACAGTTGTTGCGACCTCCGGATTTTCGGGATTTTCGGAAGAAATGCTCGACTCTGTGGTCAGATATGTAGACAACATCAACGAATTGGACACCCCTATTAAGAAGAAGATTCGGGACAGCTTGGAGGCTTCTTTCACAAAGAACCCCAGTCTCAAGCCTCAAAGGTAAGCGGGAGCGTAATCCAGCTTGCCCCCGACGCAGCCGGAAAACGGTATTCCCTCAGGAAATCACTCAAAAACTCAAGTAAATCTGAAACGTCTTTACCCTGGGGACCGTGACCCGATATCAGGGTATTCGATAAAAATTGAACCTCTCCGATCCTTCCCGTTGCTGAGACCTTGAACCGTACACTCAGAATACCCATGAGATCGATCGCTGGTAAACGAGAGCCCATTCCTTCCAAAAGCGAGTCAATCATCTTTTGAAACGAGCGTCTGGAAAGGGGTCCTTCCAAAAAGGGTCTGGGTTGGACAAACCAGCCATGAATCACTAGTCTCCCTTCGCGCGGTTCAAATACCCCTTCGACTCTCCGAACACCATGAGGCACCCTAGGATCAAAAACCGTGAGGCGATCAAATTTTGGTTCTATAAATTGGAGAATATCTTCCTGCTCCAGCCCTCGAAAAAGATCCATATTTTCCCAGAAGCGCAGCATCGAATCTTTCACAAGCACGGTTTCTCCGCCCGTGAACTTCCTTCCCTTCCAAGGGGTCAATGAGTAGACAAAAGCCCAGGGACCATGCGGGAGATCTGCATGAAATTCCTGTCGGCATCCGTCGATATAGAGACTCAACCAAGGAGGAGAGACATCATGGCAGCCTAGGTTTTCGCGACCCCATTTCACCAGCTGTTCATGAAACCCATGGTAGATTTTTGGTGGAAAAAAATGGTAGGCGGGAGTTCGCAGGACCGTGTACTGATCCGGAACGTGCCAATAATCCCAGACAAATCGATCTGCATTTGCCTCGTGCGGATTTTTAAAACGGGACTCAAAATGTCGCCGTAGGACATCGGAATCGGAGTAAAACTGATCGACGCAGTGAATGCGAGGCTGTGATCGAGGGGTCGTGTGCTTCTTCATAACGTAATTCTACTTCAAAGCGGACTTTTGCGCCGCTTAAAACTGATGAGGATTCGCTTCCTTCCATGCCCGGGCGTAGGCATCCGGAAGAACATTCTTCAAAAACGAACCTGGCTCGACGGAAAAATAAATCTCGGCAAAACTTTTGACCGTCATAGGACTCACTCGTCGCTGAATATATCTCGGATAAAGCTCCTTAGGATGAGAAAGCCCCGCAGCCGCGATCACCTCCAGAAGGCTGTGGACAGTGGCCTTTTGAAAATTCGCAACCCGAACTGCCTTATTAGTGGGATCCAGTCCCGCAACCAGCTCCGGATCCTGAGTGGCAACTCCGGTGGGGCAAGTATTGGCGTTACATCGCAGCGCCTGAATGCAGCCGAGTGCAAACATCATTCCCCGCGCGGAGTTGCAGAGATCTGCACCCAGTGCAATTTTAGTCGCTATATTGAACCCAGTTGTGATCTTTCCGGCTACGATCAACTTGATCTCATCCCGCAATCCCGCTCCTGTAAGCGCGTTATGGACAAACACCAATCCTTCATTGAGAGGAGTTCCAACCGAATTTGAAAACTCGAGAGGGGCAGCCCCTGTGCCGCCTTCCGCGCCATCAACGGTGATAAAATCCGGTAGAATTCGGGTTTCTAACATCGCTTTGACTATTGACATGAACTCCCTTTTTCTCCCAAGGCAGAGCTTGAATCCGGTCGGCTTACCTCCTGAGTTTTCCCTCAGCTTAGCAACAAATTCCAGCAGACCTACCGGCGTAGAGAAGGTCGTATGCGCAGGAGGAGAGATCACGTCCTTTCCGGGCACAACTCCGCGGATCGCGATAATCTCTTCGGTGAGTTTCTTCGCCGGAAGGATACCGCCATGCCCTGGCTTCGCTCCTTGGGACAGTTTGATTTCAATCATCTTTACATTGGGAAGCGTGGCCCGCTTATGAAATTCTTCTAAACTGAAGCTTCCATCTGCGTCTCGGCATCCGAAATACCCAGTCCCGACTTGCCAGACCAGGTCCCCACCCGGCTTCAAATGATAAGGACTAATTCCTCCTTCCCCGGTGTTGTGATAAAATCCACCCATCTTAGCGCCTCGGTTCAGTGCAAGCACCGCATTTTTACTGAGAGATCCGTAACTCATCGCTGAGATATTGAAGATAGAGGCAGAATATTTCTGTTTGCAATCCTTCCCGCCAATCAGAATACGCGGAGCTTCCTTTGATGGAACCTTTGGCGTCAGAGAATGATTGATCCATTCATAATCGGTCGCATAAACATCGGCTTGAGTTCCAAACGGAATAGTGTCTAACTGCCCCTTCGCACGTTGATAAACAATGGATCTTTTTTCCCGACTGAAAGGCATTCCGTCCCAGTTTGATTCAATAAAATACTGATTGATTTCGGGCCGGATCAGCTCGGCCAGATAACGTCCGTTCCCGATCACAGGGAAATTTCTTCGGATCGTTTGTTTGTTCTGAAGAATATCGATCCATCCAATAGCTACAAGTGGCCCCACAAGGATGAATAGGAAAAGAGCCGATTTCCATAGAAAGGAAATTCCAACAATAGATATCGGAACCAGGATCGAAAACCAGATAAATTTCTTTCTCATTTCTATAGGATAACAAAGTTCTCTTTTGTTTCCAGTCGGATGAAATGACCCAATTTCGTCAAAACCGTGACACTGAAACTGTACTGAAAGTCGAACACCTGTCACTCCTCATTTCAAAAACAACCAGCTAGTGTTCTTTTTTAAGTACATTTTTATGGTAAAATGTATAATAAATATTGGCCCATGATTTGCTCTAAAAAGTAAAAGAAGAGAGGTGAAATCATGTCTGAAAGAATTAAATTCCGTTATTTTAGTCCAGTTTCCGAAGTCCAAAACTATATCCGCACGAAGGTTGTGGAGATTACCCGATTTGCTCCCTACGATTCGAGGCTAAGCACTGCAGTTACCAAACTCAAAGAATCTTACGCATGCCAGATTCTTGTAAGATCCAAGGCCGGAGCGTTCCGCACTCTGGTAACCGGTCCCAATCCGCAATCGGCGATCGAATCTGCCCATACTAAAATCATGGAACAGTTAAAGAAATGGAAACACCAACGTTTCGCTCCGACACTGGCCTACCCCTTGTGAACAAAGCCTGCGCCAAAGCTGATCTCGAAACGCGCGCCGGGGTTTTGAGCGGTCACAGTTAGCTTGCCTTCGATCTGTTCTGTGAGATTGGTAATCAAACGCAGTCCTAAACTACTAGCCATCTGCACGTTCAGGTCTGGCGGCAACCCTTTTCCATTGTCTGAGACCGCTAACACATATCCGCCGGCGTTCTTTTCATTTTGCTTGAAAGAGATATGAATCGTGCCGGTCCGACTATCTGAAAACGCATGTTTCATACAGTTCGAGACCAGCTCATTGAGAATCAGACCGCAGGAAATCGCAATATCAATACCGAGAAAGATCGGATCGGTGTCCAAAGTCATTTCGACGCGGTCGCGATTCAACCCGAATGACCTGGCAAGGAATTCGGTCAGTTCATGGATATACTCCTCAAAGTTGATCTGTCCGAGATCCTTTGAGAGGTAGAGTTTTTCGTGAACAAGCGCCATAGAATGAATCCGGTTCTCGCTTTCGACAAAGACTTTCTTTGCTTCTGGGTCTTTTAGCTTTACCGACTGAAGCTTCAAAAGACTGGAGGTGATTTGAAGATTGTTCTTCACCCGATGATGAATTTCCTTGAGTAATACCTCCTTCTCCCTAAGGGATGCGCGGATTTTCTCTTCAGCAGATTTGGACACCGTAATATCAAATGCAACCCCCTGAAGGAAAAGAGGAATACCTCGGTCATCCCGAACGAGCTTGGCCTCACAGTGAACCCAGACAACGCTCCTATTCTTACTATAAACCCGGAACTCTCCCTTGAAAGGCCCACCCGCCACACATGCCCGTGCAAATTCCTGAGCCATCGCTTCCCTGTCTTCCTCATGAATTTGGTAAAACCATTGGATCGGATCAGACAACCATTCATGCGGCGAAAACCCGAGTAGACCTTCGATCTGTGGGCTGATGTAAAGCTCGGTATTTTCTTCGTTCAACGCTGCCATAAAAGTGAGAGCCGGAATCTGCTCAACCAAAGTCCGGTACCTTGCCTCCGCGCGTCGATGCAAATCATCCGAGGACCCGACATCTGAAGACTGGACAGCCAGCGCTGTTTTCTTTCCAAGAAAACCTACAATCTCGTTCAAATCATGGGCATGATTGAAAAAGGCTTTCGCCATTTCGATCAACGTCCCCTCCGCCTTCGCGGCTTCTCCCTCAGGTACAGCACTCTCGTTCATCGAATAACTCAGACGGTTTAAGTTGCCCTTCTGTTTGGATTCTTCGCTCATTTGGAATTTTCGCCTTCTTAATCCAACCGTACCATTCGGACATGCCTGTGCCAAGCACCGCAGAAACTTTGATGATCTTCAAATTAGGATTAATCTCCAGAGCAAGGTGAATACAACGGGCTATATCGAATTGCAGATAGGGAAGTAAATCTATCTTATTCAATAACAAGACTTCCGCTTCTCTAAACATATTCGGGTATTTCAGGGGTTTATCCTCCCCTTCCGTAACGGAGAGGACCACGACCTTAGCAAATTCGCCCAAATCAAAAAGTGCAGGACAGACAAGATTGCCTACGTTTTCGATGATGACCACAGAGTCTTCGTCGGGAGCAAGGCGATCTACTGCCTTTGCAACCATCTGCGCATCCAGATGGCAGCCCGCACCCGTGTTAATCTGAACTACCTTGCCGCCTGCCTTACGAATCCTCTCTGCGTCACAGGAGGTTTCCTGATCCCCTTCGATCACCGTAATCGTGCATTCTTTCGCAAGATCACGAATAGTTCGCTCTAATAGAGTGGTCTTCCCGGAGCCCGGCGCACTCATGAGGTTCAGAGCTAAGATCCCTTTCTGCTCAAATGACTCTCTATTGGCTTCCGCAATTGCGTTGTTTTTTGCGAGAATGTCTCTTTCCAATTTTAGGGTGCGTGCCTCTCTCTTGATCTCGATGGAAAATCCGACCGGCTGGAACGAAAGAGATTCACTAGCGGCCACCATTTCCTGAACGATGGCCTTCGTATTCGTTGCACATCCACACGTGGTACACATTTCCTTTTCAATCCCCCTTCCATAACAACGATAGACTCAATCGATCAATTCAATTTCCTTCACCTTAAGATGTCGCCCTTCGGATTCAAGAATTTCTAAAATCGCACCTTGTACGGGCGTTCCTTCACTGCAAAGCTCAAAATTAAATCGAATCGCGTCCGGAAAAACACCGGAGTTTTTCCCAATATCGAGAACGACTTTTTGAATTCGGGACCGAGGATGGTTACGAGTGACTTCTTCGGAAACGGCTGCGATCATCTCTTCAGAAATTGCCAGCTCATGCATGCTATAAGGCCTCCGTAATCAGAGTTTTCGTGAGTTCAACAGCGCGAGGTAGAGCTGCCGCTACCGCCGGTGAAAGACCGACTTCCACGTCCCCAACCTCAGAACCCAACGATTGCGGTTCGCATCCCACGATTCGTACATACTTGAAGGATCTCCCCATGCTCCTAGCCCATCCAAGGACCTTCTCCGGGTTCATGCCATGCGGTTCTACCGAAAGCGTGTCCTGTTCCGAATCCCCACCAAATGCCGATGCTGGTTTCAACGAGCCGGGGGAAACCTCGCCCTCCAGACTGGAGATCGTGGTACCATCCTTAAACTGCGGCTCAATCACAAACAATGTACCGGGTTCCTTCTGACGGCTTAGTGCGTCCACAAGGATCACAGATTCATAGCTGTCGTCCAGAAGAGCATAAGCAAAATCGAGCCCCCGAATTCCGAAGTCCACGATCTGCACCGTTTCGGGCAATCCCTCTACCTCCAACAACCGAACGACCTCTACTCCAAACCCGTCGTCCGCATGAAAGATATTTCCGATTCCTGCCACCAAAACCTTTGCCACCCTGGAGCCATTCAAACGGCCTCCACTTCATCACTCATAAAGAAAAATCGATGCCCCGGCTTACCTTCTATTCCAAGATCTTTGCCGGGATCATCGTCTATGGTGACCGTGTAGTAGATACGTCCTTCAAAATCTTCTTCCACTCCTAGAATCGTCGCCATCTTATCTTTTAAGGCAATATCAAAAATATCGGCCCGTCGTTTCGGCTTCAAGCGGACTCGGTCACCGCTTCGAAGACCGGAATTCAGCCTCCGCAGCCGGCCGTGAAGCTTTCCCAGGGCCTCTGGCCCTAGTGTCTCCACTCGATCTAGGAGTTCGGCAACTTTTGGGTCTGAGGCTCGGGCTTCTCTTTTTTCCTCGTCGGTCAAAGTAAGAATTCGCAAAGAAAGGATTTCATCGATTTCAGTTCCATCGAAAAGATCTCCAGGACTCTCCGGCGCAATTTCAGGATAATCATAGAGAATAATCGGCGAGCACAACAGAATATTTCTCTGTTCCCTCGAACCCGCGAGAACGGGCCACATTCCAATGTTTTTGCATTCTTCGGCGAGGCGCTCAAAATCAGACTGCGGTTCTAAAAGCGAAACAAACTCCCCTCCCTCCACTCCCAGGAGAAAATGAGGGGATACGAGCGTCGTCTGGAGCAATTCTTCTCTTCTCGCCAACGGACTTTCATTCTGAACCTGAAGGGTAATTCGAAACCCACCATGGGCCACCTGGCGAGCCCAAGCGCAAATCGAGCCTTGAATCTGTTTCTCCCCAGCTTGGAACGAAAACAAACGGGACCGGGATTTTGGATTGAGCAATTCAGAAAGTCTCGTTTGAAATGCAGGAACTGTACGTTCTTCTGCCACTTCGCCCGAAAGTTGAAGAAACCGAAACTCAGATGTCAAATGAGATTCAAGGGTTCCAAGAATCAGAAATTCTACCTGCATCAGTGAGGCATCCGAACCTGCGCCCATTTTTTTTACATACTGATCTGGGTAAAGCCCCCCCAGGGTCCAACGTTGAACATTCTTAGTTGAATTCCGGTGGTAGGGATAGAGAAGGTATCCCTCATAAAGAATCGCTTTGGCAATTTTATCCGCTACCGAAAAAGGAGCCTTATTGCCGGCAGCCTGTTCTGGTTCATCCATTTTGAATCCCAAACATCGGCGCATGATGCACTTGAAGCTCCTTTCCTGGCCCGAGATACATATGCACCCCACAAGGAAGACAAGGATCAAAGCTCCTCACCGTTCTCATGATATCAATTCCTTTAAACTTTTCCGGTCCGTTTTCTTCAAAGAGCGGCAGACCTTGGACAGCATCCTCATAAGGCCCTGGAGTCCCAAAGGAGTCTCGAGGACTCGCGTTCCAAGGAGTTGGCGGATACGGATGGTAGTTCGCGATTTTTCTATCTCGAATCACTACATGATGGGAAAGGACACCGCGGACCGCTTCATGAAAGCCGCAGCCGATCGCTTCCTCCGGCACCTGATACGGAGTGATTGTCCGAATCCTACCAGCGTAGACTTCCGCAAAACCCTTTTCCAAAAAATGAAGAGCTGCCGCCGCCGCATAGGCTTGAAAGTAACTCCTAGCCCTGTTTCTCTCCAAAGTATTACTCCATCTGGGAATCTTCCACTCAAATTCCATCTCAGGCTGATGCATGGTTTTGGGCAGTCGGATCTTGACACTCTGGCCTGTCGCCTTTACATATCCCAAATCGACTTTCCCAGCGAGGGCCGTGACCCAAAAACGAGCCAATGGTCCGCCGCCTGTGTCCAAAGCAAGATGCTGCCCTGAGCTCTTGTCAAACCAGCGGGGCGACATGACCCAAGTGTACTTATCGTCGAAGCTTCTTTTCTGCGGTTTCGGATGCGTCGTTTGATTCCAGGGGTGTCTTTGATCGATCGGATTCCCCAGCGGATCCGTTTTCACGAAAGTCTCAGAGCTCTGCCAATCTTCGTAAAAGGAGTGCCCCAAAAGAATTCGCATCCCGAGATTGATATCCACAAGGTCTGTCGTGAGAAGCTTTCCGTCTACCACAATCCCCGGGGTGACGAACATCGCCTGCCCCCACTTGTTCATGTTTTCATATTTAAAATCACATACATCTGGATCTTGAAACGAACCCCAGCATCCCAACAGAATTCTTCGATTCCCCACCTGCTCATACCCCGGCAGGGCCTCATAGAAGAAATTGAAGAGGTCATCATGAAGCGGGACTACCCTTTTCACGAAATCAATGTAACGCATAAGACGGGACTGGTATTCTGTAAAAAGCTGAACCGAGGGAACAGTTCCTACGCCCCCCGGATACAAGGTGGAGGGATGAACATGCCGTCCACCCATCAGGCAATACATCTCTCGTGAAAGGCGACTCATCTGAAGCGCTTCCCGATAGAATTCTCCCTGGAATGGATTCAACGACCGCATGATATCCGCTATTGTTTTGTAACCATGGATCGAAGCTCCCGGGGCTTCCGTTTTCTCGGCTTTGTTGAAAACGCCCGGATTTGTCTCCTTGACCATCTGCTCGCAAAAGTCCACTCCGACCAGATTGTCCTGAAACAAGTTATGGTCAAACATGTACTCCGATGCCTCAGCCAGATTGATAATCCATTCCGCAATATGAGGCGGCTTGATCCCAAACGCCATATTCTGGGCATAGACCGCACAGGTCGCATGATTATCACCACAGATCCCACAAATTCTACTCGTTATAAAGTGTGCGTCTTTCGGATCTTTCCCCCTCATAAATACGCTATAGCCTCGGAATATGGATGAAGTGGTATGGCACTCCATCACCTTCCGATTCTGGAAATCAATTTTCGTATAGATCCCGAGACTCCCCACAATACGGGTAATCGGATCCCATGACATTTCGACAATCTTGCTCGTTCCAGCTGTGCTCATTCCTGATCCCCCGTCTCCCCTTCCGATTTCTTCTTAGTTCGCTTTCGCCACTCAGGCTCTTTGTTTCCACCGGAAATTGTGAACGCTCGTAACGTCTTCACAGTCTTACCGTACATCTGAATCGCCGCAGAAGACATATGAGCCCCCGGCGGCTCCTCTAAAAACGGGATGTATTTATCCGGAAAACCGGGCATGGTGCACGCGATACAAACTCCACCCACGTTAGGGCATCCACCGACTCCACCCATCCATCCTCTCTTCGCGACATTACATTTGACGACAGGCCCCCAACATCCTTCGTGCACAATACATTTGGGAGAACCCAGCTCATTGGCAAAGTCGCCTTGCTCATAGTAGCCCCCGCGGTCACACCCCTCGTGAACTGTTGCCGAAAACAACCAAGTGGGCCGAAGCTGCTCATCCAACGGGATCATCGGAGCCTGTCCAGACGCCTGTCGAATCAAGTACAGAAGCACCTCCATAAAATTATCGGGTTGAACAGGACATCCGGGCACGCAGACGATAGGAACGTCTGCCTTTGACTTCCATTTCCAACCCAGATAGTCCGCAAGGCCCATACACCCTGTCGGATTCCCTTCCATAGCGTGAATTCCACCATAAGTTGCACAGGTTCCGGCGGCTAGAACTCCCCAAGCGTGGGGCGCAAGCTTGTCGATCCATTCACAAGTCGTAATGGGTTGACCCGACACTAAATCCGTCCCAAATCCCGCCCAGTAACCTTCTTTCTTATTTTCTTCATTGGGAATGGAACCTTCCACGACCAGAATAAAAGGATCCAACTTTCCTTCTGCAGCTTGCCTATACGGTTTCAGAAAGTCTTCTCCACAGCTAGGTGAAAGAACAGGATTGTGAAAATTCACCTTCGGAAGACCCGGCAAATTTCCCAGAACCAAATCCTCCAAACTGGGAGAACTGGCTCCCGTCATGGCAATCGTATCGCCGTCGCAGCCCAAACCGGCCGTAATCCATAAGACCGTGATCTCCGGAATACTGGGTCCCCCATTTTCAACTCTGCATCCAATTTCAGCGTCTCCCGCTTCTTTTGTCATTCAGAAATCCTCCATTGATTTCAGACCCATTCATTGCTCAACAAATTCTAGGTAACTGCTCTCCTGTTAGAAGTGTCACAATTCTTTCCGCTCCCATCCTAGATTGAATCGTAACTCGTTTTGGATGATCCTCAACAATTTCACCAATTTTCATCGACTGCGCCCCAAGGGGAGAATTTCGCATTGCAGCAAGAACTTTCTCCGAATCCCTAGAAGGAACCACCGCTATTAGCTTCCCTTCATTCGCAACGTAAAGGGGATCCAGCCCCAACATTTCGCACGCAGCTTTTACCTCATTTTTAAGAGGCACCGCCGCTTCTTGTATTTTCACACCTACATTGGAGGCAATAGCGAGCTCGTTGAGAGTTGAAGCCACTCCCCCTCGCGTCGGGTCACGCATACAGCGAGTCTCAGGACAGACCTCCAGGATCAGCTGAGCAAGAGAAGTCAGAGGTGCCGTATCACTTTGAAGCGGGGTCTCAAACAGAGTTCCCTCGCGGACGGATAGGATGGCAATTCCGTGATCTCCTACGGTGCCCGAGACTAGGACATGGTCCCCTGGTTGTGCATTTGCAATCGACAGGGAGCACGTCTCCGGAACCCAGCCTACGCCAGATGTCGTGATAAAGATCTGGTCTCCTTTTCCTCGGTCCACGACCTTCGTATCTCCTGTAACCAGCTCCACATGTGCTTCTTTGCAAGCTAGACTCATGGACTTCACGATTCGATCCAAATCATCGATGGCGAATCCTTCTTCCAAGATAAATGCTGCAGATAGAAAGAGAGGCTTTGCTCCTCCCACCGCAAGATCGTTGATCGTTCCATGCACCGCCAACTTTCCAATATCGCCCCCAGGAAAGAAAATCGGCTTTACTACGAATGAATCCGTTGTAAAAGCCAGTCTCCCTTTGGACACAGGTAACTTGAGAATGGCCTGATCTTCCAGACCATTCAGGGTGGGGTTTTCGAAAGCAGGGAGAATAATTCGTTGAAGAAGATCCGCCGATAGCTTCCCTCCACTACCGTGTCCCAACAAGATCTTCTCATACCTCGACCTCGGCAAAGGACAGCTTGTCATTTCAGTGAGACTCCCGTCTTCCATAATTGTAATATGCCGAACAAGCCCCTTCCGAAGAGACCATCGTTGCTCCAAGTGGGTGCTCGGGTGTGCAGCCCTTCCCAAAGGCCGGGCACTGGTTGGGCTTTTTTAACCCCATTAGAATCTCTCCGCTGATACAAAGGCAGGATTCTTCCGTATCTATTCCATCCACTTCAAAAAGCTCTTCCGCGTTGAAGGCACGAAA
>Ga0206839_1165_pt1 | contig 14106 bp, 14 predicted proteins | sample Alteio_BWOrgCont_27_FD_152883 | JGI IMG/M metagenome (GOLD analysis project Ga0206839, IMG submission 152883) | Enriched cells from forest soil in Barre Woods Harvard Forest LTER site, Petersham, Massachusetts, United States -... | ecosystem: Environmental > Terrestrial > Soil > Temperate forest >... | reverse complement strand
GTTTGAGGATTTTGAAGGGCTTCTGTAATCACGGGGGGCAAGGTGGCGCCACGAGTAAAAACTTTTCCTAAGCTTTCGATAGCGGCACGAGCCAGCCGTCTAGGGACGGGTCAAATTCGAAATGCTCCAGAATAAAGGAGAGCTCAAGGAGGGGCCCGAAGCCCGAGTGAAAATCATTAAGAGCGGCGGTCAAAAAGGCCTTTCTGAGTTCGCCTTTCAAATTAGAGGTCCGATCCAAATAACGATAGTTAAGACTGCCAATGATGTCCGCCAGTTTGGCTTGGGTGGACTCCGAGCTTTCTGCGTACCAACGGGCTATGCGTTCAAGCAGGAGGGGTTGGTAGTACCCGTTCAATTCTTGTAGATAAGGCATCAGTGTGAGCTCGAAAGCCTCTCTCTTTTGCGGGAGACGTGGCTCGAAAGAGTTTACTGGGAAGATCCTTACCGCCCCAACCGGTAGTTGTGGCGTCGGTTTTATTTAGAGAAAGGATAGCCAGCACAAGCTCGGGCCTGATCCCCACTTTGAGATATTGAGTCATAGCATTGACGGAAGTTTGACCATCGGATGCCGGATCAAAAACAGTTTGAAACATGGCCTTCGCCGCTTCTTGATCATCGTAGGGCCCGGTCTTAGCTTGACGAATCATGTTCACGGGTGAGGAATAGGTTTCGCCAAAACTAGCGGCTCCGACGAAAACCAAAATGGCGAATCCAATGAGCGGCAACTTATACATTTGTACTCCAATTTTAAGGGTCAAAATCATAGCAAGAAGGGGGCCGCTTTCGCCTCTTTGTGGCCGCCCATTCCTAGCTTTTGACGGGCGCTCCCGTCTAAAACTTAGACATGGCCGACGCAAAATGTTTCCATCGAGACGGGCAGCTCAATCATGGCATTAAAACTGCTAACGAAACACTATACATTTTTTCGGAGGCCCAAATCCATGTTCATCCACCGCACGTTCGCCATGCTGACCTTAGCTACCTTTTGTTTAGGCGGCCATGGTGATGCAGCTACGATATTTCCCGTATGTAAGACACTCCTGGCTCGGTCGGGAGCCCAAGTCCAAACCGATGGAGAAACTAGCGAGAGGGAAAAACTTCAGTCCACTCTGAAGAACAATTCTTTCGAAGTGGAACGAGGATTGGATAGTTCTGATTTCCTTCTCGGAGGAGATTTGATTCCTCTGCTGAAGAAATTAAAACCAGGACACCGATGGGCCAACATCGGAGCGGGGGCGGCCCGCACGGAAATCGACGGCTATCTGAATAATCCTGAATTTGATAACAAAGGAAGTGTTGTTTCAGTAAGCATTAGCAAGCCCAACGACGAAAAATTAATTTTAGCCGAAAAACAATTTGGAGAAACACAATTCCGATACGTGGAAAAACCAGTCGAGTCGACCACTCTTGCCGATTTCGGCGGACAAGCGGATGTGGTGTCCGACGTGTTGGCGTCCGTTCAATACGCCGATTCGATTTTTGAGGTCATTAACAAATTCGCAGAAATAACCCGGGTCGGAGGTGATATTTTAGTGCATGTTTCCACCAGGTTTAATGGAAAAGTCAAAACCGGTCCCGGCAAAATGGAAAACGCAAAATATGACAGCATCAAAATTTATGATTCAAAGAATAATGAATTGAGCCTTATCGACTGGCTCCAAACGTTCAAGGGTTTGAAGCTGGTCAATCATAAAATCTGGTATCCCGATGACGATCCCTCCAAAGGCGAGAACGTATTTTTTCATTTGAAGAAGGTTTCTAGTAACTTCACGGTGACGCCTCTTGTTCTTATGGAACCTCCGAAAGCGGCCCTCATTCCTCCATCAACTTATGTTCCAGAGCGGAAGTACATGATTACCACCAAGAAGGCCTATCTTAAAGCCAAGGCTCTCCTCGCGAAACCCCGCGATCACTAGAAATATCCCAGCCCTTCGTCTATTCAAACTCACCTCCCGAAACAAAAAAAATTTTCTGAGTGGAAGGGAACGTAATATTAACGGACGGGGGGAGGGCCTATGTCGCTGGGATTGATAACCAAAGATAAAAAATTCGCGCCACTCTTTTGGACACAGTTTTTCGGAGCCCTGAACGACAATTTTTTGAAAAACGCCATGGTCATGCTTATCACCTTCCGAAGCGCCCAACTTTTCGGTTTCGGCGCCCAAGACTTGGTGGCGCTGGCCGGCGGCGTTTTCATTCTGCCATTTTTTCTTTTTTCGTCCCTGGCCGGTCAGTTGGCAGACAAGTTTGACAAGACAAAATTCATAAGAGCGATAAAAGCTGTCGAAATCGGAATCATGGCCATCGCAGGCTTGGGATTTTGGACTGAAAACTTCGGCCTTCTCATGGGAGTCTTATTCCTAATGGGAATCCACTCGGCGTTTTTTGGCCCACTCAAGTATGGAATCATCCCCGAGCTTGTGCCCGAAGACAAACTCGTCGCCGGCAACGCTTTCGTTGAAATGGGAACCTTTCTCGCGATCCTCATCGGCACCATCGCCGGCGGAATGGCGGCCTCACTGACATCCGGCAAAATCATGATCGCCGTGGGACTTCTTCTCTTGGCCGGCTCGGGCCTGCTAGCCAGTCTTATGATGCCTAAAGTTCCACGGGCCAATCCTAATTTAGCCATTAAATTAAATCCTATTTCAGAAATGATGGAGACCCTCAGAGACATCTACCCCAAAAAAGCTGTTTTCAATTCTGTTTTGGGGATCTCATGGTTCTGGTATTTCGGGGCGGCGTTGTTATCGTTGATTCCCGTGTTCGCCAAAGACGTTCTCTTCAGTAACGCACAAGTGGTGACTCTCTTCTTGGCCCTGTTCACCATCGGCATCGCAGCCGGTTCCATGGTCTGCGAAAAACTTTCGTTTGACCGGGTCGAGATCGGCATTGTTCCCATCGGCTCCTTGGGGATGACCGTGCTTCTTCTGGACCTAGCCCTTGGAGCAAACCGGTGGGCCGTAAGCGCGCCCCAACATCTTCTCGGTATCACAGAGTTTTGCGCCCAGCCCGGCGGGTACCGAATACTCGCTGACTTGTTCGGAGTCGCCATCTTCGGCGGTCTGTTCACCGTCCCACTCTACACTTTGATTCAACAACGTTCCGACAGGGGGAATCTTTCCCGCACCCTCGGCGCCAATAATATCGTCAACGCTTTGTTCATGGTCGCTTCAGCGCTGACGGTTGTGGTGTTCCACCATTTTCATCTGACCATTCCCCAGATGTTTCTGGCCTTTGCCCTGATTAATTTCGCGGTGGCCATTTATATTTACTCCATTGTTCCCGAGTTCACACTGCGCTTCCTGGCTTGGGTTCTGGTTCACATCATGTACCGCTTGCGTGTTACGGGATTTGAGAACCTGCCCAAAGAAGGAGCCGCGGTTTTAATTTGTAATCACGTTTCTTTCGTGGACTGGCTCATCATCGGGGGTGCCGTGAAGCGCCCAGTGAGATTTGTGATGTATTACAAGTTCGCGAGGATTCCTTTATTCAGGTATTTGTTAAAGCATGCTCAGGTTATTCCCATTGCCGGTAAAAAAGAAGATCCGATAATTTTCGAGACGGCGTTTCAGAAAGTGTCGGACGAGTTGAAGGCTGGCGAACTGGTGTGCATATTTCCCGAAGGAGGGCTGTCGCAAACCGGCGAGCTGGACCATTTCAAGAATGGAGTCCTGTATATTATCAAGCGTGATCCCGTTCCGGTAATACCCATGGCTCTGAAGAATTTATGGGGAAGTTTCTTTAGCCGCAAGAGTGGCAAGGCCATGACCTCGTTTCCCCGGCGATTTTGGTCTCGGGTGGGACTGGCGATCGGCGCGCCGGTGCCCCCTCCTCAAGTTCAAATTGAAGACTTAGAAAAAAGGGTCGCATCTCTTTTAGAAGCGACCCCGCCGGTGGAATCTATTACGTCTGCGAGATGAGCAAGCCTTTTATTTTAAAAGCTTGACCACTTCCTCAGCCACAAGACTTGCTGATTGGGGATTCTGGCCCGTCACTAACCTTTCGCTCACTTTTGTGTAAGCATGAAACGGAGCCGCGCTTGAATAGCGCCCACCCCGGTCAATAATGGCGCTTTCAAGAAGAAAGGGAACGACTTTGGTAAGTTCAGCGGCACCTTCTTCTTCGTTGCTGAAGGCTGAAATTTCTTTACCGGCAATAAGATACTTGCCATTGGACAGTTTCACGTTGATAAGCCCCGCGGGCCCATGACAAACGGCTGAGACCACTCCACCTTGTTCATAGATTTTTCTTGTGATCTCCTGCAGACCTTGGTTGTCAGCCAGATCCCACATTGTTCCATGGCCTCCGGCAAAAAATATGGCGGCATACTTCGATGGATCCACCTGGTCGGGTCTCAAGGTAGTTTTGAGTTTCTCTGACAGTTTAGCATTGGCTAAAAATTCCTTATTTATCGGATCAGTGAGATCACGGCTGGAAGGATCCATCGGAGCTTCGCCACCTTTGGGGCTGACTATGTCCATGTCATAACCCGCTTTGGCGAAAACATGGGCGGGGTGACTGACTTCCGGAAGATAATAACCCGTTGGCTTTCCGGTTTTTCCCAACTGACCGTGGCTCGTAAGGACAAGAAGGATTTTAATCGCATTATTCATAAAATAAATCTCCTATTTCTTTCGTAATGACTATTGTCTCTCCGCATCTTGATACTTCTTGAGGACAGGATAGCCGGGCTCAAACAGAGGTCCAACATCGGTGAAGAACGCTTGCAGGAATGGCGTACTCATGTGCAAGTCGATTGCGCCTGCGGATTTCCAAACCTCAATAAAAATAAATTCAGTGGGGTCGTCGATAGACTGGATGTAATGATAACTTATGTTACCCGCCTCGGCCCTTGTGGGTTTCAGAATCTTTTCCACCGCCGCTTTGAAAGCATCTTGGGTTCCTGACTTCACTTTTGCCACGGCTATTTGAACCACGGGTTTGGTGCTGTCCACTTGGGCGGCTTGCGCCACGCCCGCATTCATCGCCAGGCTTCCCAATAATCCGATCAGTGCTAAAGTTTTCATTTTTTGCTCCTTTTTATACTCTCGCTTCCCAATGAAGCGATCAACATGAGGGCATATTAAGGGAGCGGCTGGCGCTTGTAAAATTCATGTCTTTCATATAAGCTATTAGTTATATGCATATTAATCAAATCGATTTAAATCTCCTCAAAGTGGCCGCTTCCCTTTACAAACGCAGAAACGTTTCAAAAGCGGCTGAGGATTTGGGGCTTTCTCAGTCGGCGGTGAGCCACGCCCTCTCTCGATTGAGAGATCAGTTCCAAGACCCCATGTTCGTCAGAACGGCCAAGGGGATCGCTCCTACGGAATTCGCCCGTTCCATTCAGACCGAGCTTTTGGAGCTGGTTCACAGAGTGGAGCTTTTGGCCAATCGCAAAGAAAAATTTGATCCGAAAGACGTCAAATCAAGACTCACGTTGGCGACGACGGAATATTTTGAGTTGGTGGTAATGGCGGGACTTCAGAGAAAGATTTCGAGGGATGCTCCGAACCTTCAGCTTTCCATGCGGCCCACTGTGGGCGATCTTCCCAAGAGGGAGTTGGAAGAGGGAAAAGTGGATATCGCCATCGCGGGGTTTTACAGGGACCTGCCCGAAGGATTTTACCAAGCTAAACTTTTTTCAGATACCTTTTCATGCGCCACCCGCCAAGGCCATCCAGTGAAAAAACTTGGAATTTCGGAATATTTCGATTCCGACCACGCGCTTATCACCTTGCAGGGGGATTTTCGAGACGGCATCGAATACGGGACTGGCAAACGAAAGCGTTTTCGTCACATCACTTACGGGACCTTCAGCTTCACCTCCCTGGCCTGGATTCTTCAAGAGACGGACTTGGTTCTTACGGCGCCAAATCTTCTTCTAGAGAAGTACCGCCGATATTTCCCGATGAAGATATGGCCCTGTCCCGTGGATATGGGAACTATTGACGTGCGCATGATCTGGCATGCGCAAACTCACGAAGATCCCGTGCGCATCTGGTTTCGCGATCAGCTAAGAGATCATTGATCCTGGTGGCGCCTCCCGAACCATTTGACTCTTTTGTTTGATTCTGTTTCACTTTAGTCAGGGTTCTTTCCTTTTTCTTGGAAGAGGCAACTATGCAATGTCCCGCGTGTAGTCGAGCGTTAACAGAAGTCAAACTGCAATCCTTGACCGTGAACGCCTGTAGCGGAGGGTGCGGTGGCCTGTGGTTTGATCATTTCGGATTGCTAAAAGTGGAATACTCGGACGCCAAAGAGGGAGAAACTCTTCTCAACATTCAGACAGACCCCGACGTTAAAATTGACTCCAAGAGAAAAAGAAGCTGTCCGAAATGCAATATGATCATGATGCATCATTTTTTCAGCGTTAAAAAACAAGTGACCGTTGACGAATGCCCTAAATGCGCCGGGTTTTGGCTGGATGCTGGCGAGCTAGCGACCATTCGCAGCGAATTCCATTCCGAGACCGAGCGACAGGTTGCCACCGACAAGTATTTCAATCAAACTTTCGGAGCTCAACAAAAAGCCCTTCTTGAAAAAGACAAAGCTGAGTTTGAGAGATTCCGAAAAATACGCAATGTGCTCGGAGTTATTTCTCCGAGCAATTACATACGAAAATTTTAATAACGATAAATGCGTTCAAAGTTGTCGACAATGAGCCTCTTACGAAAAGCATTTTTTAGTCTCGCGATTGTTCAGACCTTTATGGGTGCGGTCCTCTTTTTTGTCGCGCAGACCATTTACTATTGGCAGGCTTGGTTATTTATGACTGTTTACGGTGCCTGTAGTATTTTCGCCGTCTCCTATCTGTGGAAACATGACAGAGCCCTCTTGGAACGAAGAATGAGAGGGGGTCCCCTGGCGGAGGGAGAATTGTCCAAGAAGATCATTATGGTCTTTGCCAGTCTTGGCTTTGTTGCGCTTCTTGTGGTTCCGGCTCTGGATCATCGATTGCGGTGGTCCCAAGTTCCACCGATCGTTGTGGTTCTCGGTAACCTCTTTGTCGTAGCGGGCTATTATTTTGTTCATCTTGTTCTTCGTGAAAATAGCTTCGCGGCGGCGACTATAAAAGTGGTCAGTGAGCAAAGAGTCATTTCGACGGGACTCTACGGATTCGTTCGGCATCCCATGTATTCAGGAATGCTCATTCTCCTTGCCGGCATGCCGCTGGCATTGGGTTCCTACTGGGGTCTGGTGGTCCTCGCCGGCATGGTGCCCGTCCTTGTTTGGCGACTTCTCGAGGAAGAAAAATTTTTAGCCAAAAACTTACCTGGCTACACCGAGTACCAGGCAAAAGTTCGGTGGCGGTTAATTCCTAGGATTTTTTGATATTCCAGCCGCCGAAATTAAGGTGAGAATTGATTCCAATCTACATTCAAAGATTTCTCTAAGATAACGGGATCATGATTGTCGCTGCTGTTCATAAGTTTCATTTTCCCTTTAAAACCCGCAAAAATGAGCGAGTTGGCGTAGAGACCACTGCCTAAAAGATGAAACCCGTCGGGAAGTTGTCGATCAAAATAACCTACACAGAGGGGCAGATGATTGCACGCCATGGACTTTTTTCCGCCGGGGAGCGTGACAATAACAGTATCTATAACTTGAGGTGACGATGCGATGGCCGTGTCCTGAACGAATCTTAAAAGTTTGATCGCAGGCTCCACCATTCTCTCCGACAGATTCATGTAAGCACCGACTCCACTCCATACAACGACACAGAGGGCACCGGCAAAAACAAGTCTGCGTTGGGTGTCCTTCAAATTAAGGGCGGTCGTTACATTCTTATAAGCCACAAACCCCAAGAGAAAAAAGGTCAGAACCGCTGGCGCCAGAACGGGCTGCCTTTGGGTAAAACAGTCGGCCACAATAGGAAGAAAAGAAAGGGCTCCCAGTCCCACAGCCAACGACCAACGAACCCTTTTTCTTTTACCGGATTCCACGCAGTAGCCAACAAAGAGCAGCACCAACCAAATTATGAGAACGACTTCGGCCGCCAAACGTACTTGTCTGATCGTGGCTTGGATGGGAAAGGGATAGTTCCAAAACTCAAACAACTGCCAATACCGGGCCGGGGTCAGCGCTGCCTTTAACAACAGCGCTCGATTCTGCTCCAAACTGTTAAAAAGGGTTTGAGCCAAAGGGTAGCTATGTTCGTTCAGCAACACAAATCGGAAAACCAACGAATACGACGCCACCGTGGCTAAAAACAGCAGAAGAGCCACTGAGACATTCCCCAAGGTTTTTCTCTTCCGAGCTCCCCCGCTGAGAAGATAAAGAGCTAGAAGGGGCAACCCGAAAAAAGAGCTTCCTTGGTAACTAAGAAGTCCAAAAAGATAAAGGGCCGTTATGATGACGGCCCTTTTCACGCCCAACTCCATGTTCCGTTCACTTGATTTAATGACGAGCCACGAAGCGAAAATGCTGGCCGCCATTCCCAGCAAATGAGGCAACAGCATAATGTAAGCGCCGAAAACGAAAAGAGCCTGATGAAAAAAAATCATAAGAGTGAGGAGCAAGGCTTTCAGAGAGGAGACACCGCACAACCTGATACAACTCCATACCACCACCGCCAGGCCCGAGCAGATGGCAACACACAAGATTCGGATCATCCGAAAACCCATGGGAGACCCAAAGACAGCCCAGTCCACCACTCTACTTATAATTCCAGCCACAGGACGGCCGTTGGAACGAAGATCTCCCCAAAATCTTGGCCCCCAATGGGAAATAAGATCCCTTAGGTGGGGATGGAGTCCCGCGATGACGTTCCCCTCATCAGCAAAGAGATAGGGAACGAGAAAAATCGGCGAGGATACGAGAAATATAATAAGGACCAGCAAGATGGGATGCCATGTCCTTTCAGATCTGGGCCCCTTTTTCTTCTTACTCCGAAAATTCAGTGACATTCACCCTCGGGCTCACCGGGCCAATAAGACCAGTTGCAGTCAAAGCAACAAAAAGAGACTTGAAAGTCATAGCACCCCTGAAATTATTTAGTATCAAACTTGTCGGGTCAAAGTAAAGCACGTCATCTGCGAATTGATTTCGATAAATATCCTTGCTAGGTTCACGTCACAAACGCGGTCAAGCCTCTCGACGGGTGACCAACATAAGCAATGTGAAAGGGATAAGCGACGATGAGATTTCTATTCGCAATCACGGCATTCGGATTATTAGGAAGTGCTTCTTACGCGGGTCTCAACGCTTTTGGAAATGCGCGGGCGATCTGTCTTGGCATTAGTGCCTCCAAAATTCCCACATGTAGTAATGTCACGGGTGATGCCCAGGCGATTTGTCTCGGTCTTAGTCATGCAAAACTCCCCGCATGCTACAACCTCACGGGCGATGCCCAAGCGATTTGTCTCGGCATTAACTCATCCAAACTCCCAGCATGCTACAACCTTACGGGCGACGCTCAGGCAATTTGTTTCGGTATTAACTCATCCAAACTCCCAGCATGCTACAATCTTACGGGTGATGCCCAAGCGATTTGTCTCGGCATTAGTCATGCAAAACTCCCCGCATGCTACAACCTTACAGGCAAAGCTCAGGCAATTTGTCTCGGCATCAGTGCCTCGAAGCTTCCGTCCTGCTATAACCTTCCCGACAAGTCAGAATAAATGCTTCTGTGATTTTAAAGCTGATTCGGCCCGCAGGTGCCTTATTTCTGAAGTAACCGTGGCGCCCCGGCACTCTTGAATTTCCCGAGTTCTGCCCCGGAGAGGTCAGTGGGAAGGGGCGACGTGCGCACCTCAGTATAAAGATTTGACAGCTGAATAACGGACTTGGTCCGGAGACGCTTTTGGGCTCGCGAGCCTCAATACAGAGAGTTGAAGCCCCCCTATTTCTGGCACTGGCCTTGCGATAAGGCATCTTCAGAGGAGAGATCCAATATATATGAAGGAGCCGCTTATGAGAAAGATGAAAACTAGGTATGGTTTAATTGCGTTTCTCTTGACCTTATTTACTAGCACGCTTGTTCCGACTCATCGGGCGATGGGCGACACGATTTCAGCGATCGCCACCGTATATGCTGGCCATCAGATTGAGAAACGGATTTCCGAACTCAATAAGTCCCTAGATGCCCAGCCTCAAGAAACAAACGGATCAGACGACAGTGTTGCCGCGGCGATGCAAGATGAATTAAGGCGGGTTAATGAAACGCTCCAAACGGTCCTTCTCGAACTTCCCACAAATCCCCCATCTGATCTAAAAACCACTGTATTTACCGTGATCAACAATGGGTGCAAAGCACTCTTATACTACACATTAAATCCCCCTTCGGCAGAGATCGCTTGCAAGAGAATTGCTCTTCTTGACCTAGCCGAAAGAATTGATTTGGCTTTAGCTTCAGATCCTACCCCATTTTTTTTGGATCTCGCGGTTAAAATGTGTAATGTAAGTGAAAGAGGCAAGAGCTCTTGCCTAAGAAGTGCCTTAAATAGTGGGGGAGAAAAGGAAAAAGCTTTGGTTGCTGATTGCCTACAGAAGACCTTACAGCCCTACCCCCAAACCCAGTACTATACCGTGAAAAATGCCGATGATGCCTTTTCTAAATTCAGTGAACCAAACAAATTAGCGGTGGACGTGCTCGACAAGCACACAATAGCCATTGACTATGAGAAAAGGGCTGCCTACTATTTTCAAGGCTGTATAGAAACAGTGACTGCGGCTACGATAAAGTCCACCTCTGGTTTGAGCACCGCTAAACAATCCATTGTTTCGGCACCGTCAGTAGGCCCTGGAGCTCAAAGAGTCCGCTGACCTCGTTTGTCTAACATCGAGAATTTTTGGAACACACCTTCATAATTAAACTAGTGGATCCTTACCGAAAACGTAAATCTCGGTTCACATATGGTTCCTGGGCGTTGTTGAAGGAAAATAAATTCAACGGCGCCAAAGTCTGTGAGTAAATCAGATCAAGACGACCAAAACGGTATGTTTAACTGTACCAAATTTTTACTATGGTGCCTCCGGGGAGAATCGAACTCCCACACCCGTGAAGGTACTGGATTTTGAGTCCAGCGCGTCTACCAGTTCCGCCACAGAGGCCCCTAACTCTTTGAGTTCCCAACCCTATTAAAATTTAAACTGGTTGTCAAAGGGTCTCTATTTGTGCCGTTTTTAGTCACGAAATTGAATTAAAAACACGGATAAAAACTTATGCGAAGACCTGTTGGATCGGAGTATTGACATGTTTCTTGCTCTGTCTCCGATTAGGAGTGTTGGGTCTTTCGACCTTACCGCTTTTGCCCACATCCTTTACTATGAAGAGCGGCGTAAACTGCTTGATAAGCTGACGAGTTATGGTTCTTTTTATCAATAGAACGGTTTTCTTAGTTTTCGCCCTACTCTTGACGGTGGTGAAAACCACGCCTTCGATGGCCTCGGAGCTATTGCGCGCGGACGGCCCTTATTTCAAAGACACCCAGGGGCGGGCTGTTCTCCTCCGCGGGATCAATCTTTCCAATTCAGGCAAAACTCCGCCATTCAATCCCCTTCCCGATTCGACGGTACTGCAAAAATTAAAAGATTGGGGAATCAATAATATCCGGCTCACGTTTATCTGGGAAGCCTTCGAACCCCAACGGGGACAATATGATTTCGACTATTTGAAAAAATTGGAAGCCCTGGTGAACGCCGCGGGCCGCCTGGGAATTTCCACAGTCCTCGACTTTCACTCCGACGCATTTTCTAGATATTCCATTGGCGGATGCGGAAGCGGTTTTCCACGGTGGGCCATTCCACCGGGCGTTGTGCCTTCCCAACCCGCCAACGATGCCTCGTGCCTGCCATGGTCCGTGGTCTCCGGCACCGAATATCTTTGGCCCCCTAGCGGCTACCGGAAAAGTATCGAAGCCTTTTATTCAGACGCTTACGGAGTACGAACACGCTACGAGTTGGCCTGGAGGCAATTGGCCCACATTTTCAAAAACAATCCCTACCTCATCGGATACGACCTTTTGAATGAACCCTGGGCCTCTGAAAAAAAGAACCTGGCTCCTCTTTACGAGGGAGTCGCCAAAGTGATCCGGGCCGAGGATCCCAACACCATCATCATGATCGAGCCCATGGTCATGACGGCTCTGGGTGCTCCGCCCCAGCTCCCCGCTCCGTCATTTGATAATTTCGCCTATGCTCCCCACGACTACGATGCCTTGGCTGTGGCGTTTAAAATCTGGTTTACGGGAGGACTTTTCATAGACCGGATCCTAGGAGCCATCGAAACCACCGCCGATCGTTTGAAAGCGCCGATCTATGTGGGGGAATTTGGCGCCTCGGGAAATGGGCTCGGGTCAGAGGCCTTGGTTCGTCACTACTACAACCTCTTTGATCAAAAATTCATTTCGAGCGCCCAATGGGATCTGTCCCAATGGACTCCGAGCCGCCAAGATGGCTGGAACAAGGAAGACATGAGCATCACAGGCTCCAACGGACAGCTCCGGAAAAATTTTATCGTACGCCCCTACCCCATGGCCGTCTCCGGTGAACCAGGAGAAATTCATGAAAATTTCCCTGATCTTTCTCGCGGGGAGGCTAAACATCTGTCGTTCCGTTGGGTCCACCGGCCCGAGCTGGGTGAAACCGTCTTTGCAATTCCAAAAGACACCATGGGAGGCCGGGATTTCGACGTTAATTTTAAACCCGACGATCCCTCCCTGTACTGCCACTTTGATCGAAGTACCTGGACGCTCTCCTGTTTTTCTCCCCGTGGAGGCGTCAAAAACGTGGTTTTGTTGATTCATCAAAAGGACAACGGGTGAAATTTTTATTTCTTCTGTTTTTTATCGCCGCCCGCCCCCCATTCGCTGGAGCCGCACCCTTTGTAATCGGAGCCATGGGCGGACCTCCAGCAGCTTTTAATACTGAAGAAATCTGGCGTGTCGTTCAACAGGGCAATTTCAATTTAATAACGAACACCTGGCAAAAATACGACGCCGCTTCTTGCCAGATTATGTTGACCCTTGGAAATCAACTGGGCTTGAACGTCATTGTTCACGATGAGCAACTGATAAAATTAAATCCATCCCAGCCCGAATGGAAGCACCAACTCACCGCCATTGTCGCTAATTATAAAAACCAGCCCGGCCTTGTGGGGCTGGACATTTCTGACGAGCCCAGTGCCACTGATTTCAGTCGTCTTGGCAAAATTCTCCGGCAGGTCCAGGCGGAGCTCCCGGGTAAAATTCCATTCATAAATCTCTTGCCAATCGTTGCCAGCAAGGAACAATTGGGTGGAGTCAGTTACGAGCAGTATTTAGAAGACTACATCGCCCAGGTACGACCTCCTGTAATCAGTTTTGACATTTATCCGGAGAAGCTGGAACTGCCAGCAGGTTATAAATTTTATGAAAACTTGGAGATGATCCGGCGCCTGGGCCTTAAGTATGACATTCCCGTATGGGCTTACGTAAAGGACCGACCTCCAAAAGACCCCACAGCTGCACCTCCCGATGAGACAAGCTTGAGATGGCAAATTTTTACGTATTTGGCCTATGGTTATAAAGGAATTCTTTATTTCACGCTCTGGTCACCTTCGGAAAAAATAAAAGCCATAATAGGGCCTGACGGCAAGCCAACCGATTTGTACCCAGACATTCAAAAAATAAATTATGACGTGGGAAATTTGGCCAAGACTCTGGTTAATCTTACGTCTGACGGTGTTTATCAAACCGGCTATGAAATCCCTTGGGGAACCCAAGCTCTGAAGGACGATTTGGATTTTTCCCTGGAGCCGGGAACACCGATGACGGTCGGATCTTTCCACGACAGCAACGGCAACCGATATATCATGATCGTCAACCGCGATCGTTGGACAAAACAGAGTCAGGCACCCATAGAGTTGTATTTTAAAAACACAGACCATGTTAGTGAAATCAGCGCCAGCGACGGACTTGAACATGCTCTCCCGGCCACGGGAATCAACTCCCAATATCTTCAGGTGACCCTTCAACTCAAGCCCGGAGAAGGAAAGCTACTGCGCTACCGATAGGGCCTAATTCCCCGATGCCTCAGTCTCAGACTGCATCTTACTTTTTGTGGCCAACAGGTCGCAATAGGCGGCCACCGGGACGGTAAGCTTGGCGGGGTCAACCCGAT
>Ga0206839_1163_pt1 | contig 14310 bp, 10 predicted proteins | sample Alteio_BWOrgCont_27_FD_152883 | JGI IMG/M metagenome (GOLD analysis project Ga0206839, IMG submission 152883) | Enriched cells from forest soil in Barre Woods Harvard Forest LTER site, Petersham, Massachusetts, United States -... | ecosystem: Environmental > Terrestrial > Soil > Temperate forest >... | reverse complement strand
GAGGTAACGCAAATACTCGACATTGGCAGCCGCGACATCGGCCAGAGCATAGAATTTGCAAACATTTTTCAACATGCCCGCGTAGACGCTTTCGAGCCAGCGCCAGCTTCTTACCACGTTTGCCTGCAACGGTTAAAAGATTTAGATAGTCATTTAAAAGACAGGATCAGGGTACATAACGTAACATTAAGCGACAGTAAGGGAGAGATACCTTTTTATGCCGTTAATCCTGCGCTTAGCAGCTACCCCAATGTAGGCGCATCATCCATGTTTCGCTTCAAGGAAAACCTCAACGGGCCGCTATTTGGTTATAAACTGGTACAGGATGAAATAAAAGTGCAGGCCACTACGCTGGATGGCTGGTGTAAGGAGAATAATGTACGAGCAGCAGACATGATTTGGATGGATGTGCAAGGAGCGGAACTGCTGGTGTTGCGCGGGGCAACAGAAACTTTAAGAAACACCAAAGTGATTCTCACGGAAGTTGGACTCAAACCATACTATGAAGGGCATACACTAAAAGCCGATATTGATGCGTTATTATTCGCCCAGGGGTTTAAGGAACTAAAGAATGCTTTTGAGTTAAACGGTTTTGATTATGAGGCAAACGCTATCTATATTAAATCCTGAAAAAATTATTCATAAACTATACGGTTTTCTGCGATAAATCCATATTTTTAAATCATCATAAATAATAACTTTTTAAAAAATGGCCTTAAACCTCCTGAAAGAAACCATCGCTCCGCATTAGAAGCGATCTGGAGAGGCTCTTCGTTATGAACATCATTTTCCAGATAGATGGCGGAATGGGTAAAAGCATAGCGGCAACTGCCGTATGCAAGGCCATCAAAAAGCAATACCCTAACGATGACCTTATAGTGCTTACCGGCTTTCCGTCAGTATTCCTGGGCTTTCCCGGAGTGAGGGCCTATAGCCTGAATGAGACCCGATATTTTTATGAGCAGTATGTGGATAAGCCCGGCACAAAAATTATGGCGCACAATCCGTACCTCGAAACGGACTTTGTTATGCGCAAAGGCCATCTCATAGAAGTATGGTGCAACATGTTTGGTGTACCCTATAATGGTGAGCAACCGGAGCTATTCCTGAATGGTACCATATAACGGTGATAAGCACAATAAGGAAATAAAAACAATTGGGCCTGGGTGGGATGCACTTTTCCAATTTTGGGCTGAAAATATTGGACAATACAATTTCCTAGAGAACTTTCGATTTCCATTATTATATCATTGGTCCCAACAATTTGAATCAGACGATGTCATTCCGGAGATTGCAAAGGAGGCTGCAAAAATATGCTTTGACCTATTGGCGCTGGAAGGCGAATCATATACGTTCAGATTGAGTAGAAATGTTCTTGAAATTTTATTCTTAGTCATTCCTGTCGCTCAAGAAGAAGTAAAGGATTTTCTTGATAATTTATTAATGCTGAGGACACAGAAGTCGGATAAAGATTCAAAATATGGTTTCTCAGTATCCTTCTATAGGAGTGTTATAGAAATGCTTTTAATAGAAACTTTCCGTTGTGAACTTGTTTACAAATATTTCCCCGAAATAGTAATAGCGCTTGCCAAAATTGAATGGTTCCGCAACAAAAAGCCAACTGAACTTAGCATGGATTACTCCGAGCAAAGCTTTGGATTAAGTAGCCATCCCTATGAGTATTTTAGTCCAAGTGCAAACCAAACACCGTTTAAATATTTATTCAAATATCATTTTGATTTAGCGTTAGACTTTTTACTCGAGTTGAGCAATCGGGGATTATTATTTTACCGAAAAACTAGCTATGCAAAAGACCTTATAGCGGTTGAGGTAAAAATGAGTGATGGTGTCGCAATAACTCTTTGGGGAAATTATGCCTTATGGGCAACTTATAGGGGCTATGGCAGTACTCCCTATCTAATTCAATCCGCATTGATGGCTTTTGAAATCGCATTATTTGAAGCTGTTGAAAATGGCGTAGATTTAAAATCGACATTTATTTCATCGATCAAGAAGTCCGATACTATACTACTGTTGGGTGTATTTGCGGGAGTAGCAACCAACTATCCATTCGCATTTGGTATTGAGGTGCTACTCTTAATAAGCAGTAGAGTCTTTTTTAAGTGGGACATCGAAAGATATGCAAATGAATTTTCAGGTGACCATACTACCATAGGAAACGATAGATACTATACTTATGAAAGGTATCAATCAAATCAATTAAGGTACAGAAAGTTGCACCTTGAGAATTTAGTTAGCTATCTTCAATATTTTATTCCAGACCGAGTTAATCCAATAATTGATGATTTTTTAAAGCGACTAGATAAAAGAGACGAAAAATGGCGATTAGCACTCATTAGAATGGACTTACGAAATACTGAACCGGCTATTGATGAAGAAGCGCAAACTATTCAGTTTAATCCTAAACCCCTGCCGGAAGAGCTAAAAAAAAGACTCGATAGTCATACCGAAGCAATGAGCGATGATACAAGTGCTGTATCAATATATTTATGGGCAAATAAGGCGTTTGAAAATGAGCCTGAGGTACAACCTTCTTATGAAGAATGGGGAAATTACTTCGAGAAAGCGATTGCCATCAACTACGAACATCGTGTTACTGTCGATCCACGACCAAGTCTTGCAGCATTAGGTTTAAAAGATTTTTCCGAGCAACTAAACGATGTTCAAGCTAAGTTCTGTGTGGAAATTTTGATAACTAAATTTGATAACGCCGTTTATAGACTGAAGCAAGGTAATAGCTTTGGAGATATTGACGACATCAAAAAAAATAGCATTTTTATAGTTTTTCCAAAACTTTTAACGAGCAGTTTCCATAAGTTGGTGTCTGTAGAAAAAGTTAAGTCTTTGATACTTGATGTATTGTTGTTACCGTCAGATAATCAACGAAAATCCTTGATTACCGGTATTTCAACATTCCTATGGAGAATTGACAGTGAATACGCAGATGTATGTTTTAAAGTCCTTCTGAAAGAGAGCTATCAAGAGCCCGTTTATGTCAAGATGAGAATGCTACGTCAACAGGGAGACAGTGAATTTGTTTCGAACCTTGAAAAGATTATCGAACAAAAGAAAATCGTAGACAAAGATGAGATATTTGACATAGATTTTAAAAAAGTCAATAAAGATTTTGTTCTAGATGCTATAAAATTAGTGCCTTTTGAGATTTTATCAACCGATTATTCAAGATACCTGCGCAAGGTGATTAGTGAAGTCTCCAAAATGAAAACTTTGGAGGAATACGATGACCTTCATTTTATATCAGGAATGCAGGAACTTTTAGCAAGATTCCTTGTTACAACTTGTGATGGTGACGCTGCTGAAATATTAAATGATCTTCTGAATATGTATCCCATACATCCGAAATTTGTAAATGAATTTTTCAATTGGTTTATTGCATGTGCGCATGACTACAAATATCCAGAATCTGTTTCTTTTGTTGTTTCAAATGTCTTTAATTATCTCACGACAAAGAGTCCTAAAGTAGCATTTGCTAGTTTTATCCTGTTTAGCTCTCTCAAGCAGCCATTAACTGCAAACAAGCTTCCAAATAGTGGAGATATAAAGCAGATACATGAAATCATCATCTCAAATTGGTCGGGTGATCCAAATTTATTTGAAAGTGTTTGTCAACTGTTAGCAGGCATTGGGAGCATATATCAACCGGATAGTTTAAATTGGTTAAGAAAAGCAATAAAAAATAAAGCAGAATTCGGGAATGCATTTGCAAATATTATTAGCATCCAGTACGCAGAATTGTATGTTCAGCAGCTATATGATATACACATTCATACAATTAAACGTGATAGAGAATTATTGGATTATTATTTACTATTTTTAGAAGCCCTTATTGATAAAGGCTCAACGACCGCATACAGAATTTTAGAAATAGTGATTTAATAGCATCGCACGACACTAGTGGTTTTTTGTTTGACAATGTCATAAGTCAAAAATGTTCTTTCAGGCTGCTCCAGATTGTGCGAAAGTTTGCATGTTATTGCGGCCAATCCATATTTCCTGAATCTTCCGCGCTGCTTCTTCCTGTGTTACCCGAATGTACTTGAAGAAATCCTTGTGCGTCTTATGCCCCGATATTTTCATTATCAGGCTAATCTCCGTGCCTGCAAGGTATTCATTCGTGCAGAACGATCTCCGGCAGGTATGTGATGTTACCCATTGTGCTTTAGACTTCGTAATAGACACATCTTTATTACCTTTCTTATAGCTGAACGTTATCGGCTGATTGATGCCCGCGAGTTCGGCAATCTCTTTGATGTACCGGTTAAACACGGGGTTTGATATTTTGGGAACGCCAGTTGCATAGTGTCTGTTAAATATGTCTATGGCCTCCTTCCGCAAGGGAATGACCACCCAATTGTCCATCTTGTTGGTCTTTTTATACAACATGCCATTCCGCAAGTCAGAGCCGGAAAGGGTGGAGTAGTCGGAGAACCGTAAGCCCGTCAGACAGCCTAAAACGAACATATCACGATACAAGGCTAACGTCGGATCGCGGGATATGTCGGCGTTATACATCTTCCCGATCTCCTCGTATGTTAGGTAGATCGCGTCTGTCTCCTCGTCCAGAACTTTAAAGTCGTCCATGTCAACTGGTGCTATGATCTTCCTGCGTACCCGGTCCTTAATGAACATGCGCAACTGCTTGATGGTTTTGCCGATGCTTGACACTTTTAGGCCGTATGTAGGTTCCTTTTTGCGACGAAGCTGGTAGTCGTAGGAAAGAAATTCAACTAGCTCATTGTAAAAATTGAAGTCGAGCGATGAGAATTTGATCTCTTTACGCCGGAATGTCTGAAAAACCTGTAGTCTATCTTTCAGATTCTGGAAATTGGCGATTCCTTTCTCACACACCTTCTTCTCTTTTGACTTGATATAGCTGTCTATTTCCTGAAAGAAATCAGGTTCCCGTTTCGCAAGCCGCAGTATCCTCGGTGTGTGCTGTAGCGTATCTACTTTGAAATCCGGCTTAAACAGACTTTTTACATACGCCCCGATGTTTGGTTCGCCGGTAGCGTTGCCGTGCTCGATAATTACCTCGATTATTTTTCTCTGCCTGCCGATCTCGTCGTTCAAACTTTCAAAATTGCCGGCTGCTTCCGGCAATGATTTTGAAATGCACTGGCGCTTGCCGTTCCAGCAGGAAACGGGGATTGCGATCTCCGTGCTGAGCAGCACTCTGTTTGTTGAGCTGTAGCAGTACTGGAAATAGATAACGGATGTGCCGTCTTTTCGTGGCTTCTTGCTGATAATAGCCTTTAGTGGTAACAACATAATTTGGTCGATTTTTTGTCGATTAACAATGTGTAACCCTGTATAAAGGTAGGAACTCCCGAACAGTGGCGCTTGTTATAATTGATTAAAAATCAGCCGTTTAAAGTAACGTTGGGTAAAAATAAGTAAGGGGCTACATTGCTGTAACCCCTTTCAAGTGATCCCGTGGGGACTCGAACCCAAGACCCCTACATTAAAAGTGTAATGCTCTACTGTAACGTCAATGTCAAATGCCTGCCCAGCCCCTCCTGCGCAACACGCATCAATGTGGAAAGTTTTACATCGCTTGAATTATTTTAAATCTTGGAAATATCCGATGTGGTTGTGCCACACTTTTCAGCAAGTTGTTCCTGCGTCATGTTCTTATGTTTACGCATTTCCTGCAACAAGACGCCTATTTTGAATGCTTCAAAGCCTTGCTCGAATTTCTCCCTTTTTTTTGTTCCGCGCTTACCATATTCCTGGTCAATATGATCTTCCAGCCGAACTATTTTATGTTTTGCAGGCATAATATTCCTGTTTTAATTTCAGGTGCCGCTTATTAAGAACGAGCCACCCACATTACCTGCCCCGCGTGAGCCAACCACCCCAGATTGCTGCAAGACCTTCGGCTTGCAGCAATCATCCCCGCCTAAAAACAGGCGGGGAATTTTAAGCGCGAGATACTAACGCAAGATTACCTGCGCGAGATACATCCCCCTTCGAGCTACGCTCCTTCGCTAGTGCGAACCCTCAAGGGGGGAATTCCCGACTACTACAATATCGTCCAGGTCTTATCTCCGGAAAGAATCTTGTCGAGCGATGGCTTGCCTTTGCGGGCTATGAGATCATCTATCTGGGCTTGCACGCCTTCTTCGTATGTCGGCCGGTCTTCTGTGTAGATCACGCCAAATGGCCTTGGGAAATGTACGCCATTGTAAGGCGTATCAAAGAAGCTGGCGATAATGTGCGCCTTTGTCTTATCGCGCTCATCATGTATCCACAAGTCGTTTGCGGAGTTGCCATTTTCGTTGAGGTTTACGATAACCGGGTTTGTGCCATCCAGCTTAATGCCTTTGTCGCCACCGTTGCCGAATATCAGCGGCTTGCCATGTTCCAGCAGCAGGGCTTGCTCCTGCTTTGTTTCTTTTTCAGAATAAGTGAAAAAAGCGCCGTCGTTGAACACGGGGCAGTTCTGGTATATCTCTACGAACGAAGTGCCTTTATGCTCGTTGGCGCGCTTCAATACCATCTGCATGTGCTTGGGGTCGCGGTCGAGGGAGCGGGCTACAAAACTGCTCCGCGCCCCCAGCGCCAGTTCGGATGGGTTGAACGGTTCTTCCACAGAACCATAAGGTGTTGACTTGGCCACTTTACCTTTTTCAGATGTAGGCGAATACTGGCCTTTGGTAAGCCCGTATATCTGGTTGTTGAACACGAGGTAATTGATGTCAAAATTTTTGCGCATCAGGTGAATGAAGTGGTTACCGCCGATGGAGAATGCATCCCCATCGCCCGAAACCAGCCAAACGCTGAGCCTGGGATTGAGCGCTTTTACACCACTCGCTATGGCTGCCGCCCTGCCGTGAATGCTGTGCATACCGTAGGTGTCCATGTAATAAGTGAACCGCGCAGCACAGCCTATGCCTGATATAAAAACAATGTCTTCCTTCGGCACGCCAAAGTCAGGGAACACGGTTTGCACCTGCTTTAATATAGAGTAATCGCCGCAACCCGGGCACCATTTCACTTCCTGGTTAGATGCAAAATCTTTTGCCATCAGCTTTGGTGTGGGTTGTGTTTCTGCTATAGTTGTCATTTAATGTTATTTAAGAATTTCAAGAATTTTGTTTTTCAGTTCGCTGGTCGTAAATGGCAATCCCTGTACCTTTGAGAAGCCTATGGCTGGCAACAAATACTTAGCCCTGATGAGTTGCAATAGCTGGCCGCAGTTCATTTCCGGAATCAATATATTGTCGTAGTTGCTCAGCACTTCACCCAGATTTTTGGGGAATGGGTTTAGGTTGTGCAGGTGCACATGAGCTACGTCATGGCCTTCGGCTATCAATTCCCGCACGGCGGTTTTTATAGCGCCTGCTGTTGATCCCCAGCCCAGCACCACCATTTTGCCTTTATCGTTTCCGCTATCGGCTTTTGCCAGGGGGATGTAGTCTGCTATTTTCTGTATCTTCTCTGCACGCAGGCGGGTCATTATCTCGTGGTTCTTCGCGTCATAAGATACGTTACCGGTCTCATTTTGTTTTTCCAGTCCGCCAATGCGGTGCATCAGGTTGGGCGTGCCGGGTTTCACCCACGGGCGCGATAATTTCTCATCACGCTTATAAGGCATGAACGTGCCGCCCGGGTTATTATTTTCTGTAACAAAATTTGCTTTGAAAGGCTTTAGGTCTGCGGCAGCAGGGAAGCGCCAGGGTTCAGAGCCATTTGCAATGTATCCGTCGGTGAGAATGATCACAGGCGTCATGTGCTCTACGGCTATGCGGGCTGCGGCAAGAATAGTATTAAAACAATCGGCGGGCGAAGAAGCTGCAATAACCGGCAGCGGGCCTTCGCCATGCCTGCCATACATGGCCTGCAGCAGGTCGCTTTGCTCTGTTTTAGTAGGCAAGCCGGTAGATGGCCCACCACGCTGTATATCTATTATGAGCAATGGCATTTCCAGTATAGTGGCAAGGCCAATGGCTTCTGTTTTCAGCGACATGCCGGGACCTGAAGTAGTAGTAACGCCAAGCCCGCCGGCATAAGCCGCGCCCATGGCCGCGCATATGGCCGCGATCTCATCCTCGGCCTGGAATGTTTTTACATTGCTGGTCTTGTATTTAGACAGTTCATGCAAAACATCTGACGCCGGAGTGATGGGATAAGAACCCAGGAACAAAGGCAGACCTGAAAGCTCTGAAGCTGCCACAAGCCCTATTGCTGTAGCATGGTTACCTGAAATATTCCTGTAGACGCCTTTGGGCAATTGGGCCGGGGCCACTTTATAGCGCGTGGTGAATATTTCGGTATGATCGCCGAAATTCCAGCCTGCTTTCAGCGTCTTGATGTTCGCATCGGCTATATCGGGTTTCTTGCCGAATTTCTCGTTGATGAAAGTGATGGTGTAATCCATCGGCTCGTCAAACATCCAGAACAAGAGGCCAAGTACGAACATATTCTTTGACCGCTCGATCTCTTTCATACCAAGCCCTGATCCTGCAAGGCATTCTTTTGTGTGCTTGGTCACGTCTATTTTATGCACCGTATAATTATCGAGCGTGCCATCTTCCAGCGGGTTTGCGCCGTCGGGATAACCCGCGAGGCTCAGGTTTTTCTTGTCAAATCCAGCAATGTTGGTAATGACGATGCCTCCTTTTTTCAAACGGGCAAGGTCCACCTTTAACGCGGCTGAGTTCATGGCTACCAATACATCATACTCATCGCCGGGGGTGAATATTTCTTTGCTGCCAAAATTTACCTGGAAGCCTGAAACGCCTGCCGTGGTGCCTATGGGGGCGCGTATCTCGGCTGGGAACTCAGGGAAAGTGCTGATGTCATTTCCTATAAACGCGGCAGTGTCTGTAAACTGCGTTCCGGTAAGCTGCATGCCATCGCCAGAGTCACCGGAAAATCTTATCACTATGCTTTCTGCGTCTATCAGGGAGGTTTTATGCCCTAATGGCTGTTCTAAAGTTGATTCCATTTAAAATATGCTTGGGGAAAAGTTTACTAAAATTACGATTGTTATTTGTCACAGGCAAAAATTAACTCCTATATTAAAGTTAATATGCTTATCATCCTATACTACCCTGCCGGATGCAGTGCGTGCATTTTCTCTTCCAGTTCTTCCTTTGTTTCCACGTTAGCTTCATCATGCAGGCAGCAGTCCACCGGGCATACTGAGGCACACTGCGGCTCGTCGTGAAAGCCCACGCATTCTGTGCATTTGTCCGTAACAATGTAGTAGTAATCGGCTGAAACAGGCTCGTGGGCTGCGTCAACGTCGCTGGTCATGCCGCTTTTCGCGGTAAATGTTCCGCTAAGAGATGTTTTGTAAGAAAAACGCCACTCGTCTCCGTTAGCAAAGATAGCGCCATTAGGACATTCTGGCTCGCAAGCACCGCAGTTGATGCAATCGTCGGTTATTTTTATTGCCATAAATTGTGTGATTTTTTTTTAAAAGTAGGAAATTAGACGGCAAAAAAAAATTTCTTTATGCACCCAGCCTGTATCTCCTTTTTGGTATTGCATTCTTATTCATTCGTTGGCGCTTTGACAAGAATTACCGCTGCTCCAGTTCCCGTATCTCATTGATCTTGTGCATTTGCAGTATGGTGGTCATCCCATCTTCGCTTTCACGATACATAGGTACAAATTTGGCATTAAACTTCATCTCCCTATAGGTATAGGAAGTGCGCCGTAATACCGGGCTGGAAAATACTTCATCAAAACCTGTGATCAGTACATAAATTTCCACGTCGCCGGCCGCCATATCTTCTTCATTAAAGTTATGGAAGGGACTGTTCTCGTCTATTGGGTGTACAACCGTCCAGTTCATTGGCAGGTTATCCACTTTGTACCGCTCCAGTACAAGGTCGTAAAATTTGTAGGTAGAATTACTATTTTCTTCCACGCGCATCGCTGCATTCACACGTATCTCTATATTCGAGAGTGGATGGTTCTCTTTATATATCGCAAACCGGAACATCAGTGCAGTCTTGTCCTTGTATGGGCTTATCAGTGCGTAGTCGCTGAACACGAGATAGGATTTTGGTTTGGAAAAACGCCCATAAATGAGACCGGTAGCAATGGCAAACGACAGGAAGCCGGTAAGCGCCTCAAGTGAGGAAATAATGTTTGCAGCATCGCCTATTGGGTTTATCCTGCCGTAACCCAATGTAGTGAATGTCTGTGTGCTGAAATAAAACACTTCCTTAATCCTTGGCCAGCCGCCACTTGACAGCATACCCTGCAACTGGCCAGGGCCTATAAACAAGTAAACAGTGGTGAAAATTATATTGATAATGAAATAAAAAATAAGGATAAGGCCAATGAATTTCCAGGTGGGTATAGTGAGCAGTTTTTGGTAGATACCGATCCTGCGCAGCAGCGAAGAGCCTTCCCTGCGCAGGTTGAAGCTACCATCTTTATTAATAAACCTGCCACCATAATTGCTGGCAAGGCTGCCAAAGCCGGTGTCATTGTTAGTCTTCAGTTGAGGGTTGTATTTCTTAAATGCGCTCATGTTTAGTACTACTGAATTGTAAAGACAAATATAGATTTATATTCAACAGCTATAATAGCTTACCGATTAAAAAATAATACGACGATCAAGTAATTATTGGCCCCGGGATTAATTGAAGTAAATCATTACTTTTGTGAAATGGGCTCAGCAGCATTAATACTTTTACTTATTGTGGGCATTGCCTTTGCAGGTGGTGGTATACTTCTATCAAAAGCCATCGCCAAAACTTCTAAAAACAAAAGCAAGGGTGAACCTTATGAATGTGGCATTCCTACCTCAGGCACTTCGTGGATACAATTCAATGTAGGTTATTATCTTTTCGCGCTTATCTTTCTCATATTCGATGTGGAACTGGTATTCATGTATCCCTGGGCTGTGGCAGTGAAGAAAATAGGAATGCCCGGCCTTGTGGAGATCATCGTATTCATGTTCATCCTGTTCATGGGCCTGCTATACGCATGGAAGAAAGGGGCTTTGAAGTGGATGTAAAGAGGCTCCCATCACTTTATCAACAGCATCTGCCTGCTTACACTAACGGAATTGGTCGAAAGCTTATAATAATACGTACCTGACGGCAAGTCTCCTGCATTAAATGTCACCTCGTGCTTTCCCTCGCTCATATTTCCGTCAATCAATGTTGCGACAAGCTGGCCAACTATACTGTAAACACACAATTTGGCATAGCCCTCTGCTGGCAGGTAAAACGATATGCTTGTTGTACCACTAAATGGATTAGGAGCATTTTGGCTTAAAACATGATTTGTGCCGCGGGAAATATTAGGAACAGATTCTAAGCCCGCGCTCGCTTTGATGATCTTATTAAACCCTTCGGTTTGGCCATTATCTATAGTATAATCCCACAAGCCGTCGGAAAGTTGTTCTCCGCCCTGGCCTGGTGGATTAATTCTGCCCGGTAAACCTTTTGGTGGAGAAGTAGTAGTGGACGAATCAGACAAAGTACCCACGGCTGACCAAGACAGCCAATAAGTACCTGCACTTAAAACCGGGGCAAGGTTTAAATAAAGTTTCAGGTACATGATAGGCCGATCAGTGCCTGTCAGGCCGCCAAGGGAAGCACTGGTATCTACCCTGTATATGCCGGTAAATCCAGTACTTGCCAGCACATTTGTAACAGTATCTCCCCATATTGCACGCCCGCCATCTGCTGGTGAACTATTGTAGATTTGAAGGTTACAGTCCAGAAAGGTAGAAGTAGTGCCGCTATATCTTTGTATCCCATAAACAATAACGGTATCAAAGATCCAGGCAGAGTCAACAGGGATGGTAAATGAGTCAGCTAGCCATATATCCTCCCCGCGGTACATGGTCCAACCGCCCACGTAGCCCCCTGTATATTCACAACTTGCCTCCGCGCCGCCATAACCCACATCAGTGGCAAAAGCGGTATCTGCCAGGTATACTCTCTGTGCGGATACACTATAATGATACAAGCGAAGCTAACAAAATAATTAGTGCGTTTCTCATATATCAACTGCATTAAGATTACTGGAAATTTTTGACAGGCGAAGCTATGCAACTTTATCGCATTCGCAAAACATACCATAAGAATAACTCTCTCTTATCCTAAAAATCTTTGTTCCTTTCCTAACGTTTTTACTTTGCCACTCGTCAATACTATAAACAGTATTGTTTTCAAAACCATTTCAAAACCGCTAAAATTTACTTTATGAAAAAACTTATCACACTTATTCTCGTTATGGTGGCTTTGTCCATCCCTTCTTTTGCGCAACTGCCGGCCATTTCAGGGCCGTTTTTCTGTTGTGTAGGCTCCTCTGTTGTTGAAAATGATAGCCCGTCAGTGGGTGGTATCTGGACAAGCAGCAGCACATCCATAGCTACTATTGGTTCATTGTCAGGGATATTAACCGGTGTAGCGCCCGGCACTACAACCATCACTTATACCAGTGGCGGAAGCTATGTGACCGCTACTGTTACTGTCGCTGCGCCTCCTGCCGCTATTACGGGCGGTACTTCTCCACTATGCCCGGGCGCATCGACAACCTTATCTGATGCCACATCAGGCGGAACGTGGGTGAGTTATGATCCTTATTCAGCAACCGTCGGTTCTGCCACGGGCGTTGTAACGGCGGTTTCCGGCGGGTATGCCACAATAGAATATTCTTTAGGCTCCGGTTGCAGCGCTACCACTGTCGTTTCTGTTACGGTCGTACCATCAATGGCAATTACGGGTGGACCCAGCACGGGTTCAATTTGCTCCGGTGCAGCCGATACATTATTGGATAGCGCGGGTATTGGCACTTCTATTGTCTGGTACAGCAATAATCCTGCCGTAGCTACGGTTAGTTCTACGGGGATTGTAACAGGGGTATCTTCAGGCTCGGCGTCCATATATTTAACGGGCACCACTTCCTGCGGCTCTTATACTTATTACGACACTACCTGGTATAATATAACGATCTACGGCAGCACAGTGCCCGGCACTATATATGGGTCTACAAGCATTCCGATCGGCACTACCGCCACCCTGGTCGATTATGGGGCAAGCTCCCCTGCTTATAGCTGGGTGAGCGGCAGTCCGTCTGTAGCCAGTATTGACATCTCATCGGGCGTAGTTACCGGCCTTTCACTCGGCGCCGCAGTTATCACCTACAACGATACCGGTTGCAGCGGCCTTGCTTATACTACCACTACAGTAAACGTTGTTTCTTTAAATGGCATCTCCGGTAATGTGATCTTCTCCGGCGGCTATTACGGGCAGCTTACGGTTTACCTGATCACTTACGACCCCACTACTGCTATACTCGCCCTGTATGACTCGGCAAATTATTATGATTACGGCAGCGATAGTGTTTATTACCAGTTCACCGGCCTGCCCACAGATTCATTCAGGGTAAAGGCTGCAATTGATTCTCCGGGGATCTATACCACCGGATTTATACCCACTTACCATACCAGCTATTTTTACTGGCATGATGCAGATGTTATCTACTTTACTTCGGGAAGCTCGGACATCAATGAAAACATTAACATGTCTTATGGCACTACCACCTCCGGGCCCGGCTTTATAGGCGGTAGCGTGTATGCGGGCGCCGACAGGGGCACTTCAACCGGAATACCGGTGGTTGGCCTGCGCATGTGTATAGTAAACTCAGCAACAAACCAACTGATGGGTGCAGCTACTACCAATACCAGCGGCAGCTACTCGTTCAGCAACCTGCCGGTGGGTGAAACCTATTATGTTTTCCCCGACTCATTAAATTACCTGACTGTACCCTACACCAGCGTTACGCTTACCAGTTCAAGCTCTTCTATGACCGTGGCCGATTTCGAGCAGCACACAATATCAAAGACGATAACTCCTTTAGTAACAGGTATCCAAAATACAACTCCGGTCACTGCATCAATTATGGCTTACCCAAATCCTACCACTGGAAATCTGCGTATCCAATGGTATGAAACGGCCAATGAAAATGCAACTATTTCCATAGCAGATGTTACCGGTCGCGAGGTATATAAAAACACGATGAAAATGGCCCAGGGTGCAGGCAATACACAACTTGACCTTTCAAATTTCACGGATGGCCTGTATATACTCACCATTAAATCAGGCAATATCAATTACACTAATAAAATACAATTAGAACATTAATCGCGTCTCTTTAATATAGTAGCCCCATAGCGTCTTGCTGTGGGGCTTTTTTTTAGCGGCTATTGCTTTCATTTTTAATTCAACCTTTACAAGCCTTATCCTATATTTGTAATATTGGTAAAGAATATGACAGGTCAAAGATTGC
>Ga0206839_1162_pt1 | contig 14327 bp, 14 predicted proteins | sample Alteio_BWOrgCont_27_FD_152883 | JGI IMG/M metagenome (GOLD analysis project Ga0206839, IMG submission 152883) | Enriched cells from forest soil in Barre Woods Harvard Forest LTER site, Petersham, Massachusetts, United States -... | ecosystem: Environmental > Terrestrial > Soil > Temperate forest >... | reverse complement strand
ATGTTCTCGATGCAGGCGAAATTGAAGCTTCCTTAGTACAGCATGGCTTATATGATATCCCCGCAGGAACTCGTGTAGAAGTGATTGTTCATGTTCCTGATTCAACAGTACCGTTTTCAGATATGTCAGTCGGACGTATTTCTCTTTTGAATGGGCTCCCACAAGCTGAATTTTTTGCTGAAAATAATGTTGAAAAACCATTAATAGAATTCAGACCTTCTTCTCAAGACTTAGTAGCAGTAAGTAGAGAGTTTGTAGAAGCTTTAGAAGCTGAAGATGCTGCACATACTGCAGGAAATAAAGACTACCCAGATGTCCCACGTGAAGATTTTTTTAATAGGATTAAAGTTGAACAACGGACTGCACGAAATAAATTTTTGGATGACAATCCGGGTGTTAAAAAGCTAATTCAAGCTAGCCCTTTAGACTATGAAAAAGTTGATGACATTTCTGTAGTAGTTGGTGCATCCAGACCTTTAAATCCACTCATAACCTAATCAGTAAAATGGATTTTAGCACTGTTATATAACTACAATCTCTACCAGCTTTATTTTTTATAAGAAACTTTTATAAATCTTCTTTTTCCGACTTGGATAACGGGATTGTCTTCTAAAGATATAGGTTCATTTGGGTTTTTAATTTGTTTTTCATTAACGGAAACTCCGCCTTGTTCCAATAATCTTTTTGCTTCTGAATTACTTGAGGCAAGTTGAGTTTGTAAAAGAATTTCCATGATTGAAAATTCTTTTTTTTCAAAGACGAATTCTTTTATGTCAGCTGGTTTTTCTCCACCTTGAACTCTTTTTTCAAAACTTTCTTTTGCAGCTTCTGCCTCATCAAGACTTGTTAATTCCTTGGTGATTTCAAATGCGAGTTGTTTTTTAATTGTCATTGGATGTTCACCTTTTTTAAGAGCGCTTTCTGTCTCCTGTACTTCAGTCAATGAGACATTTGTTCCCAAGGTATAATATTGAATAATTAACTCATCTGTTATAGCCATAATTTTTGCATACATATCCTCTGCCGTGTCATCGAGCCAGATGGCGTTGCCCCAAGATTTACTCATTTTACGTCCGTCAGTTCCTTCGAGGATTACATTGGTCATGACAAACGATTGTTTAAGTCGTATATCCTTTTGTAGTGTCCTGCCTGCCTGCATATTAAATGTTTGATCCGTTCCGCCGAGCTGAATATCTGTATCCATAAAATAACTGTCATATCCTTGCATAACAGGATAAAGGAATTCATGAAGACCGACGCGTTTATTCTCACTGAGTCTCTTTCGGATAAGTTCTCTGCCGACAAAGTCTCCGACTGAAAAATGTTGTGTTAATTTGATAATATCTTCAAAAGAAAGTTTTTTGAGCCATTCACTATTGTGTCTAACGGTCACTTTGGAAAAATCGAGGATTTTTTCAGCTTGTTTTTTATATGTTTGGAAGTTTTTTTGAATTTCATCAATTGTAAGAACCGGCCGTTCTGTATCTTTATCAGAAGTATCGCCTATAAGTGCTGTAAAATCCCCAATAAGAAAGGTTACATGATGTCCTAGTTCACTAAAAGCTTGGAGTTTTCTTAAAGCAACAGCGTGACCAAGATGAATTTTGGTACTCGTTGGATCTATCCCAAGATAAATGTTTAATTTTTCTCCCGAGCGGAGTTTGTCTTCCAATTCTTTTTTGCCAGGAATAATATTCGCAATGCCGCGAGTTAAGAGTTCCTCTATGTTATCCATAGGTAAAGTATAGCAAAAATGAGCTTGTTTCGCCAGAATTGAAGTATACATTTTTATTTTTTAAAAAAAGAAAATAATTTTAAATAGATAAAACTTGCATAAATTAAGCGAACTTAGTATTATTGGGTTACTCCTATGGATTACAGAGCTGCGCGGCGGATAAGTCCCAGAAGGAAGAGAAGTATTTCTTTTGATACAAAGAAATTTCTCACCCTTAGTACTCTTTTAAAATATCTATTTTTTGCTGTTATTGCTGCAATTATTGTCGTTGCTGGTTTGTTCCTGTGGTATAGCAGAGACTTACCTACACCAGGACAATTAGTAGATTCAAAATATAAAGATGCAACAAGAATTTATGATAGGAATCATGTACTTCTCTATTCAGTCTATCAAAGCGAAAATAGAACATATGTAGGATTGTCTCAAATACCTAAACTCCTCCAGGATGCGACTATCGCAACAGAAGACAAGACTTTTTATACTGATACAGGTTTTTCAGTTACAGGTATCCTCCGTGCGGTGAAGAATATGGCTCTTGGTGGAGGGTTACAAAGTGGTTCTACGATTACGCAGCAATTAGTTAAAAATGTTTTATTGACTGATCAACAGACTCTTTCCCGAAAATTTAAAGAGATAATATTGTCGGTTCAAGTTGACCAAAAATATTCTAAGAATCAGATCTTGGAGATGTATTTAAATAATATTCCTTATGGTGGTACAGCGATTGGGGTAGAAGCAGCAGCCGAACAGTATTTCGGAAAGAACGCGCAAGATCTGGATTTGGCACAATCAGCATTTTTGGCTGGTTTACCTCAGAGTCCTTCCCTTTATTCTCCGTTTAGTGGCACAAAATATTATCTTGCCAGGACGCAAGAAGTGCTTAATGCTATGTCATCAAATGGTTATATCACACAAAATCAGGCAGCAAGTGCCTATACTGAAATCAAAAATTATCAGTTTTCAGAAAATCATACTGCGGGTATCAAAGCACCATATTTTGTTATGTATGTCAGACAGCTATTGGAACAAAAATTTGGTGAGCAAATGGTAGCAAATGGTGGTCTGCAGGTTACGACTAGCTTGGATTATAATTTGCAGCAAGAAGCTGAAGATATTGTAAAAACTCAAATAGATGGATTAAAAGCATATGATGTGGGAAATGGCGCGGCCATTGTCACAGATCCAAAAAATGGTGAAATCCTTGCTTTTGTTGGAGGAAAAGATTACTTTGGACAATCTCTGCCGGCAGGATGTACTCCTGGGAGTAACTGTGTATTTGAGCCTGATGTTGATGCAGCTCTTTCGAATAGACAACCAGGTTCATCACTAAAACCAATTATCTATTCTGTAGCGTTTGAACATGGTTATACGCCAGCAACGATGATTATGGATGTTCAGACGGATTTTAAAGCGACTGCCTCTGATCCCGACTATATCCCTGTAGATTATAGCGGCAAATTTATAGGTCCCATACAGATTCGTTTTGCATTAGGAAATTCTCTCAATATTCCGGCAGTAAAGACATTGGCTCGTGTAGGAATTCAGCCTGTAATGCAACAGGCATATAACATGGGTATTAATAATTGGCAGCCAACTCCTCAAAATCTTTCTAGTGTTGGGTTGTCTCTTGTTCTTGGAGGACGTGAAACAACACTTCTTGATGAGACTACTGCTTATAGTGTTTTTGCAAATGAAGGGATTAGACAGGATCCTCAGGCGATTTTGAAAGTAACTGATAGCCAAGGTAATGTTCTTTACCAATATCAACCAGTCCAAGGGCCAAGAGTTTTGCCAGCGGATGTAAGTTTTTTAATCTCGCATATTCTTTCTGATAACAATGCAAGGACAATGGATTTTGGTCCGAATTCTTGGCTTGTGGTTCCTGGACATACTGTTTCTGTCAAAACTGGAACAACTGATGAAAAACGTGATAACTGGACAATTGGTTATACTCCCTCTTATGTCGTTGGTGTATGGGTTGGCAATGATGATAATGAAGTAATGAACCAAGCAATCTCATCGGGAGAAACAGGTGCATCTCCAATTTGGGAAGCTATTATGGAAGCTGCTCTGAAAGGCAAACCAGATGAGGAAGAACCAAAGCCAAGTGATGTTATTGCAGAACAGATAGATGCAATGGCAGGTGGCCTTCCTTATCCTGGACAGCCAACACGTGCAGAATATTTTATTAATGGTACACAGCCTACAACTCAATCTCCTGTATATCAAAGCAAAGACGGAAAAAATTATTATGTTTTCCGTGAAGATGATCCAGTATCAACTGATGGTGTAAATAGATGGCAGCAAGGCATAGATGCATGGATTCAGCAAAATCATCCGAATGATCCTATGTATAATCCTCCTGATGATGTGATCCGCCAGGCAACAGGAGATCATTCATTGGACGGGACCCCTACGCCGACTCCGACACCAGGACATTAGCGATTGATATATTTTGTATTCTTGTTTATAGATGATTTTGTTGATAGAATTTTATCTATGCTGACGAGAGATGATTTAGAACAAATACGTGGAATAGTTCGAGAAGAGGTAAGATCAGAGGTATCCACTCAACTAAAAGAGGCGAGATCAGAGGTATCCACTCAGCTAAGATCTGTCAATCGCAAATTAGATCGGCTACAAAAAGATATGACTTTTATTGTAAAAGATTACAGCAACGCAATTTGCACCTGAGAAAAAGAGTTGATAGGATTGATGATCATTTGGATTTACCTCGTATTTAAGTTTCTCTCATATTGACACTGCTGAGTATTAATGAAATAGTATGTTTAAGGATGAAAAAGTTTGTCTCAAGACATAAAATTGTTTTTTTATCGGTACTAATTGCTTTTATTATTGTTTTCTTTTTTATCCCCTTCATTCTTACTAATTCTGCTGCTGATGCCAATGCTGTTAATCCTTGTCCTTATAATGGAAATCAGTTTGAGCTCTGTAATTTAAATGCACCACTCAGTTTATTTAGCTATTTGCAAGATCGAGGGCCTATTATATCAATTAGTTGGAGCATTCCTCTTGTAGCTTTTATTATTATCTTCGCCTTTTTTTATGGGGAATTAAAATTGATTATAAGCGTTATATCATTTAAGAGAAAAACTAAAAAGAAAAATAACAACGTTTTATTTCTAAAAATTTTTGGTGTAGCAGCAATTATATTTATTCCGCTTTTTATTATCAATCTTATATTAAATTATTTTGGTTTTTTTATATCTCTTTGAGAAATTATCCTTTCAATCTGGCACTGAATTTAGCTCGGAGGACTTTGAGGATTTTTTCTCGTATCTCCCCTACTTCATTATCTTTCAAATTTTTATCATAACTTTGGTAAATGATATGAAATGTTCTTGTATCCTGGTATTTATCAAGCAGAGAAACTTCTTGTATCAATTCACTTTGATTTCTAATTGCATCCATTAATTCTCCTGTTTGTACGGATGCTCTGGCAATAACCGCTAGATCTTCAACAATAGGAGGATATTTACTGATCTGTTTATATACTTTTTTTACTGTAGCATATTTTATTATTAGGCTAAAATCCAATTCAAAAGTGACCGTTGAGTTATCCAAAATTTCAACAGTACCAATTTCATCCTTATTAATAACGACCATTGCACCATAGCGATCACTTAATTGTTTGAACGTTGCGTTTTTAATTTCTAGATCTGCTAATAGCTGTTCAATAATTCCCTTTACTCCCCAAAAAGAAGCATTAGGTTTATGTATAACTCCTGCGAGTTTCAAGCTCTGCTTTGGTAATTCTTCGTTATTTTTTTCGTAGATATTTGCTAATTCAAAAAGTTTTATAATTTCGTGATCCTGATTTTCTTTAATAACTTGCAAGAGGCTTGGAATGAGCGTTCTTCTCATATATACCATATCATCCGTGAGCGGATTTTCAATAGTGACAGCGTTATCTATTGGTCCTTCGTATAATACTTCAGAAACCATTGGGTACGTATAGACTTCTGTGAAACCCCAATATTTTAAGGCATCTTTTAAGTGATCCTCCCAATAAAAGTCATTCTTATCCAAATGGAAATATGTCGCTGTTTGAAAAGAAGGTAATGTATCAGGAATATTTTCATATCCGTAGATTCTTGCTATTTCTTCAATGAGGTCTTCTGGGATGAGCATATCATTTCCTGTCATTCTGGCAGGAACGGTTACATGTAGTATCCCTTGCTGTTCGCTGACAAGAAAACCTAAACTTGTAAGAATGTCCATTGATTTTTGTATAGGAATTTCAATGCCAATTATTTTATTTATTTTTTCTTGAGAAAGCATGATGACTGTCTCTTTAGAGGGGTTGGGATATAAATCAATAATTTCTGAGACAATTTCTCCATCGGCTAGCGTTTGAAAGAGTTCAATTCCTCGAGCAAGCGCTTCACTTGTTCGTTCCGGATTAATTCCTTTTTCATTGAGTATCACTGCTTCTGTCCTGATACCATGTTCCATTGAAGTTTTTCTCAAACGGTGAGGATCAACATTATCAATAAAAAAGAGAATCCGTTTTGTTGAATTTGTAACGACACTATTGGCAGTACCCATAATACTTATTAGATCTACTATCTCTCCTTTGCCGTTATCTGCTATGATGTCTCCACCAGAGAGTGTGTATTCTTTCCCATCCAGTGTCTTCATTTGTTCACCTTTTTTTGATTCTCTGATAATAAGAGTATGATTTGATAATCTATCATAATCAAAAACATGGGTTGGATGACCAATCTCTCTCATGACATAATTGGTAATATCAATAACATTATTCAAACTTCTAATTCCTGATGCCTCAAGTCGCTCTTTAACATATTTAGGGGACTCTTTAATTTTTATCTCCATAATTACCGCAGAAATTCTATTTACAAGCTTCTCATCGAATTTTATTGTAAGTGTTGGACTTTTTTGAAGACGAATATTGGGAAGATTGAATTCCCGTTTGATAAATGTGGCATCAATGCCTGATTGTTTTAATGCTGTTGCTGCTTCTTGTGCTAATCCAATAATGGACATCATTTCAGATCGATTGGTTGTTACTTCAATATCATAGACAAAGTCATTGTTATATTTTTCTATTCGTTCAACAGAAACACTTGTCAGTGACAATTTTTCAGCAATTTTTTTGGGATTTGCTGATGTTTTAAGATATTCGCGTAACCACGAATCTAAAATTTTTATATTCATATTGTTATTTTAAAATTGTCTCAAAAAATCTAAATCATTGTTATACAAGATTCTCAAATCGTCAATTTGTATGCCATCTTTCATCATCAATACTCTTTCAACTCCCCATCCAAATGCAAAGCCTGTATATTTATTAGGATCGACGTTTCCAGCTTTTAGCACATTGGGATGTACCATACCTGCTCCACCGAGCTCAAGCCATCCCTCCTTACATAATCTGCATCCCTTCCCAAGACAAATGCCGCATGTAATATCTACTTCAAAAGACGGTTCTGTGAATTGAAAATGGTAGGGTCTTATTCTGCTTATTCTGTTTTCTCCGAAATAGGATTTTACAAAATAATTAAGCGTTCCTTTGAGATCTGAAATAGCGATATTTTCTCCTACTACCAGGCCTTCAAATTGATGGAACATCTGTGTATGACTGACATCAGATTGTCTACGGTACGTTTTTGCTATATTTAACATCTTTATAGGAAGCTTCCCTTTTTCCATTTCTCTCACTTGTCCTGATGAAGTATGAGGTGTTAAAAGTACAGAGCCTTTTTTAGGATTGGCTTGCTGTTTGATAAAAAACGTTTCCCAATCATCGCGCGCAGGATGATTTTCGGGGAAGTTTAGCGATGTAAAAGCATACCAATCCCATTCAATCTCAGGATATCTAGCACGAGTAAATCCAATTTGTGTAAAAATGGTTGTTATTTCCCTAATAGCTTGTGTTACTAAATGAAGGTGACCAAGAGGAGGTTTTATACCAGGTTCTGTAACATCGAGTGCAGGTATATTTTTTGATTTTGTTTCCTTCAGTGATCTCTCTCGTGTTTTTATTGTTTCTTCTATAATATTTTTTGCTTCATTAAAGATAATTCCCATTTTTGGTCGCTCTTCTTTGGGAAGTTTGGGTAAATTTTTCATTAACAGAGTAATCTCTCCATTTCTTCCAAGAAATTGAATTCTTATTTCTTCAAGTTCTTGAGGCGATTGAGTTTCAAGAATCAGTGAAATTGCGTTGTTTTTAATACTTAATAATTTTTCTTCCATAGATTCGATTATAATGGTTTTTTGCTAGGAATGCGAGATTTTATCTTCCTACATATAAAAAGCTTGTATAGTTCTCTTGTAAATCCTGTAAATTATCTTCGATAATTTTCAAGTCATATATCTCTGCCAAAATTTTACTTCCCATTGTTGCAATGTTCTTGGGTAATTTCCCTTCACTTAATTCTTTGGCTACAAGTGCATGATCTATTAATTCTCCTTCTCCTGAAGTTTGTATAAGGTTGGGATATTTTTGTTGTAATGTATTGTTACATTGAGCAAATACTTGAGGATGAGACATAATCGTTGTGATATCTTTGAGTGTTGCATCGTTTCTTATCATTAGTGCATGAGAAATCTTGATCGCAAATTCTTCAATAATTGAAAAGTTATACTTTGCCATTGCTACAACTGATTCCATAACAATCCCGCCGATAGAATTTTGTATTGCAAATATTCCGTAGTCACTATCTCCTTCATGTACGGATTGTAGAACGTTTTTGGTTGTATGAAGATAGTTGATTTTGTAATCAGTTATACCGTTGCGGTTTATGTAATAATGAATTGCTTCTTCATTAAAACTTCCCTTTCCGCCTTGAATACCAATGGTTAGGTGATCTTCGTTTTTTTGTTTAGGAATAAGCTTATCATACAGTTTGTCATATGCATCTCCAAAGTGGATACGCATGTCTTTGGTATACGGATTATACTGTTGAAGATTGGTAAATAATTCCCAGGTATCATTGCATGTTTGCTCTTTTACATCCAATAATTTTTTTGCGCCCTCTGTGTCTATGAGCGTTTTTTTCATTTTGAATTCATCCAAAAGCCGTCCGATAAAATGTGTTACTCCTTGAGAATTTGCTGCAAGCTTATCATGTTCATCAGGAGTAAGTTTTATGACATGTAAACTCTTATCTTCAAAAAAGTTTTTCCAAAAATGATACGTTTCATCTTTTGCTAGAAACTTATCAATTACCAGAGGAAGATTGTTGAAACTTTCTTTACTACTATCCGGTCCAAACATTGGATGAGTCAAAATAGCTTGAATTTGAGTATCTTTTAGATATTTCTTGAATATTTTTTCAGGATAGACTTTCACTGAAAGAACATCTAGTAACACATGATCATTACGGAAATATTTTTTGTGTTGAGAAATGACTTCTTCAAATGTATTGATGGGTACTGCATAAAAAATGGTTTCACTTTCATATGCTTTTTCAAGATCTGTCGTTGTATGAAATTTGGTAGTTGTTTTTGTTCTTTGATAAATTGTTACATCGAAATCATTCTTCAATAATTCATAGAGTGTTTTACCAAATCTTCCGAAACCAATAATAGTTACTGTTTTTTTATTCATACTCCTCTTCCATTTTTAAAGCAGTTTCATGAATTTCTTCATAGAGTTTTTCAACAAATTTTTCTGGGAGTGAATATTTTTTTGCTTTTTCTTTTACTTTTTCTAATACTATTTTCCATCGTGCTTCATCGAGTGGGGGGGTATTATTTTCTTTTTTTAATTTTCCGATTTTTTTAACAACAGTAAAACGTTTTTGGAGAATCTGTAATAACTCTTCATCTATCGTATCAATTTCTTTTCGGTATTCTTCTAATTGATTATTCATATTAGAGATTTTGTGCTTTATGCCGAAGATAATGATCCATAATTACAAGGGCAGCCATTGCATCTACTATCGGTACAGCACGAGGTAAAACACAAGGATCATGCCGTCCACTTGCTTCAAGTTCTGTCATAGTTTTTTCTTTTGTAATTGTGCTTTGTTTCTTTTTAATTGTTGAAACTGATTTGAAAGCAACTCTGAAGTAGATAGTTTCACCACTTGATATTCCGCCTAATGTTCCTCCTGCGTTATTTGTTTTTGTTCGAACCTTTCCATGTTCATCTGTATAGAATGGATCATTATGCTGGCTACCTCTCAATGTTACTCCTGCAAATCCGGAGCCGATTTCGAATCCTTTTGTGGCGTTAATACTCAACATTGCTTTTGCTAAATCTGCAGGAAGTTTGTCAAATACCGGTTCTCCAAGTCCAGCAGGAACACCTTTAATTACTGCACGAATTATTCCTCCAATAGAATCTCCATCATCACGTACTTCTTCAATTAATTTAATCATATCTTTTGCAATATTTTCATCGGGGCAACGAACGATATTTGATTCAATTTGTGCGTGTGTTACCGATTCAAAATCGACATCTGTTTTAATATCTCCGACCTGTTCAACATAACTGATAAATTCAATACCTAATGTTTCTTTGAGATATTTTTTTGCAATTGTTCCGGCTGCAACACGTGCTAATGTCTCTCTCGCTGATGCACGTCCACTCCCTTTATAGTCCCTAATGCCGTATTTCATTTGAAAGGTATAGTCAGCATGTCCAGGGCGATAAAGATCTTTGAGGTTGCCATAATCTTCTGATCGAACATCTTTGTTATATGCGAGAAGAAGGATTGGTGTACCTGTTGTTTTGCCATCAATGACTCCTGACATAATATGTATCTCGTCCTGTTCTTTCCGAGGAGTTGTTATAGCGCTTTGTCCAGGTTTTCTTCTATCCAAGTCTCTTTGAATTTCTTCTTCAGTGATTGCAATATTTGGCGGACATCCGTCAATCACAACTCCCACTGCGCCGCCATGTGATTCTCCAAAAGTTGTTATTGTAAATAATTGTCCAAATGTATTACCTGCCATACTATTTCGTATTGAGTACAGAAAATATTGTTTCTAATTCGTTTTTTGTTAATTGACCAGGCGCTGATGCTTCTTCTTTCTTTAGTGGAGCATAGATTACTTCATTCCCCCATAATGTCCCATACACTCTTGTTATTGTACCAAATTTTCCCATGCCGAGAACAATATGAGATTTGTTTTGATCGCTAAAATTTTGTTGAATAAGTAAGAGCTTTAGAGCGTCTGTTTGGCTAGTACATTTCGTTGCTATTTTGTAAATAGCCGGATGATATGTTCCCATTTCTTTTATTATTTCAGGCAAATCAGCTGGAGTTTCTTGATAGTTATGATATGAAATAATTGTTTTAAGTTTTAAGTTTTTTTCTTTCACATATGCTAGTTCTTCTTTTTCTGAGATATCTAAGTCAATATAACAGCTTTTATTATCTAATAATTTCAAAATTTCTTGTTTTTTTTCTGTAGTAAGACCCTCTTTTTTTGTTTCTCCACGCTGAAAAAGGAGGATTAATTTATCATCGAGCATATTTACAATTATATTTACAAATATATTGTCAATTCCTTCGATATAATCAAGCCATACCTCAAAATATTCATACGTTTTGAGGTTATCTTGAATTGTTTTTACTACTTCTTCTGTTGAATTTTTTAGGATTGGTAAACAATAGTTTATTTTCATTTTAAAACCTTTCTCATCGCAATAGCAGGTGCATCGAAACCCGTGAATAATTTAAACTGAGCAAATCCCTGATTAAGTAGCATTTCAATTCCATTAATTATGTGTGCACCTTGTTCTTTTGCATCTTTTAGAAGTTGTGTTTCTGATCCATACACTGCATCAAAAATGATTTGATTTTTTGAGAGATATTTTTTAGGAACTATTGTTTCATGAGCATCATGTAATCCGACAGATGTAGTATTGATAATAATATCCGCATGTTTTACATGCTCAATTTCTTCAATCGGATAAGAAGTCCCACCAAACTCTTTTGCTAGTTTTTGAGCTTTTTCATGAGTTCTATTATATATTGTTAGCTTTGCCCCTCTGCATGTTACGGCATATGCGACTGCTCGGGCTGCGCCGCCTGCTCCAATAAGAGCCACCGTTTTATTTTCAAGATTTATCTTTGCTTCTAGTGGTAAAAGAACTCCAAGCCAATCAGTGTTATACCCGATTAATTTTCCATTCTCATTTACGATTGTATTTACAGCGCCTATTTTTTGGGCGATATCTTCGACTTCATCAAGAAATGCTATTACAGCAACCTTGTGAGGGATAGTACAACTAACCCCGAGTATATTCATCGCACGAATTCCTTTGATAAAGTCTTCGATATTTTTGACATCTACGTGGGCTGCAACATACACAAATTGATCATCTATGCCAAGTGCTTCATATCCTGCGTTATGCATTTGTGGCGATAATGAATGTTCAATGGGATCACCTATTACCATACAAATTTTCGTTTTTGCTGTTATATTCATAAATGTTTTATAATTTCCTGTGCTACTTCTTTGGCCGTTTTATTATTTGTTTCAATTATCATATCTGCCGTTTGTTCGTACACTGTTCTTCTTTCATTCCAAACATCTTCCATTTCATCAATAAATGATTTTCCCTTTGTTAATGTAGGACGATTTTTTCCTTTGCCAATTCTTTTAATTAATTCAGCAATTGGAGTTTTTAGTAATACAAATTTTGCGTCTCTTTTTAATGCCTTTATATTTTCTTCACGTATTATTGCACCACCTCCTGGGGAAATTACAGCATTAGTTTTTTGTGAAATTTCTTCAACTATTTCTGATTCTCTATCTCGAAAATAATCCCAGTCATATTTTTCTATTAATTCAGGTATAGACATTTTAGTTTTTTGAGCTAGTAAATCATCTAAATCATAAAATGGTTTGTTCATTTTTTTAGAGAGGATTTTGCCAATTGTTGATTTTCCACTTCCTCTCATGCCGATCAAAATAATATTCATTTTTCTCTCCCTTCAACTCTCATTCCAATTTCTTCAAGTTTGTTCCAAAATTCCGGAAATGTTTTATTGACAACATCAGGATCATTAATTACCATATTTTCAATTATAGATCCTGCAACCGCAAATGACATTGCTGTTCTTTGGTCCCCATACGTATCAATTATTGCTGCATTTGGATCTCCCCCATAAATTGTTAACGAATCATATGTTGACTCAGTCTTAATTCCCATTTTTTTTAATTCATTTTCAGATGCTTTTAAACGATCGGTTTCTTTAACATGTAATGATTGCAAGCCGTTAAGGACTGTTTTCCCCTCAGCAAAAGCTGCAAGAACCGCAACTGTTTGTGCTTGATCTGGGAAATCGATCATATTAATAGTGACTGGTAATACACCATTTCCAGAAATTGTAATTTCATTTTTTTTTGATGTAATAGTGCATCCCATTTCACGAGCAACAGTGAGAAGTTTTTTGTCTGCTTGCAAAGAATGAGGGTTTATATTGCTAAGTGTAAAAGTTGATTTTGTTAGTGCCGCAATTGCAATAAAATATCCCGCACTTGAGAAATCTCCTTCTACAATATATTCTTTGCACGTATATGGTTGATTATTCTTGATACTATATGTTTGGTAATTATGATTAATAACTTCTATTCCAAATTTTTTCATAGTATAAATTGTCATATCGATATACGGTTTTGAAATTTGCTCTCCATCCACAGTAAGTGTTAGTCCCCCTATTACAGGTGCAATCATGAATAAGGCAGAGAAAAACTGACTACTTACATCACCTTTTATATGTACGATATGTGATATGAGTTGAGAAGAAGTAATTTTTAAAGGTGGGTATCCATCTCTTTCAAGATATTCAATTTTTGCTCCAAGTTGTAGTAGTCCATTTACTAATTCTCCGATGGGCCTTTTGTTCAAACCATCTTTTCCATGTAATATTTTTATTCCAGGAATAATACAAAGAAGCGGTAAAAGGAAACGGATTGCAGTTGCAGCCAGATCCGCGTTAAGATTATACTCTCCATCTGCTACGTTTTTGAAAGAACCTTTTACTATTATTTCTTTTTCAGTTTCGTACGTTGCGATTCCTAAGCTATTTAAACAATTAATCATTGCAATTGTGTCATCACTTTTTAGCGGATTTTTAATAATAACTGTGTCTTCAGTTAAGGCGGCGATCAAAAACGCCCGATTTGTGTAACTTTTTGATCCAGGAATTTCAATTGTTTTGATAACAGACTTTTTAAGTGGTGTAAGTTTTATTTGTTTCATAGTTGTGAAAGTGTATTCCTAATTGTTTCTTCATCAATTATTTGATTGATGATTCCTTCACCGATATTTTTAATTAACGTAAAATTTATTTTTCCATTCTGATTTTTCTTATCCGATTTCATCAATATCCCAACCACTATTCTTGCACAAGTGGATGAAAGTGTCGGTGGAAAAACAGGTTTTGATTTTGCGGATATTAAAAATCTTATTGGAACGTTTAATCAACCTAAGGCTGTAATTATTGATGTAAATACAATAAAAACACTACCAAAAAGAGAATTCATCTCCGGATTTGCTGAGATAATTAAGCATGGGATTATTAAAGATAAAGATTACTTCAAACAAGTAACAAGCAAAAGACCTCTGGATTTTACGCAAGAT
>Ga0206839_1161_pt1 | contig 14356 bp, 15 predicted proteins | sample Alteio_BWOrgCont_27_FD_152883 | JGI IMG/M metagenome (GOLD analysis project Ga0206839, IMG submission 152883) | Enriched cells from forest soil in Barre Woods Harvard Forest LTER site, Petersham, Massachusetts, United States -... | ecosystem: Environmental > Terrestrial > Soil > Temperate forest >... | reverse complement strand
CTGCTATGGAACCTCTAATGCCACATTTGAGGAGATCAAAAACGCTGCTCAACTTGCGCAAGCTGAAAAATTCATTGAGAAACTTCCACAAAAGTACGAGACACTTGTTGGAGAACGCGGCGTCAAGCTATCAGGAGGTCAGAGGCAGCGTATTGCTATCGCAAGAGCCTTTCTCAAAAACGCTCCAATTTTAATTCTCGATGAAGCTACAAGTAGTCTAGACAGTGAAAGCGAACATGCCATTCAGACCGCTTTAGAAAAGCTGATGCAAAAAAGAACGGTAATTGCAATTGCGCATCGATTATCCACATTGAAAAAAATGAACAGAATTATCGTAATCGACGAGGGAAAAATTGTTGAAGATGGTGATCCAAATGAGCTATTAAAACAAAAAAATAGCATCTTTAAATCTATGTGGAATCATCAAATCAGAGGATTTATCCTTGATGAGTAACATGATATAATAATTTTATGACCAAACATCAACTCAAAGACGAGTTAAAACAATCAATGCTTTCAAAAAATGCAGACAAGACATCTACTCTTCGCATGGTAATTTCAGCTCTTGGCTATTATGAAATCGAAAAAGGCGGCGCAGGATATGAAGCAACGGAAGAAGATATCGAGGCAGTTCTTCAAAGACAGGCAAAGCAACGACGGGATTCCATTGAACAATTCAAAGCTGGAGGAAGAGATGAATTAGCCGCGAAAGAAGCAAAAGAGCTTGAATTACTTGAATCATACCTTCCCAAACAAATGGATGAAGAAGAAGTTAAAAAACTCGTTGATGAGGCAATTGCACAAACAGGAGCAACTTCCGCTTCAGATATGGGAAAAGTCATGGGAGCATTAATGCCCAAAGTAAAAGGCAAGGCGGATGGATCATTAGTAAGTAGACTTGTCAAAAAAAAACTTCAATAACCTACTTAAACCAGTTCCTCACTTTATCCAAAAAAGACGTTTTTTGTTGAGTAGGCTGCGATTGTTGCAATAACTGTTGAGGAGAAAGTGCCCCGTTTTGTAACTGTTGCATTTGTTCTGGAGTTACCTGAACCTGCTGACCAAGTTGTATTAGCTCGGATACCATTGCCGAAACAAGACCATTAGCATTAGAACTTTGACCCGAACCTGCCGAAGGATATTGCTGTATCGCCTGTTGAACAATTCCCTCTTTGAATAAATCACCTATTTTCATATTCATCATATTATTTTGCCCCGCAGAACCAAGCATTTGCTGAAATTTTTCTTCCGAAATTCCCATGGATTTCATAATCATTTGCTGTGCCTGAGGATTGTTCGTTAAAATATCTTCCAAACTCTGATTTAAAATATTTGTATGAGAAGTCTGTTGGAAAGAAGATGTCTGCGAATCGGGAGAATTTGGTTGAGAAGTAGTATCATGTGCCATATTTATAAGTATAACACTAACTAAATATTGGACAAAATTACCTATGGTTTCGGCGGTCTATCCATTCTTGCCAGACGACAAGAATTTGTGAAGCGTTAAAGATTGAAGAATATGTTCCACTGGCGATACCGATAAGCATCGCAACGATAAACCACCTTATAGATTCTCCCCCAAAAATAAGTAAAGTAAACAAAACCAACATTGCAGTGAGCGAAGTATTTAATGAACGGACAAAAGTCTGTAAGATTGAGTCATTGACCACCTGTGGGAACGATGCGGTGATATTCCTGCGTAAGTTCTCCCGGATTCTATCAAAAACAACAATTGTATCATGAACTGAAAATCCAATAACAGTCAACAAAGCTGTTACAAACAAGCTATCTACTTCAACACCAAAGAAATGTCCAAGAAGAGAGAAAATTCCGACAACCACGAGCGCATCATGAAGCAATGCGATAATTGCGCATACACCAAACCTCCAGCTGCTCATTGGCTTTCTTACTCCACGGAACGCCCATGCGATAAAAAGAACTATTAATAACGAAGCAATCACAATCGCATTAAAAGCATTGACGGTTATCTCCTGACCAATAACCGGACCAATAGTTTCAAACTCATCCTGTTTCACTTGTCCTGTATTCTTTTGTAGTAGTGTAAGGAATTGTGCGTCTTGTTTGTTGTCCATTGGTTTGGTGCGTACGTCTATTTGATTGCCTGATGGCTGAAGTGAAACTAACTCTATTTTCTCCTGCGTGAGAGTCTTTTTGACACCATCGATTGTTCTCTGATTTACTGTTTGCGGGTATGTCAGCGTCATTTCCGATCCTCCGGTAAAATCAATGGACAAATTAAGACCCCATAAAAACAGAGAGATAACTCCTGGAATAATTATCAGGAGTGAAAATCCAAAATACCAATTTCTTTTACCAACAATATTCATAGTTATTTTTTATAAAATACTTGTAAAAATGTTCTCGTTACAAAAATAGCGGAGAACATCGAAATAATAATCCCCAAAGCAAAAGTTACCGCGAATCCACGGATAATACTCGTTCCGAAATAAAATAAGACTGAACTAGTGATAAGACTTGAGATATTGGAATCACGAATTGATGGCCAAGCGCGAGCGAAGCCGAGATCAATTGCAGTAACCAACGTCCTACCTCTTCGCAACTCTTCCTTCATTCTTTCAAAAATAAGAATATTTGCATCAACAGCAATACCTACTGATAAAATAAATCCTGCTACGCCAGCTAGTGTTAATGTTACAGGAATCAATCGGAATAATGAAAGGACAGTTAATGCATAAATAATAAGGGCTACACTAGCAATTACACCCAACCGTCCATAAAGAACAATCATAAAGATAATGATTACTAAAAAGCCCAACAAACCAGCCACAAGACTTGCTTGCAAAGAACTTTGTCCAAGCGTTGCGCCAATTCCCTGTTGTTGAAGAACTGATAAAGAAACAGGTAATGCTCCCGCGTTAAGTTGAATTGCTAAATCATTTGCCTGTTGAGTTGTAAAACTTCCGGTAATGACAGCATTCCCACCAAGAATAGGTTGTGACACAGTCGGGGCTTCTATAACTTGTTGATCAAGAGCTATAGCAATAACCTTTCCTACATTATTGGAAGTAATATCACCAAACTTCTTTGCACCATCTGCTGTAAATGTCAGTTGTACTTGCGGTTGTCCTGAATTTGGATCAAACGTCACAGCAGCTTGCTTGAGGTCATTTCCACTTAAACTGGTTTCTTTTGCTTTAGGCCCAACGGATGAGGTAATCCCGATGGGATATCCTTTTTTTAAATCAAGCATCGCTGATTGTGTGGCAAGTTGTGCTGCCTGACTCGCTGTTTCTGTCCCAGAGCCCTCCCAAAAAGTTAACTTTGCAGTTTTGCCAACCAGAGCAACAGCTTGATTTACATCAGTTACTCCTGGAATTTCAACTAATATGCGGTAATCATTATTTACCATTTCTGTCTGAACCACAGGTTCTGAAACTCCAAACAAATTGATCCTATTTTCAATAACTGTCTTTGCCGATTCTAACGCGCTATCTCGCTCATCCGAAGGAATACCTTTCATATCAGCACGCAGGGTAACACTTGTACCTCCTTGCAAATCAAGCCCCAAATGAAAAGACATATCACGGAATTTATTAATAAATGGAATACCTGGATAGGAATAGTGCACTGGATGAGATGTCCCAGTAGACGGATTAGGTAAATTAAAACTGAAATTTATAGGCGCTGAAAGGTTAATGACTAACACTACAATCGTCAATAAACCAATAAAAAAAAGAGCTATCCGTGAATGATGTTTCACGCCAAAAGCCCCTCCTCATCGCCGATAATCATCACCCGTGAATTTGAAAGAATTCCAACCAAAAAAGGATCATTTCTCTGTTTACGGAATTTGAATTCTTCTTCTGTCATTGCAGTGTAATTTATTTCCGTACTAAGACGCATTTCTTCATTACGTATGAGAATAGCAAGCTCTGGCAATACAATTGTTCCTACCACCATAAGATCAACATCTTCAGGGTTCTCTTTTATACGGCGTACAAATTTCCCGGAAAACATGGCATATTTAATTTTTCCCAGTTTGGCTCTGTTTTCCAAAATTTCTTCACCAAGACCAATTGTTTTGGCACCAATTTTTAATAAATCAAAATAAAAAGAATAGTCCTTATTAAGTGAATAATAGACACGATTTGCACGCTGCTCCCGATTAAGAACGCCTTTTTTTTCAAGTGAAATTAATTCTCGTCTTACTGCATTGATTTCTTCATTCGTCCTTCTAACGCATTCACGAACATGATACATATCCTGTGGAGCTGTTAGAAATAGATTAAGCAGTTTAATCCTGGTTTTTGAAGTAATAAGATCAGAAAACATATAAAATAATTTTAGAGCTCTTTAATGGAATAAAAGCTTTGGGCAAGGTAAAGTTTATTATAGCAAATTTTTACTCAATTTAAATAGCATATTCAAGAAACGATTATAACTAGATAAGTAAATACTACATTTTGGGCATACTTACAACAACATTAAAGAGGGCAATATACGTTACTGGACATCAACTTCAGCTCCAATGGCGAGTATCTCAAACCACATTTTACCGGGAGTAAAGATAATCTGATTGCCATTTGCATCAGTTATTATTGTTCTCGCGGTTCGGTTTTCTTTACTCCATGATGCTTTAATTTCCTTACCATTTTCAAAGACTAAAGCATCTCCAGTACCGGTTGTCCCATAAAGCAAATGCTCATTATTTTCATATCCGTCATCCGCATTTTGTTGGGTTTGGAAAAGGATAATAATATTGCTTGTGGTTAGCTGTTTGTGGGTGTCACGGTCTATATGAGGTACGCCACCATTATCACGATAATAAAGATTATCTTTTGGATTATATGTCCATTTTACTGCATAATCAGGTCCTGACCATGGAATAGAGATTACTTGGCTGGATGGTCTTTCGTCTACTGAGGGTGCAGAGGTAGCAAATTTATAAGGTACAAACGTCGTGTCCCACGCTGTTCCATTCTTATCTACATTGGTCAATCCTCGGGATTTTGCAACGGCCCACAATTTGGTCGTAACGGAATACATCGTATGTTCTGTTGCAACTTCATGCCCTTGACGGGTTTCATCTCGGTAAAAAACAGGAAAGCCAATTGAGAACTGATTCATATCGTTATAATTGCCCCAACCATAACTATCAATCTGTCCCAAAGCATCTGCCGGACCTGGGGTATTGGCGCCCCCTACATGCGTATACAAAGGAGAATTACCATATTCCGATATCCAATCAAGGAAGTATGTCCTAGCAGAACGTACCGGCCCTACAATCCCTGCATCTTGACAATAATACACATCAAGAGTTCTTGTAATACCACCTTCTGCCAAAGTTTCATACGTGACATCAGCAGCGTTTATACCGGATTGGGGACGTGCATCAATCTCATTTTCAATCATAACACCCAAAGGACGATGAGCACTCCACCACTCTTGCTGATCTTTCCCATACTTTACTCCGGTAAGTGGACATGTCTCGGTTTTAGGAAGGTTAGGATCAAACTCTAAAGCATCATAATCATTATTCACCTTGCCGAGATTAGAGGTATTGGAAGCAACAACTTGTTGTTCTGAAGACACTGTTTGTGCTTGATGTTTGGAGAAAACATAATATGATGCTCCGGCAGACAGGAGAAAAAAGATAACAGAGAGCAGGATAAGAACTTTCTTATTCATAAATAACTTATTTTAAACTTGCCGCCATTTGCAGAGCTTTCTTCTCTTCATCAGATAATTCATGTTCTGTACTTTTCCCTTTTACTATACGCTTGGTATACCATCGAGTACCTGAACGCGAATAGAGAGCTGTTAAAATAACCCCGGTATCGTGTGCGTCTACGAGAGATAAGATAAAGCTTTGATCTCCCCCAGTATCTTTAAACGGGTTAAAACGCAAAAGCCCAATTTTTTGAATATGATATCCCTCTTCCTTCTCTATTCTAGCACATTGTGCCATTAACTTTGCAATATCCTCTTTTATTGTATGGTGACCTTGGACCAAGTTACTAAGAATATCATCTAAGCTCTTACGGTTAGTACCTTGTGTTAAGGTCATATAATTTTTTCTTAACCGCAGGAAATAATAACTGATAGTCGCTGTCCAAGCAATTAGAATAAAAAGTAAAAAATAGGTTATCATCGTAATCTCTTTTCCAATTTTTTTTTGTTATTTAGCTTCGTTTTTTTTGTTTACTCAATATTAACCTCTTGACAGGCATCAAGTCAATAGTGTAACCTAGGCTCATTCATGCCTAAAAAGAGAAAAACTCGTCAACAAAAAAAGGTAACCGATCTGAAGAGACAAGATGGTCACCAAGTGACATCTTCGAGAGAGTCATCTCCTTCTCTTTCTCCAGTTTCAGCTCATGACAGTATAACCTTTTCTCTTCCAACTACATCTACTGCAAAAAGAGAAATGCCAGGAAAAACTGCGGCAGTTGCCATTACTACAAACGAATATGGTTATCTAAAAAATGATTTATTAAAAACGGCTTTTTTGACAATAGCTATTAGCATTACAGAATTAATAATTAGATTTATGTTTAGAGGTTAGGTTATAGGATGAATAAAAATAACCTAATCCCTAAACGGGAAGGGGGTGAGCAATAATGGCATCAATGTATTGTGTAAAATGTCGCGCAAAAAGAGACGTCGACAATCCAGAACAAGTTACCATGAAGAACGGCAAACCAGCTCTTAAGGCTAAGTGCCCAGTTTGTGGTACAGGTATGTACAAGATTGGTTCAAAATAACTTGTGCATTCTCCTTGAAGCGTTTGTTTCAAGGAACAAGGCTCTCCATTTTTATGGAGGGAAGGAAAACCCTGCTAATGCAGGGTTTTCTTGTTGATAATTTTTGAATACTACTTTCTAAGAAGATTTTTATCCACGATAAATAGCATTTACCGGGTAATTGTATGGATATTTACGTGGACCATTTTGTAGACCTTTACCACTGAGACACTCCAGCTCTTCCAAACATCTGCCTGACCAAATCCTGCGATTTCCCATAAAGGATTACCAAGTGGCTTACATCCTAGATCTTCACATACGATTAGTAACTGATTGGTTACTGTTTTTCTTTGAGGGTCAACGCTTGGCGGCTGAATTGTAATGGGTTGATGATCTAATATAGTTAGAAAATAAACATATGCATAATCTGAATTCCCGCTTCCAGCAGCAAGAAGTGCGAAGTTGTATGGCTGATTATTAGTTTGCGAGATAACAAATTTTGCTATTTCTTCTGCCTGTGCTTTCTGCCTATTTGGCCCATATTGAAATGGCTCAAAACGAAGGTCGTACGCAAAAATCGCAACAAATAAAATAGATCCTATAATCAATCCGTATAGAAATTTTTTATTCTTTAATTCTAAAGCCTTTCCAATTAAATTGCCAACGAGAAAAAAAGGCAAAGGAAACATAAAAACCATATAATAATCATAAATTGGCTTTTTATAAAGACCAAATAAAACAACTCCAAAGAAAAGCCATATAGACAATAAAATCACAACAAACTTATTCTTACTGCGAATCAAAGTGATAATAGAAGCAAATGCACAAAGCAAAACAATCACCGCAAACACCTGCAAATAAAGTGGAGAATAACCACTATAAAGATCAGGCGAAGGATAATTAAAGATAAGCCTCCCGAATAATCTAAAGAAAACATCTGAGATCGGCTGGTAAAAGGCACTATATGTCGCATACGACTGGCTTGTTGTGTCACTGGCGGCAATAAATTGGATTATAGATTTTGTGTTAGGGAAACCATGTCTTACTTCAAACGCGAGGAAAGGAGAAATGCCAATAATAAATCCAGCGAGTATTTCAAGATAATATTTGATAATCGGCAGTATAAGAATTTTTCGATTGAGATACCAATGCATTGCGAGCAAAGAGAAAGCAACAACAGCTCCAAGAAAAAGGGAAATATAATGCAACTGGACACATATACCTAACACAACTCCTGTAAGAAGATAATATTTCCAGGAACGGACTGTTGTTACCGACTTATATAAAAGATACAACGTTAACAAAGCAAAAAAAGGAACCACATTTGGATTCCAAGAAGAATGGGAATAAGTAATAACAAGCGGCGAAACAGAATAAAGTGCAGCAGCAATAATACCTGTCTTTCTATCAAAAAATTCACTGCCCACAATATAAATCAGCCAAACAGTCGCAACTCCAACCAACGCTACCATTACTGCAGGCCCAACAGGGTCAAGATGAAATAGCCACAAAAAAGGTGTCATCATGTAATAATAAATTGGACCAGTGAAAAAGTTTCCAGCTGAAGCCTGAGGTCCTAAGAGAGTAAAATGGCCATGCAAAATACCTAATGCCACCAAAGCGTCTCTTCCTTCATCACCGAGAAAAGTCATATAATCCGAGATCATATACAACCGCATAAAGGCAGCGAGAAGAAGAATGAAGGTAAGAAGAATCCAAGCAATTTTACGATTCATAACACTTTCAATTTGAATTTAAAATTTATTTTTTCAGATGATGTGTCTTCCATATGAACCTATTATATATAACATAATTCATTGGAATTACCAAAAGAATGATAGTAGGGAAAAGAATGGCAATTGAAGTGTGAAGTGTAAACCCAAGAATTTTTATTTTTTCGCCTAATAATTTAACTGCAAAATAGACAACTATTCCTTGAATCGCTATAGAAGCAAGCGATGCAACATTGAATTTAATCAAACGAAATAAAAAACTTCCTTGTTCTTGAAGCGCTTTTGCGTCTCGAAACGTCCAAGTATTATTTGCAAAAAAATTCCAGAGAATTGCAATCTCCCCACCAATCATGGCAGCGAGAAATTGTTTTATTCCAAAAAAGATAACGACATAAACAGTAATAAATTGCAAAACAAACCCCGTTCCTCCAACAAGAAGAAATTGAAGAAAACGCTTTCTATCGTGCATACCCAGACGCAATACAACATAAAAGGATTCAAATTGATCTTTAACGTTAATTTTACTTTTGCCTCTCTCTCTTTCACAAAAAACAATCGGTACCTCCGTCACCTTTGCCTTTAAACGAAGAATGTCATGCAAAATCTGCATCTTATAAGCGAAATTTTTTGAATATAACCTATTGAGATGTACTCTTTTTAAAAACGCGGTCTTTGTAAGTTTGAACCCGGAAGTCATATCGTGGATCGAAAAATTAATCCAGACAAGGCGGGTAAATAAATTGCCAAAAACACTTAAAATTTTCCTATCAACTCCCCATTCTTTAGGAATAGAACCTCCGGGAATATAACGGCTGCCGATTACATAATCTGCTCCCTCATCCATTGCACTGATAAGACGTGGTATATCATGAGGATTATGCTGAAAATCAGAATCGAATTCCATCACAGCATCGGCCTTCATAGAATCCATTGCATAAGTCATACCGCGCACATACGCAGCCCCTAATCCGTTTTTGTCACCAGAAAGAAGTTCAATGTTTTTCCATTTTTTCATTGACTCTTTAGCGCTTTCCGCTGTCCCATCAGGAGATTTGTCATCTACAATAAGAATAAACATCTGATGATTTTTAATTTTAGGAAACACATCATTTTCCAAAACGGGAATCATTTTCTCGATATTCATTCGTTCATTATAAGTAGGAATAATAATAACAATCTTCATAGTTTATTTATATGTATCAATCATTTTCTTCAATCCCTCTTCTAAAGAAACTTTTGGTTCCCATTTGAGTAGATTTTGAGCTTTTGTAATGTCAGCTCTTCTCCTTAAAGGATCATCTTCAGGCAATTGTTCACTTTGTATTATTTCGCTTTTACTGTTAGTTAATTTTTTGACAATTTCCGCATATTCCGTAACTGTATGTTCATGTGGTGAGCCTATATTAACTACTTCTGCCTTAGTATTTGCTTCAAACATTAATTTTATCAACCCGTCAACTGTATCTGAGATATAACACAGCGATCTTGTTTGTTCACCATCTCCAAAAATAGTAATCGGCTTATCAGATAAAGCTTGGGTAATAAAAATAATAATCATTCGCATATCAGCAGTACTCATACGAGGACCGTATGTATTAAAAATCCTAGCAATCCTCGCATCAAGATCTTTTTCTCTCCAAAAGTAAGAAACTAGCGTCTCTCCAAATCTCTTCGCTTCATCATAGACAGACCGTGGGCCAATAGTTGAGACATTACCTCTATAGGTTTCCTTCTGTGGATGCTCTAATGGATCTCCGTAAACTTCTGAGGTTGAAGTGAAAAGAAATTTTGCTTTTTGGATATGGGCAAATTGCAACATATTCAATGTCCCAACAGTGTTCACCTGCATTGTCTCCATGGGTAATTTATGATAGCTGATAGGGCTGTGATGATTGGGTGATGCCGGAGATGCCAAATGAAAGACATACTCAGCCCCCAAACCCTCAGGAAGAGGCTGTGTCACATCATGATTGATAAACGTAAACTTCGAATTGCCTTTCAAATGATTGATATTCTCCTGAGAACCGGTTAGCAAATTATCTATACAGATGATTTCATGATCCCGTGATAAGAGAACTTCACAAAGATGAGACCCAATAAAGCCCGCCCCGCCGGTCACAATAATTTTTGCCATACTCGTATAATACTAAAATAGAGAAATTATTGGAAGAGTGAAGATAAGAGATGCCTATTTACATTGACAGAGAATTAATCCCTGAAATAATAAAATTGTTGTATGCCCGAAACAAGTACAGCTCCCAAACCAGAAAGAGTAGATGTAGACAAACAACGACAAGCAGAAGCTCCCGAAAATTCAAATAGAAGTATAGGAGGACGGGTTAAAAACGTACTTAATAGAGTGAGGGAAAAAGTAAGTCCTAAATATGCTGAACAAGTGAGAACTCAAGCAAGAGCAGATGCACAAAATTTATCTGATGTAAGAGCAATGATAGCGGCCGGCGGAGATATGGATAAGCAAGCTGCCCTAGTCAAAGGATTTCAAGAGCGAGACACAAAACCACCTAAACCTTCCAAAGAGCTCAATAAAGCAGTCAGTTCTGAAACAGCAACACGCATGAAATTCTTACAAGACTTAGAAGATGCCGGGGACGACCGAGAAAAATTAAGGGAAATATATAGAAGAGAACACTTAAGACAACAGGGACTTCTGCCCATGTCTGAAAATAAAACCGAAACACCTGATTCACCTACTGATGCAACTGATCAATATAATACTACCCGAGCAGCTAAAATAGCTGAGTCTGTTTATAGGATTACTGCAAAATCTTTAGGAGCAGCTACAGCATTAATACCATTAACGATGGGTATTGCTGCAGCAATACAAAACCAATCAGATGTTGCTATTGGAGGATATGCTGCTGGGGCAGCAGCCCTTGCAGGAATAGGCGAATACATTAGATACGAATACAGAGAAAAGGTGATAGAGCACAAGCGGAACTTAATAACCAACAAACATCAGTTGACGCAAAAACATCCTAAAAAATTTTATTAAAATTTGTTTATGCAAATAAATTATCAAGTACTTATTCTAAAAATATTAGAAGCAATAAATTATACAGGTGACAAAGAAAAATTTGTTAAAGATTTTGTCACCAATACACAGTTACAAACATTTGCCGCTCTAGCAGAGACACTTTCGCCAGAAAAACAAAAAAAACTTGCCGAAGATACTGTTAGTGTTCAAGAGGATCAGGAAAAAGCGCTAAACATACTTAAAGAATACTTTACAGAAGAACAGATACAAAAAGCATTTGAAGAAGCAGGGATAGGTGAAATTAAAGGATTACTTGAGTCAGTAAAAAACACACTAAATGAAGAGCAAAAACAGAGCGTAGTATCACTCTTTAAAGAGACATCTCCTACAAACAACACTTAATAGAACTATTGCTTCTTTTCCCGTTCGAGGTCAGAATCAACCATCATTGTGACTAATTCTTTAAAGCTTGTTTTTGGTTCCCAACCTAATACTGTTTTTGCTTTATTGTAATCCCCGATCAAATAATCAACTTCTGCCGGGCGGAGATGTTTAGGATCATCCGCTTTCACATATTTTTCCCAATCAGAAATCCCTACATGAGCAAAAGCTAACTCGACAAATTCACGAACAGAATGAGTTTCTCCTGTCGCGATAACATAATCATCAGGTTTATTTTGTTGAAGCATCAGCCACATAGCTTCTACATAATCCCCTGCAAATCCCCAATCTCGCTTCGCATCCAAATTACCCAATGATAATTCTTTTTGTTTGCCCAAACTAATACGTACAGCAGCATGAGCAATTTTTCTTGTCACAAATTCTATACCGCGGCGTGGAGATTCGTGATTAAAAAGAATACCATTGCAAGCAAACATATCATAACTTTCGCGATAGTTAAGTGTTATATAATGTCCATATACTTTTGCGACTCCATAAGGACTCCGAGGATGGAAACGAGTCGTTTCTTTTTGCGGAGTTTCTACAACTTTTCCAAACATTTCTGAACTCGATGCTTGGTAAAATCTTATTTTGGGATTAACACTTCTAACAGCCTCAAGTACTCTTGTAACGCCGAGAGCAGTAAACTCTCCTGTTAGAACAGGCTGATCAAAGGATGCTTTTACAAATGATTGAGCGGCTAAATTATATACTTCATCAGGCTCTGATTGCTCTATAGCTTCTGTGAGAGAAGTTTGATCTAAAAGATCCGCAGAAATAAGATCCACCTTATCTTCTAATTGGCCAATATTTTCTATATTTGGAGTACTTAATCTACGTACTGTTCCAAAAACCTTATAGCCTTTCTTAAGGAGTAATTCTGCTAAATATGATCCATCTTGTCCTGTTATACCTGTAATTAATGCTTTTTTCATAACATTTAGGTGTAGATAATACCCTATTCTAAACTATCTTTCTCCAATAGTCTAGTATTTCTTGTAATGTGCCTTCAAATGGAATTTCCGTCTTCCACCCGGTAACTTCATTCACTTTCTTAGGATCACAAACGATTTCTGGGACATCACTTGGGCGGAGCTTTTCTTGATCAGTTTCTACAGTTATCTTAACCTTTGAAAGTGAGAGAAAAACATCAAGAATTTCCTGTATTTTATGTGATTTACCTGATCCAATATTGTAATTTTCACCTGGCTCTCCTTTCTGAATAAGTAAAGAATATGCTTTCACCATATCCCGAACATCAGTAAAATCCCGTTTTGCTTCAAGATTACCAACCTTAATAATGGGTTCCATTTTCCCCTTCTCAATCATTGCAACTTGCTTGGCAAAATCGGTTGTTACGTATCCCGTTTTTTGTCGTGGACCAATGTGATTAAAAGGCCGTACTCTAATAAGCGACATTTTATAAGAAATAACATATTGTAAAGCAAGATAATCTTGAGCAATTTTGGACACGGAATAGGGATTAGCTGGACGTAGGGGAGCCGATTCAGTAATGGGTAGCTCATCAGGTCTAATATACCCGTATTCTTCAGCTGAACCTACAATCAGAACTCTGGTTTGAAGCATATCCACCAATCGTAATGCATCTAAAAGATAAACCTGCGAATCAATATTTGCATGAAATGTTTGGATAGGATCTTTAAAACTTGCAGGAACATTTGCTTGAGCGGCAAGATGAAAAATGAAATCTGGTTTGACGTCCTGAATTAAAGAGGCTATAGATTCTTTTTGCTGAAGGTCTACATGATGAAATTGTATAGCATCTTTGACAGGAGAAGTATGTAAACTTTCCTCAGAATGATATGTCCCATGTATTTCAAATTCTTGAGATGAAAGTAGATGTTCTGCAAGATAGCCTCCTACAAATCCTGACGCTCCTGTAATAAGAACTTTTTTCATTATCTTCCTACACTAATATATCGGAAACCAAGTTTTTTGACTTTCTCAGGATCATATATATTACGGCCGTCGACAATTATAGGGTTTTTTAAAAGTTTTTTGACTTTCTCCAGATCAATTTGTTTAAATTCATTCCATTCAGTAACAATTACAAGAATATCTGCGTTCTTAACGCACTCATAGGGATCATCAACAAATTTGATTTGATCTTTAAATAATGCTTTGGTTTTTGGCATCCCTTCGGGGTCATGTGCTGTGACGGTAAATCCCTTTTCTAATAAATCTTTAACCAAATACACTGCTGGCGCCTCTCTAATATCATCGGTATTGGGTTTAAAACTTAAGCCCCATAGAGCAACATTCTTACCTTTGGCATTAGTCACAATTTTTTGTAGAATACTCTCACGCGCTTCTGTATTAACACTATCAACTCCGTCAAGGAGTGTCGTATCAATTCCTAATGATTTGCCGATTTGAATCAAGGCTTTGACATCCTTAGGAAAACAACTACCACCATAACCGATACCAGGATTCATAAAAAC
>Ga0206839_1159_pt1 | contig 14558 bp, 15 predicted proteins | sample Alteio_BWOrgCont_27_FD_152883 | JGI IMG/M metagenome (GOLD analysis project Ga0206839, IMG submission 152883) | Enriched cells from forest soil in Barre Woods Harvard Forest LTER site, Petersham, Massachusetts, United States -... | ecosystem: Environmental > Terrestrial > Soil > Temperate forest >... | reverse complement strand
GTATTTGTGTTGCAAATAGACACTTGTTCAAGCTGCGCAGAAGGGCGATTTGGCAATGGTGAAACACCTTCTAGCCTGCGTTGCAATGCCCGACAAACTGCACATGGGCACTGCACTCATTCTCGCAGCGTCCCAGGACCATTCACAGATCGTGGAAATCCTGCTCCAAAACAATGCCGATCCTAACGCACGCACCAAGTTTAACATAAGTTCCCTGCATCGCGCGGCTCGTTATGGCTACATGCAAACTGCGATCTTTTTGCTAGAGTACAAGGCCGACGTAAACGCATTCCAACCGTCGTGCGGCACTCCTTTGTTTGATGCATCGAAAAACGGGCACCTTGGCATCTGCGAACTACTTATACGGCATAAGGCGGACCCAAAAATGAAGCATAATCCCATTTGTGCTGCCGCTCTTGAGGGGCATGTTCAAGTCTGCGATTTGTTACTCAAAAGCGGAGGAAATCCCAATAAAACGTTCGCGGGTTGGCCGCCGTTATGCGCTGCCGCCTTTATGAATCATTTGGATATGTGTGACCTGCTGCTCAAGTACGGAGCGGATCCCAATGCAACTGTCCTGCTCAAGGCGTCCGTTGCTCCATCGGTGACCGAACCGTCGGCAATACCTGACACCGCTGTTCATCAAAGCGCAAGTGAAAAATTGCGCAATATTACCGCGGTTCAACAGGGTCGATTCACTTCACTTCAGCTTGCGCAGCAAAGGGAATGCAAGGATGTAGTCGCTTTGTTGGTGAGTAGAACCACACATTCTTGTTTCTTTCGTTGACTAATGCAAAAATGTTGTGCAGCTGTCTCGCGCAAAAGTATTGGAGAGAGAACTGGTGTGCTAGCATTTTTACATGCGTGCCGTTGTGGAGTTGAAATACGACTTTGTTTTTGCCTCATTGTGTTAGGCGTTTCGAAAGGCGGCAGCTGGTGGTGATGTGAAGAAACTAAATGACATGTTAAGTTTCGAACGGCCAAACATCGAGAGTTTAGACGAAGATGGTCTAACTGCATTGGCTTTGGCTGTTGCGGCGGGTCAAACGTCGGCTGTTAAGTTACTTCTTGAATGCCAAGCTAACAGCCAACCGCTGGGCTCAGAAGGCGCTACTCCGCTATCGTATGTCGCTGTTACTGGTTCGCTGAGCATATGCGAACTGCTGCTTCGACACCGCGCCGATCCCTATGGACCGAGTCCCAAAGATAAACCTATCGATGTAAAATTTAATCCATTTCTGCAATCAATTCAACGGGGAAAGGTGGCGCTGTGCGAACTTTTTCTCAAGAACGGTGCATCATTCAGCCAACATTGGTTTAACACAGCCTGCGCGGATGGTGACTTGAGTATTTGTCAACTGCTACTCAAATACAAGGCAGATCCAATTGGTATTTCTTCATTTGGCGAGCATCCATTGATCATTGCTCCCGGTCATGGACACTTGTCCATTTGTCGACTCCTCCTTGAGCACAAGGCAGATCCAGAACAAACCATGGAAGGACCTTCATCGATATCGAATCAAACAAACAAAACCAATCATGATGAGAAGCTTTATTACTTTAATGCAATGCAAGTTGCGCGTCATCCGGAGATTGTTGCCCTGCTAAGCAGCGTACGTATGTGACTGTCTTGTAACCAACTGCGATCTGTCTTGCGTGTGCGATGTGTTTTGTAACACGAGCACTCGTGTCAAGGATTTTCGCGTGACATGGTCTCAATTTTTTTTTGTATTTTTTGCGAACCGTGTTGTGCACTTGTGCACAGGATACATTCAGCGACAATGGAGCCCCGCTAGTGCACGTCAATGAAAGCAACAAGCGAAGCAAACGAATTCGTAAACAAAATAAGAAACGGGCTGATATTGCCACATCGTCACAGGTATGACCTATGGTCGTCAGTAATTAATGATGTAGTGTGTGCTCGGCCCTCATCCGCTTTCCTTATCACTGTGCTCGTTCCCTTTCCCTGCTTCATTCTCAACGTGCTTCTCTATTTGGACGGTGCTGCCGATGTAGGGAGTACGCGGGGTGGAGATGGGGTACGAGGAGAACCTTACATGCTTCCCTTTTAGCCCTGTGCGCTTCCCTTTGGCCCTTTCACGGGGTTTAGCTTTGGCAACCGCTGGTGATGCAAAGGTTAATGTGTAGTATTTTTCGCGTGTGCTGAAATCATTTTTTTTGTGTTGTAGCGCTCATACCGTGCCGATGGCTCCGCGTCAGCGTCGGCTTCAGCGTCAGCTTCAACGTCAGCTTCAGCTTCAGCGTCAGCGTCAGCTTCGGCGTCAGCGTCAGCGTCAGCTTCAGCGTCAGCGTCAGCTTCGGCGTCAGCTTCAGCGTCTTGCACCTTTCCACATCCGAGTTCGAGCTCGAGTGCTAAAGATGCTCGAATGATCGTACCGCAGCGATCGCAAGCCTTTCTTGACCGCAGCGATTGTAATGCATCTCTGCAAGCATTTTCATTGCCAACAAGCGATCAGCGGTCACAGTCTCCGACTGAACCCATTGACACCGAAGCGCTTTTAAATATCGATCCAGTCTCGATTTCGCTTTCTGCGGTAGAATCTCAGGCAACCGCCGCACCTGCTGCCGTCCTTCAGAGTCTTCAAAGAGAGCTCACCATTGATAACCTTCCAAGCGTCGCGGGCAAGTGCTCCCAGCCAAATTCCATGGATGAACGCCGTTCCCGTTCAGGAATCGCACTTACGAACTCGGCGAGCGGTAGCGAATATGATCAACGCATCAGCGGAAATGCTCAGAACGAAAATGAGAGTGTTAATGTGCTGATCGAGTCAGCAGACGCGAAACGCACTACGTCGCGTGGCGTAATTGGCCCAACAACGTTCATTGCATTGGAATCCATGCCTGCGTTGACGCATTCTGAGCCGAGTCCTTTGTCAAGTCCAGTGGACGTTCGAGATGAACCACTGACGCCGTTGTTAACGCACTTTGGCGCACCCCATGTCGACCCATCTTCGAATGTCTCGTTCCGCCTTTTGCCCGAGTCCGGTGCGTTTTGTTTTGTCTGTCCTTTTTGCATATGAGCATTTTGATGATTGCTTCACTCCTGCTCAGGAGGAGGGTATGGTGACACTATCGAGTCCCTCCGCGTGAAATATGAACAAACCATATCGAGATTGAAGCTAGACATGGAGCAAAAAATCGCTAAAGCAACTCTCGCGGCGACTGATATGGTCACAAAGTTGCGTTGCGAGTACGCCAAAGAATTGGATACGATAAAGGCGGAGCGGGCTGCAGCTGTCAGGACAGAGCGTGCTCGACGGGACAAGGGCCTGCGAATGCTTGAAGAGCAGAATGCGCAGGATAAAGCTCAGCACAAGGCGGAATTAGCAAAACTGACTAGCGATTTTGCTGAGCAGAACGCTGCTACACTGCAGGCATTTGAACGCGAAAAGCAAGAACTCGAACAGCGTTTGCGACTAGAGTGGCAGAAACGCCAGGACATCGAGACAGGCGAAAAGCACAAGACTTTACTGGAAGCTTATTCTGAACTGCAGCAGCGACTACTTGAAAAGACAGCAGATCTCAACCGCCACCTACGGCGATACCGTGGCGAAACGACGCCCGGTACGCATTCTTGTTTGCGCGTGTGGGTTGGGCTGTTCTCCTTGTTGTTCTCATACTGATATTGCAAGTGGATGTGTTTATGTTTTATCTTGAGCAGAAATGTCGGACGACGAGCTTGATCAAATCAAGGCAGAGTTGTCTCTCAATTTGACCCAAGCCATTGAGAATGTGGCCAACGAAAAGCTATTGCGCCGCCATAAGAAGCAGCAAGTCGATGACGATCGGAAGCGGATGGAAGAGGAGCGCAAGAGAGTGGACGATAGTAAATGCACTATTTGCTTTGATCGGTTTCAAAACTGCAGGTTTGGGTGTGGGTGTGGACGTCTTTTATTTCCTGCTCAGTGTGTTCGATTTGTTATCTAGTTCTGTGGACAGTTTTTCCATTTGTTCGCTTGTTACATCATTGTTTTTTCACATCGACTTGCTTGTAGACTGGATCCGTGCGGGCATTGCTGTTGTATGGAATGCGCGCTTCAAATAATGTATTGTGCATACTGTCGTGCGCGCATTGTCAGCCGTGGGAAAATCTTTGGCGTTCCGTTGCCCGTTGGCTCAACGGATCGCATGCCTTTGTAGACTTTAGTGATGACCATCACTAGTGTGTCGTACCGAACCAATTTGGTATTTTGGTGTTTTGTTGGATGATGTTCTATTCAGAACGACACACATTGTTGTTGTCAACAGCAATCGTACAAATAAAGTCATTGTGATCATACGGCGAGTCATAACGCCCAGTACCGTACCGTAGCTGTCCAAGGGAAAACCAAAGGCATTCTGTAACGATCATGTGATCATATGAGCGCCCAGAAGCAACTCAAAAAGACAGCACGGCCCCTAGAGGAGACGCGCATAGCGATATGTTTGTGTCTTGCTTTCCGTTGGCCCTTGATTTTCGATTGCGACGTCTGCTGCGGGTGCGTTCGAGTCATCTACAGTATGCAATTGCAACGCGGTAGCAGCATAGGATGTAGGCAAGGAAGATTGTCGAGTCCGCTTTTGACGTAGGTGTATGCAGTACAAAATGGTGGCACCAAGCCAGCTGCCTCCAACAAACGTTAGCAGGATCCAAAGCCACGAGAAATCGGCAGAGCATGTAAAATCAAGTGTGTAGTTGATAATCGTATCCTGGACGAGATTTTCGTTTCGAAACAGCGCACAATACGGTCCACGAAACCTGAGTTCGCCCTGCAACATTTCCGATGCATTGACGCGATGTAGGATGCTCAAATCGCCATTGTAACCACAGTCAACACTGGGAGCGCTTGTGCATACACAGTCGCATTGTTCTTGCGTCCCAAAAATAAAGCTTACGAGTCCTTGACTCGATGCGAACTCGATTGTGGCATCTCCGGTTCCATCCTCGCACTTGATGCGATAAACAACCAATGGAGTACCGACTCGAACAAGCACTTGCCCTTGCCCTTGCCCTTGCCCTTGCCCTTGCCCTTGCCCTTGCTCTTGCGTTGCGAATGACAATGTCGCGGATAGTAACAGCAACAATGCACAGAAAAGCAATGTTTGTTGGCACATTGTTGCGACTGCGCGATTTGGATGGTTGCCGCGTATTCGGTGCACGTGCTAACAGTCACGAACGATACACTCTGATTGGGATTAATCACGTTACATTGGGCACGTTTAAAACATGTTTTTAACGCAACACTCTAGCTTTACACAGTGCACTATATATCGACATGGCCATAGTGTTAGCACGCTTTACACAGTGCACTACATCGTCATGGCCATAGTGTTAGCACGCTTTTACACATTGCACTATATATATCGTCACGGCCAAATAACACGCATGCTCCCTAGCCTCGCTACCCTCGCGACCTCGCGATCCAAACTTGCACACCAACAAGCGCGCGGCAATGTTCTGCAAGAAATGGTTCCACCTTAGCCTCGGCGAACGGTACACGGATCCTAGCGCCTCTTGCGGTCTCGCGTGCAGCAGATCTTGCAGTACGCAAATGGATTGATGAATGACAATGAGTATCCTGCGAGATGAGTCAGTGACCGAGCCAAACCCCAGGCGTGATGCAGTACTCCCTCCGCCTGAACCGGAAGCTCCTTGCGAAGATGCTGCATTACATTCTTGCGGCGCATCATTTCAGGGTTGAATGGCCTCAGAAATGCGCGCGCATTCCTGGTCAGCTCTCTGGCGTCCCGCTGCGTGTCGAGGAGGGCAAGACGCACCTTCTTTTCCTTCTCGTGCGCCGCTTGGCGAACCTGCCACGTTCGACCAACATTGAGTTCTTGTTTGGTGAATCCGCGACTGAGATTCCTCTGTACGAGCGCATCATAATCACGGATAATACTGGCAATAATGTCACTCGTTGAAATCCCTTCCGTGCGTTTCGTCTCCAAAAACATGCCGCGCCGTTTAATGTAGCTGTACACGTCGCCATCCGCAGACTGCCCACTGGTATCGGCATAAGGAAGAGCATCGTGTGCTACAAAATCGATGCGGTATTTGGCCAAGAACGCTTCGTCAATGACCCAAGGCGCATCAGGGGCCACCTCGTCGACCCACTTGCAGTGGAGGCAACTCTCGCAGCGTATTTCATGTGACATGACAGTCTTGCCCTTGTGTTGCTGCGTGATGTCATCGCCACACACACCGACGATGAGATACACTTTGTCCGGATTGCTCAACGCGTTCTTGGCTTGCTGCAACATCTTCATGTGGGCAACGTGGAAGAGGTCAAAAATGCCATCGCAGTACACACGAAACACACGACCACTTTTATCGAGCTGGGCTGCTTGCACATTGCTGCGAGACAAGTCCAGGCTGTCGAATGGCTTGCCTTGTTTGTTGTCGTCATCGTCCTTTTGATCTGTCGGCACGACATGGTCGCTCTCTGCGGTAGCTGCGCGATTCGCATCGTCATTGGAATTGCTAGTTGTTGTAATCATATGCGTGCGGTTTATGAGCAATCGCTTGTAACACGAGTCACGTGTTCCGATTCATCAAATGTTTAAGCACGTGTCATCTATACTCTTGCTTATTATATCTCAGGAAAGTATATCACTTCTTTTGTTGTTTGACTGCCCACACATCGAATTGATGCTCACATTGACGCTAACAGTGACAAATATTTTTTTGACATGACTCAAATTCAACATCAAACGTGTTTGAATTAAAAACAAGGCGTGCAATCTGCAATCTGACACTGTTGTTGGCGTTGTGGGATAAGAAAAAAAAATGGTCGAACAAGCGCAAGCGTATTCAATGAGCAAGAGCGAGAATGCCAAATTGCAACAATTGGTAAACTTTCTCGCCACCCGTGCTCACCCGATTTGGATGAAACGTGATACTGCAGCACTTGATTATGCCCCAATATTAAGTCGAATAGGTGCATCCAATGGCAGATCAAGCCAACAAGGTCAAATGGCCAAGTGGGTATTGATTGGTGATGGAACACACGGTTCAGGTGCATTCTTTGACGAACGAGCAAAAATCACGCAACAACTGTTGGATCAGGGCGGCTTTTCGGCGTTGGCGATCGAGTGGGACTGGCCGGATGTACGAGAACTTGACAAGTGCTTGCGACCATCCTCTGCTGTCCGCACCAAATCGGGATCGCGATCCGCCGCATCCGCCGCGTTTGGCACCTTGGGTACTGCAACAAGTAACTCGCGCCGAGGAGTGAGAGATGCCGATGGTGGTACCGCTGCAGCTGCCGTTTCTGATGAGCTCAGAACAAGGTTTGGCGGACGATTCCCCGACTTTATGTGGCGCACGCGCGAATTTGAGCGATTTTTGCAGTGGGCCGCGAGGCACAACGCCGATTTACGCAATCACGGTCGCCATCATCAACAAATGCAATTGTATGGGCTTGACATGTACAGTATGATGCCGTCTGCGGAACACTTGTTTGCCGACTTGGAAACGTCGGATTTGAAATCTGATCAATCGGACTTGTCTCGCCTTCGGTCTTCACTCGCTTGTCTTACGGAAGGATCGCATTCGGCCTTGGATGACGATTCGAAGCGAAATCCTCCCATTAGCGGTGAGTGCGCAGAGCAAGTCGAAAAGTCATTGCGAACCTTTTTGCGACAAGGACCCAAACGATATGCCTATGACGGCCACGAGAACAAAGACGACGATGATCGTGATCGTGACCGTGACGACGACGGCCAAAGAACGGCGAGAGCAGGAGGTCGGCCTGAAGACGATGAATTCTTCAATGCACTTGTTGTTGCAGACATGGCCAATTATACTCGTCCCGATTTGGATCGATCTGAAGCGTGGCACTGGAACAAACGTGAAGAACACATGGCGGATGTTCTCGATTGGCTTGCCAAATCTGTATGCCCACCTTCTGCGCGGTTTGTCGTTTGGGCTCACAATTCACACTGTTGGGATGCATCAGCGACGAGTCAGAGTGATACGGATCCTGAACCAACACTCAGTTTGGGCCAAGTGATGCGTGAGCGTCATCCTGGTCAAACGGTGCACATTGGCTTCTTAACGTATGCAGGCACCGTGACAGGTGCCGACGATTGGGGAGCGCCCATCAAGACCAAGGAAGTGCTTCCTGCACAACCGGGCAGTTACGAATACTTACTGCATTGTGTTGCTCAACGACTGGGGTCGCCTGCGCTCTACCTTGATCTACAAGAGCCATCTGTCAAGCGAGCGCTGCAGGAACTCGCTCCATGGCAGGAAGAGCGGGCGATTGGCGCCGTGTACCATCCCGAGATACCTGAAGAGCACCATTTGGAAGCCGATTTGTCCCGTCAATTTGACATGATTGTCTTTGTCGATCGCACGCTCGCCTCTCACGTCCTAAGGGGGCTTTAGAGCCCCCTTTGAACCCCCTCAACGTGTTCTTGCTACGCAGATGGAAGTGTTGTAAGCTTGTTATGTTGCTGTGTACAGTGGTGGCTGTAATTTTTAAACAGGATCGAACAGTGTAGAAACGCATTTTTGACGAGAACGAGGAAACCATAAATACATCGAGATCAAACAGTTCAGTAAGCGGCGCAAAATAGACAAAGTTAAAGTGCACTCGTCTCCTGGTCGTGGTCAGTGCCCATGGGCACGTCAACGTCCGCAGTTTGAGGATAAACGGCGAAGTTTGACGCCGATATCGAGGCCGATGTGAGCAATGACGATAATCGTGTATTGATCACGGCAGCACCGACCGGCGCAGTCGGCGAGCTGTCCATGCTGCTGCTGCCTTGATACATTTTTTGAAAAACAGGGTACAGTCGACGAGGGGCGTGGACTGGAACGTAATCCTGTCGAACGCGAGCAGGCCGACTGGGAGCGCCAGGGGCAGGTCGATCTCGAACATGTAAAGGACGTGCAGGGCTATCCTTCTGTTCAAAGCTGCGCGCACACGCTCATTTGAGCAAGCAAAAAAGGGACGAAAAGCAGTGATATGCCACGATAATTACGTGCTCATGCTGCTAGATGAAGACGCAGATGCAGACATTCGATTGGATGAGCTGGAATAGTGCTTCGGTTGAAGAGATATTAAAAAGTGTCGGTTAGATTTAACCAAATTCCAACGGTCACAAATATCACGTGCTCTCTTGTCCGGCGGCTATTCTATGCACAATGATTGGAAATATACTTTGTCCCGTTGCGCTTTCGCTATTAATTCAAACCTGCATTGAATACAGATCATCACGTGTTTCGCTCGCATCGTTTTTTGATTGCTTGCATCATGAGTAATTTGCTTTGGGAAGACACGTTCATCATCACCGCAGTTAATGCCGAAGGAATCAAGCACAAGAATGTGTCGCGCATCTGCGGGAGCACAATGTCATCTATCACCGTGGACTCACTCTCGGGCACGCCCGTGACGTCATTAACACCCAGCAAAGATGCAGGTGATCATCGTAGCAGTGCCGATAACAATGTTGGTTCTAATGCCAGTGACGGTGTCAAAGATGCTTCTGCTGCTTCCGCGGCAAATGCGTCATCGACGCAGGACGGGGCCAGCTTAATATTGGATTTGCACAATATATTTCGTGTACAGTTGCGTAGTCATATTCATATTCGCTTGCGACTCGCTCGCCCCTTGTCGTGCGGTCGATCCCTTGGGCGCCTTCTGCCTTCCACCATGGTATCTGCGGGCGTTGTCGTTGAAAACAAGGACAATGCATCCATCAACTCGGGGTCAGTGAGTCCGGAAGTGGAATTGGTCATGACTGGCAAGTGTTTTCGCGTCACAACAACCAAACCCAAAGGCACTGATGCGGCAAGTGGTGAGGTGTTCATATCGTTTGGTGGGTTGTTAATGCTGCTAACGTTCTCGGGTGACCATGTCGATGTTTGTGAACGATTTCGCGAAGGCGTGCCCGTCGAGGCCCATGTATGGCGTTCTGACGCTAGCGGGCAATGTTTGAGCAGCGTTCCTATTGCCTTTCAAAGTCCATTTTCGCAGGCTATGGAGCCACCGGTTCCCGCGATCTTTTGTGCGTAATAGTTCCCTGTGTAACTATCTATCTTATTGCAGCAAATGTGTTTTACGCGAATTGCATTGTCGTTGATTTCAGTTTCCGCCGTTTGTGGCGTGAGGTGAGGACAGACTTTATCGGCGAAGGATAGTTGTTCAACAATGTGTTTGTGAACTTTTTGTGGGAGATGTGGTTCGGGTTTTGTAGACACCACCGATGTGTGACAGTGTGCGGTTGCAAGAGCCAAGAAGAAAAAATTCGAGCATTCAAAATTAATCGCGTCGAGAGTATTTTCCTGTAGTGACATACATTTCCAATAATTGCAATGCAAGTATCGCCATCCGTATCCCCGTCTGAAAGCAGCGCTGCGAGCGCAACCGTGTCAATGGGTTTGGATGAATCGAATAGTTCATCAAAATTTCTGTGCGCTCCGGTTAACCATGGCGAGAGCAATGCTAGTCCATTATTTGCCTTGTACCGTGTGTACTGTGATCTGATGGAACACGTGCATCCGTATCAAATCTTGTACACGGTTCAACAAGACTTGTGCGGCCTGCGACAATGTGTTACCAAAGGTCCAAATGAGGACCGAACGCCACCGCATCGCACCAACGATTATTACGCTTGGATGGCATGGAAACGATGGACATTGATGCTGACGGACAAGACCTGGTCGACCCAACAGCGTTTTAAAGAAGTCGCAGTGAAAAACTACATTGCAACCGCACACAAATATTTGGTGCGCCTTGGATTCAGTCACCGCTACTCAGCGGCAGGAGGTGTAGCAGCCTCATTTTCGTCGGCGCACCGTAATGCATCGAGGCCCATATCATTGTGAGCGACCATTCCCGTATGTCTCCGCTGGCGTGTCGCACCAAACCTAATGTACATCTACGCTTAGATAGCCGGAAAATGGCTCCATAGCGAATGGATACCTCGTGCGTCACATTGGCTAAGCACATCTTTGGAACAAACGTTTGTGTTGAGCTGCGTTATGTCGTTTAATGAAGTTTTGCTTGCACATGTTTTAGAGGTTCTCTTATATCAAAGTCATTGTGTGAGTATCCTCTTGTTTCTAGTATATCTCTTGCCATCCTATTCGTGCGCATCGTGCGTGGGTGATCAGAACACGTCCAAGGTATCTTGGTGTATCATCCGCTTAAGCTATTACGAATTCCGCCTCTTGGCGGCGAAAGGCTGAGCGTTTAAAGGAACCACGCGTACCCATTAGGGTCCTTGCACATGCGCAAGGCCCTAGGTGGTAAAGATACATCTTCCTTGTTTCTTGTGGTTCTGGATGATGCGACAACGACCAAGTCAATCTCATTGCCTTTTGGTGTACAACGAATTGTTGCGCGGTTCGTTGGTATCGCTCATGTTGGTGCGGTGGATTTAAAGGCTTTTCGAGCCAAAAGTGAGTTCGCCGTCTCCATGGCGTGCCCAGACTCGGCCGTGACCGTACAAAGGCTTTTCACGTCTTACAGTGAGCAATTCAAGCCCGTGACCGAATTATACGATGCCTTTGGCGAAAATATCACTGTCGTGTCGAATGACGCCGACAAGATCGAGGATTTTGACAAGACCAAGGATGCCGATGTACTAATTGCCTTCCAAAGTAGCGTGGTGGCTCTGCGACTCTCGCAAGTTTTGCCTTTGCCCGTTCTCAGCACGAGCAAACGCGATTTCCAAGGGCCGTTGGCGCAAAATCAAACGGCATCGTCGTCAAACAATCTCGTCAATCTTGTGGCTACGGAAGTGGGACGTATGGAGACGTACAGCCTTGACAATGGATTTTCCGCAAGCAAGATTGCCACTGGTGCAAATAGCATAGCGTTGCGTCGCAAATCCAAGGAGTGCAAGTCTAAATCTATTGCGTTCGATCATAAATGTGGTTCACCTGCTTCTAGTGCAGCGAGTGAATCAAGCGATGATGCTTATATTTGTGAAAGCGGCTTGATGGAAAACTTAGAGGTCGTGCAATGCCATTGGGATCAAAGTTCCGTCAATGCTTTTCGTTGGAGCAACAAATGGCAATACGGAAAGCGAATGCGTTCATTTGGCGGCGGTCATCAACCCAATGGCGTTGCGCTGGATAGCGTTGGACGTGTATACATTGCCGATTCTGTCGCAAACGGCATCATCGAATTGGATCAGCGAAAGGGTGTAAATGCTACACAGCGCATGCTGACCATTGCGGACCGTCTACGTTATCCAACCGACGTTGCAGTGTCATCGACAGACGAACTTTTTGTGGCTGATCGCGACAACGACCGCATTTGCGTTTTTGATTCGGATCGTCGGTGCGAGAAACGCACATTCCCAACACCTTCCGGACCTCCTTTCAGACTCGCGGTCGACGACAGAGATCATGTATTTGTGTTAAATGGCGCACGTACAGTTGTAGCGGCGCATGCGTTTTCTGGCGCTCCTAAAGGTAGTGTAACCATTACTGATTACTACGACTGCACTGGTCCGGCCCCATTGTTGTCGCGGTGCAATATCAAGGGCAAAATGACGATTCCCAACCGCTCGCGTCTTGCTGCCAAGGCCATTTGTGTCGATCGCAAACAGCATCTTTATGTGGCCGTGACCAAGATGAACGAACAGGATGAACAATGGCTTTTCGTATTCGAATATTTCTAAGGGGGTGAACCCCCTTTGGACCCCCGTCCGTTGTACAGTAGGAACTTTCGAGCCAGCTCGTTATTCGTTGTATTAGCGCTTTTGACTTCCCGCTCTTTGTGTGTTCGTACATTAGCCACTTTAAACTCCCCGCTCGTTCTTTGCTCGTGCATTTATATGGTAACGGTGTTATTACGAGTAAAATATGTACACCAAACGTCTCGACTTGTAGAATTTGGCTTGGCCGCGCGCGCTTTGGGCATACTTGTATTGTTAAATATTTTGATGAGCATCGGCCCCAACACTTACCTCCAAATGCCAAGGGCTCTGGCGCTTTCGAGGACCGGCATGCATACCATGATATATTAGGTAACGTTTGCACATCGCCATTGGCGCCTCCATCCCTTGTACGCTAACACGTGTTCTTCATCGGAATCAGTGTGTCCAACCGAATATTCAGTACCGATTCGGTACTTGGTCACGCTACTGGTACTGAAATACCGAATCGATTCGGTATGACACACTGATCGGAATGTCGACAAATCAACGAGCAAGGAGTGAGGCACGGATGGCGTCTCCTAACAATACGCCAAATCTTTCAACATGGAAAGTGCACACGCGCCAAAGGCAAACATAGTTCTTTCCCACTTGCGTATCCTGTGCGATGCAATGTGATCTAAACGCACGTTGGTTAGGAAACATGTGTTTACAAACCTAAATCTACTGATGTAAAGCGGGCGTGTTCTACAGGTAGTTTCGGTGGCTAGCTCGATATTTAGTAACAAATGAGTAGTGAAAGCCTGTTCATCGCAACTTTAGATGCTGCAACGGCGGTCAAGTCGTTTTCTCTACCCTCCGGTGTTCGACGCATTGTCGCGCGGTTTGTTGGCACTGCTCACGTGGGCACGATAAATTTGGCCCCTTTTCGAAGCTTTGAGGAGACGGCAGTCTCGTTAGTTTGTCCTGACTCTGCTGTGACGGTGTTTGGTGGTGCAAACGACAAGTCGAACGCGTCAAAAAACCAAGATATCGAGGTCCTTGTAGGTTTTCAGCGCAATGTCGTCAAGTTGCGATTGGACTCACCACTACTACACCAACCTGCCACTGTCGCGTCGACGTTGCCATTACCATTGTCGTCGTCGATTTTGGCAAAACCTGCTATCAAGACCAAAATCTCGGCAAATCGGGTGCAACCAAAAGTCAATATGAATGCGGCTGCATCCGCGACACGAACAAAGGCTACGATCACAAGGTGCGATCCATCGCGACAAGAGGTGGCCAACGATGGCTTCGTGGCCACCGCGGTGCAGCAAATGGAAATCGACTTTGGCACCCATCGTATTGATACATCGGGACGGAGCTATACTGGTTCGAACAGCATGGCACTGCGTTGCAAAGGTATCAATGGTGCCCTGGAATTGGTGCGGTCAGAATGGGACAGACCCGTCGTCGATTCTTGTAACTGGGAGACAAAAGCGGTGCGACGACTTCACACATTTGGGGGCAACACCAAGCCCAATGGTATTGCGTTGGATGGGTGTGGGCGAATTTATGTTGCCGATTCCGACCGCGATTGTATTTGGGAACTCGATACAGTAGCGCGTGTGGAACGTGCAATCAACATCTCTGGCTTACGATATCCCACGGACGTGGCATTGTCGGTGTTTGATGAGCTCTTTGTTGCTGATCGTTTCAATAATCGTGTTTGCGTTTTGGATTCGTCGCGAGGGAACGCGCGAATGTTCAAAACGCCACTCGGCTCTCCCTTTAGGCTCGCAGTGGATCTGTCGAGTCGTGTGTTTGTCTTGGAAGCGACAGGACGCGCGTTTGTCACCGCCTACACGTTTGACGGCCGTGTGATGGACAATATTGTGTTTGGCGATTATTACAATTGTCTGGGTTCCGCAGACACGATTCGTCGCAACGGCAAATTGATCCCA
>Ga0206839_1156_pt2 | contig 14566 bp, 14 predicted proteins | sample Alteio_BWOrgCont_27_FD_152883 | JGI IMG/M metagenome (GOLD analysis project Ga0206839, IMG submission 152883) | Enriched cells from forest soil in Barre Woods Harvard Forest LTER site, Petersham, Massachusetts, United States -... | ecosystem: Environmental > Terrestrial > Soil > Temperate forest >... | reverse complement strand
GGAATGTCCTGCGCTCTCAAATGCACGTAAATCATTGCGCACTTGGTCGTATCAAACGATGTTAGCGTGATACCGCGCGGCGAGAACGTTATGGGCGCTTTTGTCACCACATTCTTGACACCCGAGAACAATTTCTCCAAGATAGTGCAACCGGGCATGTTGGTCACAAACGCGTAGCCGCGAAATACGAGTCGCGGATCCTTTTGCGAATCATTCTCGTCGTTGAAGTCTACCGAGTACAACTCGAGCATGCGACGCTCAATATCGTTCTTGGGTTCGGCCTGTGCTGCGTTTTGCTCCGCTGCCAATGCTGCGACTGCTGCCGCGCGAGTTGGATTGTGGACGCGGTCTACACGACCATTGCCTGTCGAGGCGCTGTTGTTGGTGTTGGTGGTAGCTGATGGTGACGTTGACGAGCCTGATCCTGCACTAGTGTCCTTTTTTTTGGGAGAACGCCGCTTTGGCTTTTCGCCGTCGCCGTTACCCGAGGTAGCGTCAGCAGTGCGTTTCGGTGCGCGCGGTTTTTTTTGGCTTTTCGTCATCGCCTTTGGCGCTTTTGGCCGATGAAGTACTGCGCGGCTTCTTTTTCTTTTCGCCGTCCTCTTTCCCCGCCTTGGACGCCTTTGGTGCTTTTGGAGCGCGAGGCTTGGTTGCTTTGGTGACTTTTGGCGCTCCATCTGCTCCTGCACCCGCACTTGCACTGGAACCGGCAGCGACTGGGCCGGTAGATGTCGCATTGGTTACAGTAGACAGTGTCGCGTTGGCGTTGGCGCTAGCATTTGCGCTAGCATTAGCATTAGCGTTAGCGTTAGCGTGCGTTCGGGCTTTCTTGGCTTTTCTTTCGTCGCCACTCGCTTCTGATGCTTTACCTTGCGGTTTGTTTGTCGTTTGTGCAACCGCTTCTGCTTGTGCGTCGTTTTGCTCATCTGAATCATCAATGATTCGCTTGCGCTTCTTCTTGGGTGCGTTGTTAGTGGAAACAGGAGCAGAAGTTGCAGCATTAGCAGGCGCCGTGGTAGGCGCCCGCGTTACAGTCGGTACTTTGTGTTCTACATGTTGAGCAACAACACCCAAAGAAGAAGGAGGCTCGGAGCCCAAACCTGTACTCGTACTCGCCAATGTGACCATGGCAGCACCGTCGCTAGTACTTGTGCCAGTACCGATACTCGCATTTGAATTTATCTTGGTCACGGTATCGGCCTTTGATTTTTTCTTGCTCGCGCTCGCAGTCGCAGGTTTGCTCTTTTTGCCGGTCGGCGCATTATCAGCACGGATGTTTGCACTTGTGTCAGAAGTGACCTCGACAACTTCATTTACGCGACTCGAGCTCGCAGCGCCGAGCGATTCTAGAGAGGACATTTTAGTATGATCCTGCACTTAAACGATCGGGCGATGGATGTGCGATTGCAAGCACAAGATTACTTGAGTCTTGGCGTGTTTGTTGACGTGCGAGTTGATTATGTGCAATTTCAAGAAATTACATGTTTTTTGTCGTGTCAACAAACTTGACAAACTGCAGTCACTTTGTTTCGCGTGTCGATCCGTGGACGACGTGTTTAGCCACCACGAGGGGCCCACGCGGCGCGGTTTGGCCAGTTTACACGCTTTCTTGCTTCACCGCGCTTATATACACCTGCGCGACCAAAATGGCATCGAACAGTTCGAGCAGTTCATCATCGGGACGACAAGTCCATGACGAGTACTTGATTCTCACGAGATCGCACTCAAATGATGAAGTGGATTGTACTAATCAAGACCGACGCGAAAGCGACACTCACGCTGAGCGCGGTAAGAATCTAGCAAGGCGGCCGAATGCACAACGTGGCTTTGTTGCCAAACGACAAAGATTGCAGCAAAAGCAGAGCGCGAATCCAAGTGACCCCAAAGAGAATGTTAACCGTCTTCGCGCCTTCTTTGTCAACACCAATGGCGGGAGTGCGAGTCGCAGCACGCTTGGTCAAGTGCGAGGAGGAGACGATGTGATCGAAAAGCAATCCAGTCAATTGCAGCATGTGTGCAATGATGTTGATGTTGGCAACCAAGTGTTTGAAGAATCGAGCAGTGTTGTGGGCGACAAGACGTTAAAAGTGTATTGTCCATTTGCATATCTGCCTGACGCTGTCATTGCGCATGTCGCGTCGTTCCTGCAACAACGGGAACATGGATTTTTGGCGCGTGTAAATTCTGCGATTCATCACGCGCTGTGTGCTCCATCGTCCTGGTGTCCTAGGCTTGTTGTGGGATGCGCAACTGCGAAAACCGTGCCATTTTGGAATCGGATTTTATCCAACGCCACGTTCGAAGTGTGCTTGACGTTGCACTCGCGACAAGGAGATTGGCGTAAGCATGCAGACCACCCGACAAATTCGAGTACATGGGAACCATCGGATGATCAAAGCGCTTGCTCTCAGATTTGTAAATCTGCACTTGCCGCTTTTACAGTGGCCGCAGCACCTAGGTTTTTGCGATCGTTGCACACTCTCGATCTAAGTGTTTTGCCAAGCAAGTATTTGCTACCCGCAACCGTGCGTTTAGTGAAGGCATTACCGGCCTTGCGATCTCTTAAGCTACCACTTTGCAAATGCACCACTGTCCGTGATTTGCTGCGACTGCCTGCATCGTTGCGAGAGCTGCACGTCACATTTGATGCCTACACCAATCTCACCGAACTTGCGAACGTGGTATGCCGACTGAGAGTAAAGCGAATGCGTCTTCGCGTTTATCGGGCTCCTATTGGAATTGTAAACGATATGGGAATGGTATACGACACCGCAGAGTATGCAGATTCAGCGCATTTTCTTGCCAATAAACCAAAAACAATGCGACCGTATGACTATGAATTTAGTTGGGTGACGCCCGACTAAGGAACACATCGATCTCTACTCCGCGTTGCAACACGACTTTTGCGTCGATATATCGCCAAACCTGTTAACGCGCAAACGACGAGCTGCAAGCGTCCCTGATATACTTTTTGAGCGTGGTGAAACGATATATATGATTTATAGAATGACACGATCAACACGCAAGGGCTTGAGGCTCCGATGGCGTCACCTGATACAGTGAAAGTCGCACAATACGTGGTTACACTTGAGGCACTGATGGCGTCACTTGATACCATAAAGTCACACAATACGCGTAAACAGAAAACGAGGTCAAATGGCAAAAAATCATACTTCTCCCGCATCTTCTATGAAGCCCAAGAAACAACGTTCACGCTTGGCGACCGACACGGCTTCTTGCACGCTACAAAGTGGAAGTACCCATGCACTGCTAAAGTCTTGAATCGAAAATATCACCACAAATTGAGTAGCATTATCGTGGCCTTGCTGCGCCAAAATTATGCGAGCGCGATCAGAGTCTTTGGCTGACAAGTAACTGTAACATGGGTCGTAGAGTGAGCAATCGGGAAAGGGCAAGCCCGTGTGATGGAAGCGTTCTTCGGATTCCATATGTCGAAATAAGTGACAGGTGCCCGCAAATTGGACGCGAACCACACCATCACCACATAAATCACGACCTTTTCGTGCTGTACAACACAAAGCCCACGTGCGTACTTGTCGATACTGCGATACGAGCCACTGACGGAATACCAATATTGCTTTTGTAAACAAGCGTAGATCCTTGCGGAGTTCCTGTGGAATGTTTGAGCAACGGTGTATTTGCCAATGCTGCTCTTGACAGGCTCTGGAGCAATAATACGAGCTTTGACAACTTGCACATCGGCTTAGTTTCTTCACCCTTTGCAGACAATTACAGCAATCCGTGGGCGCCAAGGATCGAAGATCCAAACCATGCTCAACCGCCCATACACGATAGTCAACCGTCAAATAGATTTTGTAGTAGAACGAAGTCACCTCGTAAAGCATGCTTTACACACAAAAATGCTCTCGTACTCGGGATCAAATCCACCTTGGATATCCCAACACGCAATAGCGAATGATGACGGAAGCACGTGCATTGACTTTTCAAGGAGTTTTTCCTGTGGACCGTATGCGGCGTTACCTCTTTGCGCGCAGGTTAGTATTTTGTTTGAATTTATGAACGCCGGCTTGGACAGCGTTCACACGGACAAAGATATTTTATTAATTTACTTAAACGTGAGCTGTTAACAAGCACCTACAAAACTCGTTGGCTCGAAGTGGTGCAAGAGGCGCAGAGCTCCACTAGGCAACAACCTCTATTGGCTCGTCTCTCGAAACGACAGAATCACAAACAACGACGATGGTTTCCGCAACGGGATGGATACAACCTGCGCATACTGTCTGCGTAGCACAATCGTTATTGTTGATACACTCTTTCTGTTCCACGTCATCCGAGACTTTTGCGATTTCGTCGTCCATTGCTGCGATTGTTTTTGACGATACGCTGCCACTGTCGCGTCGATGATGCGCACTTGTTTGGGTTCCGCGCTGATGCAACTCAAGAGTCCGAATAGGAACCGCAACAGAAACTGGAATCGTTGGAACAGCGCATTTACACAAGATGGAAAATGACACATAACTTGATGGATGGGCAGGCCAACGGCACGCAGGACACGTCGAAAATTCCAAACCTTGCTCCAATTGCCAACGAAACATACAGCGCGAATGCTGAGCGTACATGCATTGTATACAAAGATATGCGTGTATCGCGTAGTCGTCTTTCCCCGACTTATCCAAAGATTGAACTTCAGACGCCATTTGTACAGTCGGCGACGTGGACAACGTTGTAGTGAGCGCAACAGAAGAGGAAGACGGTACAAACGCAGAAGAATTGACATTGTCCGGTGGCACTGTTTCCACCGTAGATGCATCTGCATTTATTCTCGGCGCAGGCGGAAAAGAAGGCGAACGCGTGCGGATTGGTGTTGATGACGAGTGCAGTTCCGAAGCGACAAGCTTGTTCAAACAAATTGAGCAATCTTCGCGGTTTTCGTATTCCGCCAAAAAGCAAGACAAACAAAGTTCCTCGCTTGGTTTGGGAGGGCCGTCCAGCATAAAATGTTGCCAAGCATGTCTGGCCGCAACAACAGCATTCTCTTCTTGGACGGATGGTACATTTCCGCCGCGACCCCGAGGTGCACCCCGCGCAAGAGATCGCTCAAATCCCAAGTACACCAACTGCGAAAGGGACACAATCTCGTCACAATGACTGCTAACTGCTGCTGCCGTGACGCAGCAATACATAATACATTAATACATTAACGGGGTACAAGACATGACAGTGCAAAATCAAGACACGACAAAGCGCGACACAAGATCTGAATGTAATCAAGTCACGAGCACGAGCCGAACACTCGCACGTCGACACTGAAATGTGTGATCGAGGCAGCGTAGAAATAACTTAAGAAAATACAAACCTGGTTGATGGTGTGGAACACGACATATGCTATGTAAGCGAGCCATAATGAAGTACGAAAGCACATGCTACCGGAAGTGGCCAGAACTGTCATGACAAACATTGCAAAAAGCTCGGCGGACAGAATGGTTCCCATCAATTCGCGGATAAACTCCCACTTCTCGCGTGAGGGTGGGAAGCCGCGCAGGACAAATCTCATCAGTGACATCAAGAAGTACGACGCAAACACCAAAACAGACGCAACCGTCGCAGCAGGATAATCTTGCTTGCAGGGCAAGCCACTTTCGTACGGCTGTGTTATCTCCACAACTAGACAAGCGACCATGTATGTGCATCCAAAGACGCAGTCAAGTAATAAGGTGATCCACGCCGATGATGCCATGCCCACTGCAATAATCACCTTGGCGTTTTTGGCCGCACAAAAAAGTCACCAACTGGTTTGCCGTTGTAGCAACCGTACAACGTTTTTGTCTCGACCGCACTCGGACAAGTATACGTTCTGTGTTCGGTTTGTGCACTTGCAAAGACAAGAACATGTTCTGACACCTTTATTAGGGGACACCTGCGGTTTCCCCTCGACCCCTTGCGCGCTAACAAATACTTTGCCGGATGGCATATGACAAGATCATTCGTCGTCACACAAAACTTCTTCCAAACAGATCCTCACGACAGGTGTGCCGTTGCTCAATGCTTCACCAAGAGAATAAGAGCCGACAGTGTATTTATCGTCGGCCCTTCCGCTACAAGTATCAGAGGTTAGCAATGCTGCTGAGCGCAATACGTCTTCGACTGTCAATAAGGTCAACTCGGTTTTTGGTCGCAAAAGTAGCGATCGCGCCCGCAAAACGTTAACACCGCTCCGTGTGTGCGTGTGTTGGTAATCGTCGACAATTTGAATGTTTGTAGATCGATTGGTTAACGCATGCAACAACAGTTTTCGCAGAGCGTCCTCAGTAGGCTGCGTTTTTCGCACGGCTTCTCGAGTATCGAGGAATAAACTGGCTCGCTTCATGTCTGAACGCGCTTCATCCCATTTGAGCTGCATAAAACGTTGGTCGATCTCGTCTTGCGGCACCAAACCTCGGCCAAATTGGTAGTATGGTGCGACTGCTTTCAACAAATCAATGTCAACGGTGATACCTCCGCTGCCACTGCTTTCCAAGTTACAATCGCTCATTATCAAATTCGTGGTGCGAGACTCTAAATAGCACTGTGTCGCGCTGACTAAGGTGTGTGTGAGAGTGTAGATAACAGGCTGTTCTGTCGCGCCAAATGTTGTTCTTGTGCAATCAAGCGAGGTACAGCGCAAGACAAAATTAAACAATCTATACGGTTATCGCTGCTTCTATTGGTTTTTATATCGCAAGCATTCTTGTTGCAAGTGACGATGTACGCGACTATTAGACAGGACCATAATAAATAGATAAATCAAAGTGCTTGCACGTGCACTTGTGGTGTCATTGCTTGATTACTCTAGTGGTACCACATGTGCACAGAAGGATTCCAACATGTTCGACAATAGACGTGGTGAGACTGCGTAGGTAGAATGACATCCTTGACCGATTACGCGTTGAGTTGTGTTACTTGTTTGCCACGCAGGTTTCAACGGCGCATTTGGCGAGCGGTACGCGTTTCCGTATTCAGCGCGCAATGAACGTGCCATCATCTGCATCGTCGAGCACGGCAAACGTACCGGGTTCTGCGCAATGCGCAAACGTAGGAGACACTTGCATGCACGCAGTGACCTGCTTGGACAAGAACTGCCAAACGCGAGCAACACTGATTTCTGTTGGCAACGAGAAAAGGCTCGGATTCGCGGTCCGAGACTGCGTTTGAGAAGCATGTGTTGTGATTGGCGAACGTGTTTGAGAAGGATGAGCACGTCGTTGCACGTTTACACCTGACAGAGAAGGCGTTCTCGGTGTCGCATCCAGGTCTGCAATTTCGTAATCGCCTTCTCCTTGACCGTGCTCTCGAACGTGCTCTTGATCGTGTTCTTGACCGTGCTCTTGAACGTGTTCTTGCTCTTGACCGTGCTCTTGCTCTTGTTCCGATATCTGTTCCGATATCTGTTCGTCCTCTTCGACACGATCGTCGTTATCAGCAGGCCAATGAGCATGGGATGCGGATTGCTCTGACTCATTCTTTTGCTCAGATGGCATTGTGTGATCCCACGAGTGCTTATCCTCCATTTGCATCGATGCTGCGTCCTTGGACACTCGACTCATTGGTCTTGTTTTTTCTTTTCATTTCCAACACACAATTTTCAATCAATTCTGCATTTATGGCGATGCGACGTGACAACGTTGAACTCACTGTATTACGTATGATTCGCAGCCTCAAACCGGATTAACCTGTCAAACTAATATTTTTGTTACAACAAATGCTCGCGCAAAAGCATATCACCCAACGGGGATCCAAAAGGGGTTCACCCCTTTTATTCCCACGGAACACCGCCACCGTTGCAACTTGAGCAAAATGAGAATGACTTGGGTCGCTTGCGTTCGATGATTTTGGGCACGAAGCGGGTAATGACCCGTGGTGGCATCGGTACTGGAACCGGGAATGGTACGGGCCACCAAGGTTGAACAGAAGAGCAGCTCGAACTTGAACTTGAGCTAGAACTTGAGCAACTGCTGCTTGATGTGCCCGAGCTTGAACTCGAACTTGAGCAGCTGCTGCTGCTTATGCTGCTACACGACGAGCTTGAAGAGGAGCTCGAAGAGGAGCTTGAAAAGGAACTGGAACTTGACCAAGAAGATGATCGTTGACGTGGTCGTCGTCGCCGTCGACCGCGGCCGCCAGATGAATCGGATTCACTCCATCCAGAGTCTGAATCTGAATCAGAATCGGATTCGTCCTTGGACGTACTCGAACTGCTACTACTCGACGAACGCGACAAACTGTGATGACGGTGGTGTCTGCGGACCTTTTGGATTTTGAGCACTGAAGTATGTGACGAGCTAGATGAACTCGATGTTGACGATGAGCTCGAGTGCTGCTTTTTGTGCTTGCGACGTTTGTGCTTGTTCTTGTTCTTTCGGCGACCCATATTCTCGAATTACGCCTTTGACAAAAGCTTTTTCTTTCTGTTGCCATGATTGAAACAAAAATTATTTTTTTATGACCGAGAGAGAGCATCAGCGCAGCTCTCGCTTCATTAAGAGCGGTTGCAGCATCAGTGCGTTCTCACCAAAGCAATTTTGCAAGTTGTGTATACGGTTGATTGTGCTAGGGCTAATGTGCGTAACTTGGTCAATCGGTTGTGAGTCGAAATACCAAAGTGCATCGGCGCGATGCATTGCCTACAGCAATGACTTTTTCGCAAATGCCCACAAAATGTCGTGTCCAACACACTGTTAAGCCCTCTACCCATCGTCAACACCATCGATCGATTCATTTGCATTTGCATTTGCGTGATCCACAATCGTTGCGCCTATCGCACCGGATGCATCGCTAGGAGGTAGTTGCAGTATTGCTTGCGCGACAAAAGCAACGGCACTCGCTACAGCGATGTTTAGCGCCGCGGTTCGCACCCATCTTGTCGCGTGCTTACCATCAACGTTGAACCCATATATTGGCTCTGTCGTTGAAGACTCGGTCCTTGGAAGCGGTATTTTTCGCTTGGGCGACCTGCGCGTGTCCTTCGTTCTGTGGCCAACATTCGAATCTCTTGTCATTTATCGCTGCACAAATGACTTGTGTTTTTTCTATTACATGTATTACAACAATCCATCGCCGCCAAATCACGCAAGACAAAAAATTGTACGCAGCCGAACAATCAAAATGAACAACAAAAAAAAGCGCAGTCGCATCGCACGTATCCTGTATCGCACCAACGTAAAACAAGTAGACTGCACCAACACTAAAATACACCGCAGGATCACAAGAAAGTTCCTGGTCGAGTTCCCATGCAAGTTGCCTAGTATTCGCCAAGCACTTATTTACACACAGAAAATGGCCGAGCCACGATTACGCAGATGCTACTGTAATTGGACTGCGCAGCAAAGTAGTACTTCCATCAGGTTGAGTAACGGCGCCAAGCAGGAACGATCCCGATTTTTGAGGATGGGGTGCGAGAAACATACGCACGCCGCTGCTTTCATTTAGAACCGAGTGAGTTGGTACAAACGATTTCAGTACTTGAGGAGTCCTTATAGCCGCGATTGGACAATCCACTGCGGATGCCATCGTTGCGACAGAATGGTGGTCCGGTCGTTGATTGGACGTTTGCGGAACGCGCGCATTCAAACACATGCTCAAACTAGTCATTGCTTTGGCCGCGATGACCATGGATTCGGTCGGTGTTGCTTTGGCCGCGGTAACCATCGATTCGTTAGGTGCAACGGACAGTGTTGGTGTTGGTATTTTTGACACACTTTGCACTTTATCTGAACGCGGTACAGTATCACCGAGGCAAGCAGAACCTAGAGAAGAAGGACGTTCAACATTTGGGTGGGACTTGTCTGAACGAATTGTCGCCATTGTGACCGTTGTTGAAGCAGCGCGAGCAACGGGTACGAACGCATGTGGACCAGTGGGCGAACGGAGTGGCGGAAATGTTGGTTCGAAATGTCGTGGTGATTGAAACGTCGCCTGAGGCAAAGGCATAGGCGCACGTGATTGTGCAAGTGATTGTAAATGCGCCTGCGCAGGCGACGGTGCAGGAAAATGACTTGTAGTTCTAGCACACGTATTTTGAGGCTCAACACAAGACGCCATCACGACGCGTTGTCGTTGCTGTTGGATTTGCATTTGCATTTGTGAAGTACCCCCTCTAACTGAAGGAGCAATAGTGCCATTACAGGAAGCCGCCGCCCCACAACTCGCCGCGGTAGAGGATATTAAGCCAGTGCAGGATGTTGACATACTGGCAAGTGCACTTGTACGTGGAGCAGTGGCAGTACCAACAGAGCTCTCATCATCGACAATCATGTCACATGTAGATTCGGGAGGGTTCCGATCAAGGCATGGACGTCGAAAGCTCTTTTCCTTGCCATTGTCCAAGAGCACGTGATACCACGTATTGGGATGTACAGGCATCGGAGCCCTGATCCGACCACGCTGACCCACTAAATCGACCAAGTTACGTTCGGTGAATTCATTGCGCGCTACAAACACCACATCTCCAACTTCCAAATGATCTGGACCGTGAGTTGACATTAGCACTTTACTTGTTCTCCAAGCACAAAAACACTGCAGCCGTTAATGCAACCGCGCAGCAATATCAAAACTCAATGACCACTTCTTTGGACGGAGCTCGACCTTTACAAAAACATGTACAGTGTGAACGAGGGTCAAACATAACACAAGTTTGACGTTGTTGTGAGTACAACACCGATGTAAACGCCCAACCAAATGTCACATACAGTGCAAAACGTTTACCTAAACCCGCACGTGCGCACGCCAAATTATTGACACTGTGCGGAATTCTGTGCCTTGTGGTTCTCAAACAAACACAGATTCTTTCGATACTCATTTTTGTCATTCTTCTAATTCTTCTAATTCTTCCAACGCATACGAATACAACCTGTTCCAGAATGCGATCTGCAATCATCATCGGTTTGGCGCTGCTCATCGCGCTTGCGGGCTCGTCCGCCACCTCCAACACGCCGATTCCATCATCGACGCATTGCGACGTCGCCGTCGTGGGCGGCGGGTCGGGAGGTGCCAACGCGGCTGTGTTTTTGAAAGATTTGGGCTACAATGTGTGCTTGTTTGAGCAAACTGCCATCTTGGGCGGCCACTGCAACACATTCACCATCCCAGATGCGCCGCCAGGGGCACCCAATTGGATCGAGTTGGGAGTGCAAATCTTTGGCAACACAACGTGGCAAACGGAGCATGGATTCGGCAATTGGCAGCTCGCCAGCGACAAGCACTTGCAGCGCTTTTTGCCGCCCAACTCGCTGCTTGCCGTTGATTACACATCGAATCCCATTCCTGCATACGCCGTGGACTTGCAACATGGCTTGGGACCGCTCAACACCACCGAGACGACAGAGCAGCAGGAACAAATCGAGATCGCGTATGGAACGTTTTACGGAATTCTGTCGCAATATCCCTGGTTGGACGATGTCGTTTTCCCTGACCCGATTCCTGCGGAATTGTTGGTGCCTTTCAGCCAATTCATCGCGACCAACAACTTGCAAGCCTTGTCCTCTGGTTTGTTTGCGGAGCTCATCTTTGATGGCGGTCAGGGCTCGTACGATGACTTGACGACGCTCTACGCTCTGTTGGGCTTGCGTCGGGGCAACTTGGCCTTGTTGCAACCCACCAAGAGTGGCTTGTCTGTCATCGGAGGATGCGGTGCGTTTTATGCGGGCGTGACAAAATACCTTGGTTCGGCCGTGTATTTCAATGCGACTGTGGAAGTGGCGTTGCGACCATTGGAAGCAGGACCGTTTCAAATTGATCAAACCAGTACGCTGTACGTTCGCATCAACAATGGTCGCACGCTGCAGCAGTTCACCGCCGACAACATCGTGATCGCCATCCCACAGACGGTCACCAACTTGGCGCCGTTCTTGCCGGATCTCACTGAACTTGCCACGTTCTTTGACCTCGAAACCCGCGAGTATTTTGCGCTCGAATTCAATGTCGCAGGACCTGCAGCGGCCGATTCCTTCCAAATCGTCAATTTGGATGTTACGCAGCCCAATACTTTGCCCAAACCACCCGCTATTCTTGACTTCTCACGCACGTTGCCTTACGGTCCGTCTGCCGGTTGGGCTTCTTCCAACGACTACATTACTGAAGCCGAGATGGTGGAAGTGATCACAGCTCAACTTGCCAAGATGCCAAAGAGTGTGCTCAACAGCGTCAGCCTGACGCGCATCATTCAGCACGTGTTTCAGCCCTTCTTCCCCGTCTCCATGTTGCAGTGCTCGCCCAACGCGTACAGGTTTGACCTTGTCTTGTTTGTCACCTCGTGGCCTTGTCTGTGTTCGTTCATTTGTTTTTTGGTGTGTTTTGTGCGTAGTAAAATCAACAACTTGCAAGGCTACCGCAACATGTTCTACGTTGGTGCCGGAATGACGTTTGCGGAATCTGTCAAGATTTGGGAGCACGAGTATCGTCTTATCAATGCCAACTTCTAAGCTCACCAAAGAGCCACGACACGACGGGTCCGATTAAAAAATCGCCGTGCTCATTTGCTCCTGTTCGATGCACATCGTAATTGCCTGCAACACGCGGGCATTCAGCGATACCACAACGCGTTGTGCTTACGACGACTAATTTATAAATATATCAGGGAATGCGTGCCGCTCGCCGAAGGCGCCTGTACCCCTTGCGCGCTGAAATGTGCGTACGAGGCAACGTTTTCAACAATATATATTATTTATTAGCCTGTACCACCTTTTACTCACATATATATGGGGCCTCGTGCCGTTTCCCCACAACCCCTTGCACGGCGCGTGCCGATCTTGCTACAGCCGAATCCATAAAACATCATACCCAAAGGGGATCCATAAGGGGTTTACCCCTTAATACTCTTCGTCGTCATCGTCTAGGTCGCTATGAGAGTGGCCTCCGTTGCTTGTTAAGCAAACATGCGCATTTCGGTACCGGATTACGTGCACGTGGCGTTTGCAGATAGGGCACTCATTCTTGACCAGTTGGGACAAGCAGTTGTAGTGGAACCAATGGTCACACTCGGTGCGCGCAATAGGCGCAGTGGGCGTGAATTCCACTTTGCAAAAGACGCATTCGTCTTGCTTGTATCGTCCAACAAAGAGTTTACGCTCGTCCTTGGATAATGTAGTTGCGCCAGATCCTGTGCCTGAGCCTGATCCTAATTCTGTGACAATGAACGGCTCCGTCAAAAGTCGTGCGGCTGCGTGAAAGACTATGCAACTCTCGCATTCGCCAAAGCGCAACTCAAAGCAGTCTTGGCATACAAACGCTGATCGCAGGCATTCACCAATCGCCTTGTCAATGGCTTGCTCGTGAGTCGCATTGTACTTCCATGTGGGTTTTTTGGTTTCGACACAACCACTCTGATTGTGATTGTTGATCGTTGATGATGGTGATGATTTCGATTCATCTTCTCTGTGCACCAATGTCTTGTTCTCTGCATCATTCGTATCGACATGCGTCGAATCGGGCGTCTCTGCGAAAATTTTGGGTATGGTAAGCATCTTCGAGTCACTTCGTTCCAAACGGCCTACGGTGAATTTGAATATCAACGTGACATTGAGCGATGTACCATGTGTAATGCATCCTGTTTCAACGGCAAACCAACAAAATGATATGTTGTTGACACAAATGTTATCGCAGATCTGAATGCTGCCCGCAAATTCCGCGCGACGTGTGGACGACGTCTGCGCGTGCAGTCTTTCGATCGTCTTTTGCCATACGCCGACAAATACTGGCGGTTTGGGCTTGGTGGCCACCAATGTCGTCGTGGTAAGTGCCTGTGGTTTGGCTTGCACCTTTCCCTTACCGGTTGCTCCGGTTACTGCTGTTGATGATGTCGTTGTTGCAGCATCGGCATCCATTCGTTCGTCTTCATCTTCCTCGTCTGCTAGTCGGCGTTTCTTTGGCGGACGCGACAGGGCGTTTGTGGTCGCAAGTGGTTGCTGACGAGCGCTCATACGGTATAGGTATATGTATACAATGATAAGACTTGATCACTTGCTTTAATGATGGATGCGCGCAACAGATGAAAAATGTCGAGTGTGTGGATGGGGTCACGCCACCTCGTCCTCTGCTATTGCATGCAATGAGCCGAATTGGATTACTTTTAACCAAGACAGAGCGCAACGCGCAACCCGCCAATTTGTGTCGATCGTTTCAGTTAGATACCTGCTTTATTCACGCTATCTCACACCCTTGCGACTGCTCTAGACAGTTTTGCACGACGATTTGGCGCATCGTGGTTCTTGTGGCGGCACATGTGTGCGTGAATAAATTAATTCACTTTCGAACGGTCCTCCCTGATCTCTCTTGTTTGGGCGCAGCCGCATCGTCTCGCAGTTCATTTTTGGTTTGCGCGAGCTTCCTGTGTACTTGCGCCAACAACGTGCTACAAGGTACTGCGACGACAATTACAACATACAACATGGATGAGCAAAAAGCGTCCAAGAAGCGCAAGATTGATGATGATGATTTGCCCTTTGTGACGAAGCCCGCGCCAAAAGCCGCGAACAATCCCACATTATCCAAAGTGGAATCAACAAAAGTGGTCGCATCCAAGCCAGAAATCAAATCCTTGTTTGGCGCCACG
>Ga0206839_1158_pt1 | contig 14652 bp, 13 predicted proteins | sample Alteio_BWOrgCont_27_FD_152883 | JGI IMG/M metagenome (GOLD analysis project Ga0206839, IMG submission 152883) | Enriched cells from forest soil in Barre Woods Harvard Forest LTER site, Petersham, Massachusetts, United States -... | ecosystem: Environmental > Terrestrial > Soil > Temperate forest >... | reverse complement strand
AAAAATGCTCGCCAGAGTCGGAATTAAACCTGTCATGAAGCAAGCATATAATATGGGAATTAATAATTGGGACCCAACTACGCAGGCGCTTTCACAAGTTGGACTATCGCTCGTACTTGGAGGCCGTGAAACAACTCTTCTTGATGAAACAACAGCCTATGGCGTTTTTGCAACTGGCGGGATTCGCCATGATCCTGTCTCAATTCTTAAAGTTACCGATCCAAAAAATAATGTGTTATATCAATATCAACAAACGGCTGGCAAACGTGTACTTCCCGAGGATATTAGTTTTCTTATCTCGCATATTTTACTTGATAATAATGCGCGAACAATGGCATTCGGACCAAATTCGTGGCTAGTAGTGCCTGGACAAACAGTTTCGGTCAAAACAGGAACAACAGACGAAAAACGTGACAACTGGACCATTGGATATAATCCTTCTTATGTTGTAGGTGTTTGGGTGGGCAATAACAATGATACTCCAATGAACCAAGCAATTGCATCTGGAGAAACAGGGGCTTCACCAATTTGGAATAAAATCATAAGTAACGTACTTAAAGGCAAACCTAATGAAGAGCCAAAAAAACCCGACGATGTTGTTGCTACACAAGTTGATGCGCTTTTCGGGGGATTACCAGTGCCAGGTCAACCTACCCGATCAGAATATTTTATAAAAGGAACAGAACCGACAAAGGTATCGTCCGACTACGAAGTTAATAGCGGAAAAGTTTATTATAACGTTCATGAAGATGATCCTGTTTCAAAAGATGGAATTAATAGATGGCAACTGGGGATTGATGAATGGATTCATACCACACACTCCGCGGCTGATTGGCAATGGTATCCACCAGGTAATAACATAGGACAGGTGGTCGCACAACTAACTCCTACACCAACACCGTAACATCTAAAATATTTTATGATAAGATACAAGTATGAATATTATTGAAAATGGTATCCCTATCATCATTGTTATCATAGTTTTTATCTTCGTACTTTATCGGCAAATCCATCCGAGAAAAGTGAGCGGGAAAGGGCTCATTATTATTCCTGCAATTATTTTATTTTTTCTAGTGAAATCATTAACTACTTTTCATCCAACTTCTGCCAAACTCTTAGAAATTAGTATTACAAGTATCGTCACTATATTATTAGGATTTTTTGCAAACCGTCAACTAGATGTATATAAAGGACCAACAGGTAAAGCAATGGCTCGTGGTTCATGGACATATTTTCTTTGGTGGCTGGCTGCTTTTGTTATAAAATCAGTTTTATCAATTTTATTTAAAGAGACTTCATATACAACATTAAGTGAAACAGAGATACTCCTTCCTATATTTTTCCTAATGGCAACAAGAAACTCATACCTTTACTGGAAAATAAATAAATTAGGATTGGAGCTTCATTAACATGGATACCTTCTCTAATTTCACCATAGCTACATATAATATCCAATTTGGAATAAACACACAAAAGATTGTTCAAAATATAAAAAAAATGGCAGAAGATGGTGCGCAAATTTTTTGTCTTGAGGAAATAATAAATACTCCTGATAAAGAATTTATCTTAGATATAATTTTAAAAAAACTTGGGCATAACTGGAAAACAATTTATCATGTAGGGGAAGAAGCTTCCAGACTCAGTATCGGCACGGCAATCCTTTGGGATACTACTATTTTGGAATTGACTCACGAAGAAAAAATTTTACTTCCAAAATTAAAGAAATTTGACTTACATGAAAAACTTTATTACAGAATTGTTGGAATACCAGGTATCCCGCTACAGCGTAGGGTAACAGTTGGAAATTTTATTTATAAACATATACCAATACGAATTACTTGTGTGCATATTGATAATGTCGGGGGGCCACGTCACCGTATAAAACAAATAACCTATCTTTTGGCAAAATTAAACAAAAAAGGAAAAGCGCAACATGAAATTATTAGTGGAGATTTTAATACTTTTGATCTATTAAAAACTGGTTATGAAAAAAAATTATTACAAAAGAAATTCGGCAAGGATTTTATAGATGCATCAGCATATGTCGGATGGACATCAGACATCTACAACATTGATTTCCAAACTAGTATCAAATTTTTCCCTTGGTTTATTAAAGCCTTTAATATTCACATAAGAAGAAGACTTGATTATATTTGGGTTAAGAATCTTAAAATTATAACTTGTAAAAAAATTACTGTTCCTGGATCAGATCATTTCCCCATATTTGCAAAAATAAAAATATAATTTTCTTTTATTATGATAAAAGCAAAAAATTATGTATTGCCATTTGTATCAAAAAAGAAAATAGCAACCGATACATATACGCTCTCTTTTAAGAAACCTGCCGAATTCACATTCTTGCCGGGACAATATAACAGATGGACACTTCCATTTACTATAAAAGACGGAAGAGGTTCCTCTCGTTTTTTCACAATATCTTCCACACCATCCGAAAAAAAAATTATCTCCTTTACAACAAAGATAGGAAAGAGCGATTTTAAAAAAAAATTGCTTAAACTTACAAAAAAAGACACGATAACAATATTTGGACCTATGGGAGTTTTTACTTTCGAAGATGATGATGTAAGGGGAAAAATTTTTGTTAGCGGAGGAATTGGAATTACTCCATTTTATAGCTATATAAAAAACTCAATTGAAAAAGATTCAATTACTCCAATTACCTTATTTGTATCATTTTCAAAAATGGATGCATTAATTTTTTATAACGAACTAAAAGAAATAGAAAAAAAGTATAGTAATATACATATTATTTACACAATTACGCAACATATATTAAATTCAGAAATATGGAACGATGAAAAGGGAAAAATAACAAAATCAATGATTGAAAAATACACTAAAAAAGAACACGATAAAGTATTCTATATCGTTGGTTCACCTCAAATGGTAGAAGAAATGTATGCTCTTCTTACTAAAATGGATATAGCACCAGAACAAATTAAAACCGAACAATTTACTGGCTATTAATTCCAAATTATAGTAAACATTTATGAATGCTTAAATTCCTCAGATGGAGCATTTTTAAGTGTTTTTATTTCATCTTGCGTTAATATTCTATATTTTCCTAATGGCATTTTTCCTAAGTTAAGAGGGCCGAAAGAAATTCGTTGTAATTCTACTAAATCGATACCTACAGTTTCACACATTCTTCTTATCTGTCTATTCCGACCTTCATGAATAGTCATTTCACAAATTGTTGTTGTTTCTTTTTCACTTAGTATTTTTACTTCAGCAGGATAAGTGATTCCGTCATCTAATAAAACACCTTTCCTCAATGCATTTAGCTGCTCTTTTATAACTTTACCTTTTATAGTTAAAAGATAGGTTTTGTTTATATGATAACGCGGATGAATAAGCGAATTTGTTAACTCTCCGTCATTCGTAAGAAGAAGTAAACCAGTAGTGTCTTTATCTAATCTACCAACAGGATAAATTCTTTCTTTTGTAGGAATAAGAGAAACGACACTTTTTCTATTATATTCATCGGAGGTAGTAGAGAGAACATTTTTTGGCTTGTTTAATAGATAATAAACTAAAGGAGGAGATTTTATTTTATTTCCATTTAATCTAATATCGTCTTTTTGAGGATCTATACGAAAACCTGACTCCTTAATCCGCACTCCGTTAACAGTTACCACTTGATGTTTTAGTAATAGCTTCACATCTCTACGGGAACAAAGTCCAGTATTTGCTAAATATTTGTTAATTCTTTGAGAAAAATTAGCCATAGAATAGGATATTATACCAATAATATTTTTTATATTTCCTTACACGTATATATAATAGCTTTATCTGGATCAAAAACTGTCTTTTTCCCTTCAATTATAAGCCTTGCATCTTTTTTATCAGCAATATAATTACAAACATCAGCTCCAACTTTTTTATATACTCTGCTTTCTGGATATGGAAGAACACCCAGCTCGTCATACCCCCAAACTGGTATATCAAGGACAAAATGCTTATTATCTTGTTTAATTAGATAGCGACTAATTTCAGATGGTAAAAAGCGTTCATTATTATTAGTAAAATCCATATATGCATAATTGATATTACCTGCGTACATCGAAAAAGATAAATAGGTATCCCAAAAATTGAAAAAACTAAAAAAGGGCAATATGCCAAAAAGAACCAAAATGACATTTTGAAAAATATCATTTTCAATCCAAAATAAGTTTTTAAATGAAGTTGTTTCGTTCCAAAAGAGAAGATAAACAAGTAATATCATAACAACATTCCATGGCCATATAGAGGGCGCATAATTGTGTCCAAGAGGTCCTAATGTAAATAAAATCATACAATGTAGTATTGTTGCTCCCAAAATAGCATAAATTCTGGTTTTTTTAAAAAACAACCCAATACCAATTCCTGATTCCAAAAAAGGGACAATCGTTCCGGAAAAATAAATGAATGAATGTAGAATATTAGGGGTTATTTTAATAACAGGTTCAATAACCCAAGGAAAACTAAATAGAAAAAAATAAAGATTTAATTTTTGCAAACCTCCCCAAAAATAAATACAAATTATCATTAATCTGCAGATATTAAGTATGCGTGTCGTAGAAACAGTATCTTTATAATTCCAACTGAACAGTCCAAGAGCTAACAGCATAAATATATATTGGTAATTGAATATTTGCAACCTATTAATGTCAAAAAAGACAAGTATAAAAAAAATTGCGGCAAACAAAAAAATTGTTTTCCGCGGATTTGGAAAAATCATAATAAAAAATAAAAGGATTATTAAAGCAAAAAATATGTAATAATCGAGAAACGAGGGTAAATTAAAAGTTAATGGAATTACGGGTACAAGAGGGAAAGATCTACCGGTCAGCCATAATTTATACGTAATAAGAAGCGCTATAAGAAATCCTAAAGCGACAACAATTTTCACCCAGAATAGCCTCCCTGCCTTTCCCAAAACCAAATGACGATTTGCAGCAAAAATTTTATATCCGATTAGTCCAAGTTGATAAAAAAATGGCAATCTAAAAAAAACGACAAGAGCTTTCCAATGGGGATATTCATCCAATATTTCCAGTATTGCATCAAAATTACGATGTAGTCCTCCATTACTATCAATTACATGAATTTCTTTGGAAAGTTCTTCCTCTGTAATTCCTTGTGGTAGCTTATGTATGTGGTAATCAACTGTAGTAAAGACATCATTTTTTTTAGAATGCTTCACTCTTAACATTATATTTGAACAAGCCGCACAATTTCCATCGTAATAAATAGTCTTCCGGGCTTTATTCATATAAATATATCCTTATGATACACAAAAGCCAATTAAAAGATCAATTGGTGAGTACCCTATAATTTCTTTTCACCTTTGCTATAATTAATTAATGAAAAAAGTTACCATTACATCTCTTGAGGGTAAATTAATCCTCACTGCAACCATTCTTGCAAGCGGCATGGCATTCCTTGACGGATCTGTAGTCGGAATCGCAGTACCTACCATTCAAGCTAAACTCAATGCAACTATTACTGGGATTCAATGGATTGTTAATGGATACACGCTCATGCTTTGCTCCCTTATTCTTATCAGCGGGGCATTAGGAGACAAATTTGGAAGAAAAAAAATTTTTATCTATGGAATCGGACTATTTATTATTTCATCCTATCTTTGCAGCATTTCACAATCAATTAATCAGCTGGTAATTTTTCGTATCATCCAAGGAATTGGAGGAGCGATGATGGTACCTGGAAGCCTCAGTATCATTAATATTGCTTTTGAAGAACATAATAGAGGATACGCAATAGGGGTTTGGTCTGGATTTGCTGGAGGAGTAGGAGCTCTTGCACCTCTTCTGGGGGGATGGCTTGTTCAAACATTTGGATGGCCATCTGTTTTTTATATAAATATTCCTTTAGGCATTATTGCACTTCTGTTAGCATTTAAATACATTCCAGAAACTCGAGATAATGAATCAACTCAGATAGATATTTTAGGAGCATTTCTTATCTTTCTTTCTTTATTAGGAATTGCCTGGGGGCTCATCTCTGTATCTGATTTAGGATGGAATAATCCTGCAATCGCTATAAGTCTTGTTGGTGGTATTACAGCATTTATATTCTTTATTATAGTTCAAAAAAAGAGCAAACATCCACTTGTTCCTTTCAATATTTTTAACTCTTCACTCGTAGTTGGTGCAAATCTTGCAACACTTTTTCTCTATTTTGCGCTAAGCGGTGTTATTTTTTTCTTGGTCTTAAATCTCCAACAAGTTCAGCATTACTCACCAATAATTGCAGGACTTGCTATGCTACCGACAATTCTTCTAATTACTTTCCTCTCAGGAGTAGGGGGTAAAGTTGCTGATAAAATAGGACCCCGACTTCCGATGATTCTTGGACCTCTTGTAGTTGCTATTGGGATGACAATTCTTGCTTTTTCAGGTACACATGCAAATTATTTTACTCAAATTTTTCCTGGTCTTATTCTCTTTGGACTTGGAATGTCTTTTGTTATTGCACCACTTACTAAATCAGCACTTGCTGTGGAAGGGAAATACTCCGGGGCTGCCTCAGGAATAAACAATGCAGTAGCAAGGATTGCAGGACTTCTTGCTATTGCGCTTTTAGGACTTATTGTAGTATCTCTTTTTGAAGGACATCTATCTCATACAATTAATAGTTTATCAATGAAAAATTCTATGAAAGAACAAATAATGATCCAACAGGATAAATTAGCGGGTATAGAAATTCCTCATAACTTTGATATGCAGACAAAAAACGAAATCCAAAATGCAATAGATACATCTTTTGTTTATGGATTTCGATGGGCAATGGGAATAACTGCATTACTCGCATTTCTTAGTTCAGTTACTTCTTTTCTTCTCATACCTAAAACTACAAAAACTTGAAAAAAACTGCGTAATTCTTTATGCTTTAAAGACATAATGAAAATGTTTTTACAAACAATAATCGGGTTAATCCTTATCATAGGAGGTATTTATATAATGTATATGTATATAGAAACCTTGGATTCAAATTCAAATATTTTATTACTATTAGGATCAATACTTATGCTTACTGGAGGTGTTTTTTCCTTAATAAGAGCTGGGAAGTCAGATACCATTATTCTTAATAGGACACGCTCTACAGAATCAGATACAGATATTGTAACTACTCCTCCAATTCAATCTTCAGGTTTGGAAAATACAGTTGAAAAAAATAACGCGATGCTCCATGAGTGGAAAAAAACTAACGAAACAAAGGATCGTTTACGACTTCTTGAGATACAGGCTGCCGAACAAGCTTCCGACAATTAAGCTTAATAAATTACTACATTTACAATATAAATCTTTGCTACAATCATTGTTGTGAAAGTAACGAAAAAATTAAAAAAACTACTAGAATCAATATCTCTTCAAACCAAACTTACCATAGGATTTATAGCATTGCTACTGTTATTATTTAACGCATTTGTATGGATAGGAGCAATTTTAAGCATACCCCATTATCCTTTTTTCATCGGCTTAGTTGCTATTGCTTATGGTTTGGGACTTCGCCATGCAGTCGATCCAGACCATATCGCTGCAATCGATAATACAACTAGAAAACTTATTCATGACGGAAAGAAACCTATTGCAACGGGACTTTTTTTTTCGTTGGGACATTCAACAATTGTCGTCTTATTATCTCTACTGATCATTTTTTCAAGTACGTTTATCCAACACAATTTACCCTCATTTAAACAAACAGGTTCTATTATAGGCACAATCATATCCGGTTTGTTTCTTTTCCTCGTAGGACTTATTAATACACTTATCCTTATTAATCTATTCAAAGTACTGCAACATACTAAAAAAGGGGAACTATATACGGATATATCAATCAATAAATATTTAGATAACAGGGGATTGTTGGCAAGGATACTAAAACCACTCTTAAAAACAGTCAGCAATAGTTGGAATATGTATCCGGTGGGTTTACTTTTTGGCTTAGGATTTGATACTGCCTCAGAGGTTGCGCTTCTCAGCCTTTCTGCCACAACGAGTATAAGAGATATTCCTTATTTTATTATTTTGCTTCTGCCTTTATCTTTTACTGCGGGTATGACATTAATTGATACCCTTGATGGAATTGTAATGCTTGGTGCATACGGATGGGCGTATATTAACCCAAGAAGAAAATTATATTACAACATAATAATCGTTTTTTTATCAGTGGCAGTTGCTTTTTTTGTAGGAGGAATTGAAATGATACAAATTATTAGTAATCAAACTGGATTTTTATCTATTATTAATCAGATAAAACTTGATAATTTTGGATTCTTTATCATTACTGCTTTTATTCTTTGTTGGGGCGTCACTTTTCTTATAACCAAAATGAAAAAAGATTATGAGAAATCTTCGAAAAGTATTTAAAGAGATTATTTGTGGCTTTTTTTTGTTTTTTCTGCAAGTTTTTCGCGCTTTAAGGCTAACCTTTTTTGGGTTTTATGAGGATGTTTCTTATTTTTGTTTGTTAAGCCAGTATCTCTCTTTGCCATAAACCAATTATACACTATCTTTTGCTCAACTGCCAGTAGTTTTATAAAGTCTTATTTATATTCGTTTATCCTTTTAATAATGACTCCGCGCGATCCTCTTTTTCGATGCTCATAATTTTTGAACTACAATTGGCAAACTAAAATAAAATGTAGAACCTTTCTCTTTTTTACTTTCAACCCAAATCCTTCCGCCGTGCCTCTGAATAATTTCCTGTGAAATAAATAATCCCATTCCCAACCCAGGGAATGTTTTTTCCTTAGTGTCTGTTACCTGATAGAGTTTTTCAAATATTTTTTCCTGCTGACTTTTATTAATTCCTATACCGTAATCCTTAACAGAGACAATTGCTTGGTTATTTGCTTTCTCGACAGTCACTATTATTCTACGTGCATTAGGGGAATATTTAGCTGCATTAGTAATGAGATTAGTTAATACTTGAAAAATTCGGAATCTATCTATATACACCTTCATATCTGGTCCTTTTTTATAAACTAACATATGTCTTTCCATCGTTGGCCGCAGTTCTTCCAATGCTTCTTTTACAATTTTTTCTACTAAAAAGTTCTCTTGATGAAAAGTTAATTTTCCTGTTTGTATGCGTGAGATATCAAGTAAGTCGGCTGTAAGTTCGCGAAGTTTATTTGTTTGTCCTTTCAGAGTGCTTAAATATTTTTCTGCTTTTTTGTCTTTATATATAGAAATTTGATTTTGCAAAATATCTAAAAACATTTTCATTACTGTAATTGGAGTTTTTAGTTCATGAGAAGCCATAGATATAAACTCATCTTTACGTTTTTCTTCTTCCCTTCGTTCTGTTACGTCCCTAAAATTTACAACAATTGCTTTTATATTAGGATCATTAATTTTATTTGAAGAAATATTCTCAATCCATATCCATTTGTTTGATTTATGTTTAAACTGAAGAGTGGTTGTGATAATCTTATTGGGCTTTAAGGTAGCATATATATTTTTCATTTTTTCCGCATCTTCTGGACGCAATCTGTCAAAGCGATCGAACTTTATATATTCATTGGACGTAAAACCAAGTATCTTCTTTACAGATGGACTCACATAAGTAATTTCGCCAGATACTTTGATGAGTGCAAAACCTTCATAACCGTTTTCTATAAGCGCTCTGAAACGCTTTTCGCGTGCCTCCAAAGCCATTTTTATCTCATTTCTCTTATCTAGTTCTTGCCTGAGTAAATAAAACGCTAAGATAATAAAAATAATATTTAAAAATCCTATTATTAAACTCGTAATATAAACAATACTGTAATTTCTTTCAGTTGATGTTTCCCGTTGTTGCAGAAGAGTATCTTCTTCACTTTGCATAATGACAATTACATCTCTCAATTGATTCATTATTTTCCTTCCTTGATTGACGAAAGTAAATGCTTGTGAAGCTGTTAAATCCTTCTGATCCTGTAACGTAATTGCCTTTTTGAGATAAACTATTCTTGTATTTGCTAATTTTTTTAATAGCGGAATTCGTTTCTGCTGTACAGGATTATCTATAGTAAGTGATTGGACACTCTCTATGTCTTGTTTAATTTGTGGAAGGGCTTGATTGTATGGAACAAGAAAATTCTTATCTCCTGAAATAAGATATCCTCTTTCTCCAGTCTCAGCATCAGTGACGGCTTGAAGAGTATTAGCTAAAGCGGATTTGACTATAAGTGTATGCTGTACCCAATTCTCATTATTATTAATTGATCGTAAATTATAGTAAAAAAAGAAAATGTTTCCTAGTGCAAATAAAAGGAACAGAACAAAAATAGAGGAGATATATGGTCCAAACTTACTAAACATACGAAACTGTTGAAAATATTACACTATTATTGATAATTTAACAACATATAGCAGTATTTATATTTATTCTTTTACTATTATTACCAATTTTTAACAACACTTTGCCATAGCATTGATATCTTACTACCATGAGGAATAAAAAGAACATACTTATTGGAATAATAATAATAGTTATAATAATTATTGGCGGAATAACAGTTTATAAACATAGTGCGACAATAAGAACCATTCCTTATCATTCACCTACAACATTAGTACCTCCTGATCCAGGCGGACCAAATAGCAAAGCTGCACAAACTTCTCCCTCTCCAGCAATATCTAATACTGAAGGCAATCAATCCTCAACAGTACCATCTACCAATGTTATAACTCCTAATCCACAACCCACCTCTTCTCAAACAGGTAGTGGAAATAATCCTGTTTCACCAACTCCGCTTCCTTAGAAAAAAATCAAATAATAAATTCTCATGTGTTTCTCATAAAATATAGCTAAACTTTAACGGATATTAGATTTTTTCTTTTATCAAATTCTGCTAGAATAAAAATATCAATGAAGCAAAATCTCTTCACATTACAATCCTTGAGAAAAGTACCTGAAATTACCCTCATTTTTTGGACTATAAAAATATTAACTACAGCAATGGGTGAATCAACTTCTGATTTTTTAGTCTATCAAATTAATCCTGTTATTGCTGTTGCTCTTGGAGCAATAGGATTAGTGATAGCACTCATTTTACAATTTTTTGTTCGAAAATATATTCCTTGGATATATTGGTTAGCTATTGTAATGGTCGCAATATTCGGAACAATGGCTGCCGATGTCCTACATATTGGACTAGGAATTCCTTATAGCATTTCTTCTCTTTTTTTCGCGATCTCACTTACCATCATTTTTTTCATTTGGTATAAAATCGAAAAAACATTATCTATTCATAGTATAGTCACAGTAAGAAGAGAAATTTTCTATTGGGCTACAGTAATGGCAACCTTTGCAATGGGAACTGCGCTGGGAGATCTTACCGCAACTACTTTTCATCTAGGATATTTACTATCAGGTATCCTCTTCATGATACTATTCCTTTTACCAATTATCGCATATAAATTTTTCAAAGCAAACGAAGTCTTAACCTTTTGGATTGCTTATATTTTGACAAGGCCTCTTGGAGCATCCTATGCAGATTGGTTAGGAAAACCTTCTACGATAGGTGGGCTTGGATTAGGGGATGGAGTAATAAGCATTATTTTATTAATCGTAATTATTATTTTTGTTAGCTACATCACAGTTAAAGATAAAAAAATATCCGCAGCAAAAAAAATATAGTCAAATTAAAACAACATTTCTTTTCTTTTCTTAGTAGTTTTACTATAAAAACTTCATGAAAGGAATTCATGCAATATTTATTCGATTTTAGGATAGACACTCATTAACCTTGTACTTTAAGAAACTGTTTGCACATGGTTGACACTATATAGTTTATGTGCTAAACTATTAATAGAATAAACTATTATGGTTAATCAATTATATATAGAACAACTATTAAATTCGATGCGGCAGTTTCGAAAAATAATAGAAAACAAATCACAGACTACTCCAGAAGAAAGGGCTGCCACTGTGATGCAATATTCAGCACTTAAATTTTTAAAAAAGAATAAAAGCAGTACAGTAGGTGAACTCGCTTTTTATCTCAATTTATCCAAATCATCAGCGACACAATTTATTGAAAGACTTGTAAAGATGGACTTTATTGAAAGGGTACATGACCAAAAAGATAGAAGAATAATTCACCTTATCATTAAGAAAGAAGGCGAAATAAAGATGATAAAAATGAAAAAAAGATTTGTTGATAACATGACTAAAATCTTTTCTCAAATTCCAGAGAATGATTTAAAAGAATTTATTCGCGTTCAAACAAAATTAATTGAAGCATTACAAAAAGAAGGAAAATAATATATGAAAAGAAAAATTCAAGAAAAAAAGGGATTATGGAAATGGTTGCCGTTGATTATTTTAAGTTTTGCGTTAACTATTATAATTCTTGATACTACGATACTGAACGTTTCATTACGGACTATCATCAATGATCTTCATACAAATATCCAAAGTATTCAATGGGTTATTACCGCATATTCATTGATGCTTGCTGCCTTTACAGTAACAGGCGGTAGATTAGGTGATTTATTTGGACGCAAAAGAATGTTTGTAGTCGGTGCTGTTATTTTCGCATTAGGTTCTTTTATGACTTCTATCAGCCAGAATGTAGGGTTTATGATTTTCGGAGAGGCGATAGTAGAAGGTATAGGCGCGTCATTAATGCTTCCTGCCACAGCATCGTTACTTGTTTCAAACTATAGAGGGCGTGATAGACAAATTGGCTTTGGTATTTGGGGTGGAATAGCTGCAGGAGCCGCTGCATTAGGCCCTGTAGTAGGTGGATGGTTAACAACATATCTTTCTTGGAGATGGGCATTTAGAATAAATGTGGGAGTTGCTGCGCTTCTTGTTCTAGGATCCTACTTCATAACTGAAATAAAAGATAGAGAAGAAAAACCCACTCTCGATATTGTAGGTGTTATTCTCTCAGCATTGGGATTATTTGCAATTGTCTTTGGCTTTATTGAAGCATACACATATGGATGGTTTTTCATGAAACGAACAGTTACCATATTAGGAGTTAGCCTTATTAAAGGCGCTATTTCTTTTATACCTTTTACTATTTTATTGGGAATTATTCTTCTTGTCGTTTTCGGATTATGGGAGAATTACGTTTCTTCAAAGAATGAAACTCCTTTGGTAGCTTTACGATTATTCAAAAATACACAATTTACTGTAGCCGTTGCGATTACTTCTATTTTGGCATTGGGCCAATCAGGACTTTCTTTCGCAATTCCTATCTTTCTCCAATCTGTGAAACATTTGAATGCATTAGATACAGGTTTTGCTATGCTGCCAATGACGTTAATGCTCTTGATTGCGGCTCCTTTTTCGGCTTATATCAGTAAATATATTTCTCCAAAACGAATTATCCAAATGGGACTTATTGTTGATGCATTAGGATTTTTGGGATTAGTTGCAGGGATTCAAGTAAGTGCAAGCCCATGGGCACTTGCTCCAGGCTTTATGCTTTTTGGCGTAGGTATGGGATTTATGATATCCCAAGCTAGTAATTTAGCGCTCTCTTCTGTCTCAGTAGAAGAATCTGGCCAAGTAGCAGGAGTTAATGGAACCCTTAGAACTGTCGGACAGACACTCGGATCAGCTATTATGGGAGCAATACTCATTTCTGTCTTAACATCTTCTCTTGTTAATGGCGTTAATACAAGCAGTGTAATTCCAAATGCGATAAAACCTGAGATTAGTCATGCTGTGGCAAAGCAAACATCCAATATTGAGTTCGGAACAGGAGCAACCATTATGAATAGTAATATTCCAACGCAAATAAGTAACACAATTCTCAAATTAAGTGAACAAGCTACCGTGCATGCCAACCATGTCACGTTATTAGTTGGAGTAGGATTTATTTTACTTGCTCTGTTTATGTCAACAAAACTTCCAAATAGAAAAAATATAGAAGTTGAAGAATCGCTTGCAACAGGACATTAAAGGGAGTTAAGATTTTTATAAGAAATTATTACCGCGCCGTAGCTGTAACAGGATTCGACCACAAAATAATACTTCCATTTCTTTCAGAAACTAATTCAAAATAATATGGTGTACCGCTTTGTAGTGCACCAATAGTAAATTCATTATCCATATTTGGATTAAATGGCACATTTTCAACTCCATAGATATATGATCCCGGAGTCTTTCCATAAACGATATCATACTTTTGAGCACTACCATTATCTGTCCAATTAAGTTGAACTGTTCCTGGTGTCGTACCCGTTTGAGCGGTAAAACCATATTCAGGCAAATGACTGGTTATTATGCTGGTCTGCTGAGTTGATGTTGCCTGAGCTGCGACAGGTCCAGAATCCGATCCACCAACACCTATAAGAGTAAAATAATAAGTTGTACCGGGGGTCAAATAATTAACAGTGAATGAATTAGATGTATTCGCTGCATCAGGTAGATTTACCATGCCATAGTTATAATGACTTGGATCGGTACCGTATAAAAGATTATATTGCTTTGCTGTTCTATCATCGTACCAAGTAATAGTAACACTTCCTGCAGTATTTCCTGAAACGGCACTAAACGAATAAGGATCTTCTGGTCCTGTTAATGCAAATGCTTTTGTTGATACAATACCAGAAAGGAAAAAAAGAACAAATCCAATGCACAATGCCTTATTTACATATCTCATATTTATATAGTTATAGT
>Ga0206839_1155_pt1 | contig 14755 bp, 9 predicted proteins | sample Alteio_BWOrgCont_27_FD_152883 | JGI IMG/M metagenome (GOLD analysis project Ga0206839, IMG submission 152883) | Enriched cells from forest soil in Barre Woods Harvard Forest LTER site, Petersham, Massachusetts, United States -... | ecosystem: Environmental > Terrestrial > Soil > Temperate forest > O... | reverse complement strand
TTCGCGATAGACTTTTGTTTCCCATTTTGTCGGCTAATGGAAACGTTGTGGGGTTTGGTGGGCGTTCTCTAAGTGATGAGCAACAGCCCAAGTATCTCAACTCGTCGGAGAGCTCCCTCTTTCACAAGGGCAAAACCCTCTATGGTCTTCATCTGACAGCGAAACATATTCGCGCTCAGAATGAGGCGTTCGTCGTCGAAGGTTACATGGATCTTTTGGCCCTCTATCAATTCGGAATCAAAAACGTGGTTGCGACCCTGGGAACTGCGCTAACTATCGATCATGCCAAGAGTCTTCAGAGACTCTGTACTAAAGTTGTCGCACTTTTTGACGGTGACGAAGCGGGGCAAGCCGCCGCCGATAAAAGTCTCCCGATTTTTTTGGAAACGGGGCTATTCTCCCGCTGCCTAGTTCTTCCCAATCAAAAAGACCCGGACGAATTCCTTCATGAATTCGGGGCCGATGAGTTTTTAAAACGGGCAGGCAGTGCCCCGGATCATTTTTTAACCTTTATGGCCAGGAAAATGGTCAATTATAAGGGTCTACCTACGGAAAAGGTGGAGATTTTGAACGTTTTGACCCCCATATTAGAGCGTGTAAGAGATCAACGGTTGAGAATTCTTTACCTGCAAGAAGTGGCAGATCGCCTTGATGTCACACCCCAGTGGGTTGACAAGCAATTGAAAACAAATACCAATCAACATGTTGAAAGTATTGATAAAAATAAAATTGCAACGGGATTGCCGCGAGTACCTACCGAAGAATCGATATTGGTGCAATTTATGCTACACAAGCCCACGTACCTTGAATGGATTAATTCCACCGGCGCGATCGAAAAGTTCGTGAGTGAAGAGGCTCGTATGGCTGCCCGAAATATTGTCGAAAAATATTGTCAAAATCCGAATGATTTTGATAAATTGGGAGCCTCGCTCGTCAACCGGGGACTAGATAATTCGGGGGCTATGACAGAAATAATTACGAACTCTCTAGCTTTCCAAGCTCAAAACATTGAGTTGGATGAGGCAGGGGAAAGGCAGCTTGTGGAAGATTGCCTCGCCCGAGTTAAAGAGAGGGACCTTAAAATCAGGTCAAAATCTGTTTTGAATTCTATCAAATTTGATCAGGATTCCAGTGCCGAAAACTTAGAAGTTTTCTTGAAGATGGCGAAAGAACAAAAGGGTCCCAAGACTCCATGAATTGAATCGGCTTTAAGGAGGCCTTTTTCACAATGGCGAAGACCAAACAGACAAAATTGACTCCGGTCAAACTCCGCGCGAAATCCGACAAGGCCTCTGATAAGTCGTCGGACAAGCCTATGGAGAAGCTTTCCCTTAAGGAGCTTCAGGACAGAGTTTTTGGCGAGATCAAGCGCTTCATCAGCATGGGCAAGAGCCGTGGCTACTTGACCTACGAAGAACTCAACGATTTGTTGCCTCCTGAAATTTCCTCTCCTGAAATGCTCGATGTCCTCATGGAAGCCCTTGAGCAAAATGACATCAAATTGGTGGACACCACCAAAAGGGGCAAAGGCAAAGAGACCGAAGAGTTTTTGAAAGAACCCACTGAAGCGGCGGCCGAAGAGGAAGAAGAGGAAGAGGAAGAAGAGGAAGACGAAGGCGGAAAGGGTAATGATCCCGTTCGTCTTTACTTGCGCAAAATGGGTAGCGTAAGCCTTCTCACCCGCGAAGGCGAAGTAGAAATCGCCAAAAAAATCGAAGAGGGGGAATTGGAGATTCTCAAGGTCATCTTGAGTTCTCCCATGGGCACCAACGAGATCATCAGCATCGGCGACCGCTTGCAAAAGGGTCGCATTAAGGTCAAGAGCATCTTCCGCGGTTTGGAAGATGAAGACACCACCTACGATGAGAAGGAGTACACTGAGAAAATCTACACCCTCATCGGCCACGTGAAAAATTACAAGAAAAAGTCGCTTAAAAATTTCGATCAGCTCAACCGCGCCAATCTGGCGCCCGCTACGAAAGAAAAAATCTACGCCGAGCTGGACAAGTTCAAAGAAGAGGTTTTCAAAAATTTCGAAGACGTGAGTTTCAACCGGAAAACCATCGACCGCATCGTCATCAAGTTCAAGAACCTGGTGAACCGGCTGAACTATCTCAACGATTTGACCAAGAACGGCGTGCGCAGAGCTCGGGTGGTGGATCTCAAGGAGCTCAACGAACTCAACAAGCGCATGAAGAGCAATCCCAAGGACCGCAGCAAGTTCATGCGCGAAACCGGCATGACCTGCGAAGCCCTGGAAGTTCTATGCGACCAGATCAACAATGCCCGCACCCGCATTGATCGCGTTGAAGAAGAATCCCAGATGCACACCATGTGGATCAAAGAAACCTACTGGGGCATCGAAGCCGGTGAACGCAAGGCCGACAAAGCTAAATCAGAGCTTGTCGAAGCCAACCTTCGTTTGGTCGTCAGCATCGCCAAAAAATATACAAACCGCGGACTTCAATTCCTGGATTTGATCCAGGAGGGCAACATCGGTTTGATGAAAGCCGTGGACAAGTTCGAGTATCGCCGTGGTTACAAGTTTTCGACTTACGCCACGTGGTGGATCCGACAGGCCATAACCCGCGCCATCGCCGACCAGGCCCGCACGATCCGTATCCCCGTGCACATGATTGAAACCATCAATAAGTTGATTCGGACATCCCGGTACCTGGTGCAGGAAATCGGCCGTGAACCCACTCCCGAAGAGATCGCGGTGAAGATGGAAATGCCCATCGACAAAGTCCGCAAAGTTTTGAAAATCGCCAAGGAGCCCATAAGCCTTGAAACGCCTGTGGGTGAAGAAGAAGACAGTCATTTGGGCGATTTCATCGAAGACAAGAAGGTGATCAATCCTTCCGACGCCATCATCAATTTGAATTTGGCGGAACAGACCCGTCGTGTGTTGGCAACGCTTACACCCCGTGAAGAAAAAGTTCTGCGCATGCGTTTCGGCATCGGCGAAGAGAGCGATCATACATTAGAAGAAGTCGGCCAGGATTTTAACGTGACCCGCGAGCGGATCCGTCAGATCGAGGCCAAGGCCCTCAGAAAATTGAGGCATCCCAGCAGGGCGAAAAAATTGAAGGCGTTTATCGATAGTTGATATTAGCCGGGGCGCGGAGACGCGTGCCCCAAGGGCCTATAGCTCAGCTGGTTAGAGCTCCCGGCTCATAACCGGGCAGTCCCAGGTTCGAATCCTGGTGGGCCCACCAAAAATTAATTAGTGCGAGGAGGCAAATGTCCGTGCGTGAAGAGCTTGAAAAATTAACACGATTGCAGGATTTAGATCTTAAAATTGATCGTGCTAGAAAATTAGTGAGCTCGGCGCCACAGGCTTTCAGTCAGCTGGAAAATGAATTTCAGACTGAGTCCGCCACTCTAGAACAGGCCAAAAAGGCGAAGGACGATTTCGAAAAACAAAAACGCCAGCTTGAAACCGAAAACATGATGGACAGCGACCGAATCAAAAACATCGAAGCCCGTTTGAATTCGGTCACGAACAATAAAGAATTTCATGCTGCCTCCAAAGAGGCTGAAAAAGCCAAGAAACTTATCTCTGATCGGGCAAAGGCCGTAAGCGAATTAACGGACAAGATTCTAGCCCAGGTGACCATTGTCACCGAGGGACAGACCAAGTTGGATGGCTTAAAAGCCCAGATGGAAAGTAAAAAGAGCGAAGTCGGGTCTCGCATCGGTGAAGCCGACAAAGAAATCGCCGCCTACGCGGGAGATCGGGCCTCCATGGCGTCTCAAATCAATCCTCCTCTGATGAGCAAATACAATCGCATTCGCACCCGTTATAGTGACGCCATCGTGGCCGTGACCAACGGGCACTGCTCCTCGTGCAATTTAGCTTTGCCGCCTCAAATGTACATTCAAGTTCAAAAAGGACTTGAGCTGATTTCCTGCCCCAGTTGCCAACGTCTTCTTTTTCATAAGATTCAGTAACAGGCTTTATTAGAACGAATCGGGTAAAACTTACTCTTGACGTTGCGTGTCATAACGGCTACTTATCTATCCTCTTGTGAAAATATGTTCCATGATTGGATTAAAGGAAGTGGTTGTGAAAATTCTTTCAGTTATTACGATGTGCCTTTTTGCTCTTTTATCGTATTCACCTGCACACGCCACTGGCGACGACAGCTGGGAATTCAGACAGTGGTTCGCCGGGCAAGGCTTTCAGGGAAGTGATGTCTCTGGAAATCCATGTGATGTCCGCGTGGAAACTTCAGGCACTTTAGCTAACGGAATGGGTGATTGGGGCGGCTGGGGAATTCCGGCAAACCTGGGAGTTATCATTTCCACTGCTTCTCAGAACATCCAGATTCCGTGGCGCGACGGGGATTCCACCGTCATAGAGAAGACTGATACTTCCGCGACCTTCAAGATCAAATCGACGATTCTTACGATTAAAATATCTGAGAATACCTCCAATGCCGTGGTAACAAGTGTGGAAGCGGTTCAGACGAGTTGGCTCGGTAATACAACAACACTCGTTTGCAATCGTAAGTAGTTTCCATTTAGCCTTGTATGAATTCGATTTTATTCCATGTTCAAATGGCTCCTCCGCGGACTTTCTGGTATAGTGGATGGCCTCAAGAGTAGAGCGGGTGATTGCGTCGCCATCAACACGGCCGACGAGGAAAGTCCGGACTCCAGAGGGCAACGCAAAGGTTAACGGCCTTCCGCCGCGAGGCGAGGAACAGTGGAACAGAAAGAATGTCCGGGGCATTGAGCCGAGAAACGGGGACGGGAGTTTTTCGGGGAGCCGCCGGAGTGAAAACAGCCAAACTCTGCGTGGAGCAAGATCAAATAGGGGAACGTTAAGAGCGGCCCGCTTGTGGTTCCCGGGTCAGATCGCTTGAGCGCGCGAGTAATCGCGAGCCTAGAGGAATGATCGCCAAAGACGGAATTGCGAAATTCCGTTTTCACAGAATCCGGCTTATAGCCCTACTTAAATGAGACTGTGCAGGGCCCAGCGCTTAAACGCTTGGCCCTGTTCTTTACGTACCCACGCTATCCAAGCATAAGTATATACGCTGTCCATGAACATGCGTAACTTGGGGAACCACGAATCGGGTCGAACAAAAAACCCAAGCCTTTTCTAAATCAGACAAAGCAAACAAAATAAAACCGGCGAAATGAAAACCAGCCAATCCCGGTGGCCGGAGCGAAAAGACGGCGTACCAAACAATCCAGACACAGGAGTTAGCCGTGAATTTCTTTAAGTAAATTTCAACGAGGCCCTAAGCAAATCAGCGCCCCGGCGGATTTTTCTTATAAGCATCCAACAAGTCATTGACCTCAGGCCGCCGTATGTTTTCAGGAGTTTTTTCGTCGGACTTAAAAGCCCTTCCCATAGCGGCTGAGAGGGCGCGCGCCATGCGAAGCTCGAAACCCGAGCGGCCTATCTGGGCGAGACGGTCGGCGATGATTTTGAAAGCTTCTTTGGTGCCGATGGCGGCAAGTGCGTCCACGGCTTCATAACGGTACACGTCCAAATTGGTGTCTTCGAAAACAATGGTCTTGAGGGCAGGAATGCCGGCGACGGATCTCATATCCTTGATTTTGCGGATGGCGGCCAAACGCTCAGGCGTAGTTTTGGAAGGATCAAGAGCCACTTTTCCTTCTTCAAGGCTGGGGTCTTTGATGTCGTCCAAATTCGTCGTCATGAGGTCATCCAGGTCTCGGGACTTGAAGGCTGGAATTTGGTTGGAAAAATAAATTCCATTGTCCCGTTGAACCACAATCTGGCCATGGCCTTCAACGATTTTAAGAATGGGTGCGGCGTCCTTTGGGCCTTGACCCGGATCAGCTATAAAGAGATCGGCCGTCAGTTCGCAGGCGCGCTGTAAGAAATGTCCCACGGCCTGCTCGCGGGCCGGCTCGGTGGTTTTCCCCTGAATGGTGATCCACTTGTGATCTTGTTTTTTCAGCGTCCAATCGGATTTAAAATCCACTTGGCGCAAATCCGAACTGTCGCACCATTTGACTTTGTGAGACTGAAAACCGAAGAGCCCTTCGCCAAAAAGATCTTTCAAATCCTGATCTGACGAAAAATCAAATCCGTTGCCGGCTTGGGGACCGGCATCCCAATCAAAGGAGTGATCGCCGTATTGCCCTTCCCACGATTCGCCCTTAACTTTGACCGTGAATCGGCCCAGGGGTACAGGCACCTTTACGTCTTTGGATAAAATGGATCTGGTCAAAATAGAAACCCGTCGAGCGGCGCCCCAACTGGCATCGTCGCCCAAAGAATGACCGGCGCTGTCTGTCCAGTGGCCGTTTTCTTTTTTTAATTCCAAAGTCTTGTCTTTGAAAGACCACGTCAGGGCGGAGACGTCTTCGGGATTGTATAGAAGTTTTTCGGAAGCGGCGGGACTCGTCGGAGGCGGCGGCGAAGGCTGGGGCGCTTTCTCGTCTTTATGAAAATCCGTGGTGAGCAGAAAATAAACCAGACCTATAGTGACAAGAGCTAGAATTGCATTTCGCGTGAGTTTCATATGAATTGTTCGATGTTTTTTAACAAATTTCCGCCCTGAATAACATGGCAACTGAAGCTTTCAACGAGGGTGTTGGCGTCCTTCCATGCTTTGTGAGAAAGACCGGCTTTTTCGCAGCATGCTTCTAAAAATTGCTCTCCGTTCCACTTTTGTTCGACGGCGACGTGGGGGAGCAACACACCTCGCTTTTCACCGCGGCTGATCATAACGCCCATTTCCCCTAATTTCAATTGATGGGGACCGGCAAGTCTGGTCGCTTCTGATAAAAGGGCGACTTCTAAATCCAAATGGGGAATCTCATTTTCTTGAATGGGTGCAAATCGAGAATCATGGGTTGCCGCCGTTTGACCTACATTAAAAGCGGTTTCGGCCAAAGTGGTCGAGGATTCGAAAAGTCCCATGGAGCCTCGGATCTGGCCGTTGGTGCGGAGTGTTACGAAAATGCCCGATTTCTCATTCCATCGGGGATCTTGCACCGGCTCCAATCTTTTCTTCATCGGGTGGCCTGTGACGATTTGCCAAACTCCAAGAGCGGCGATTTGAACAAGTTGCTTTTCGAATTCGGTTTTGGGTCCGTTCATAGGGACAAATTAAATTCATGGCGACCGAAAAACAAGGGCAATCCTGCGCTGGTCATGGCTAGACATAAGATGAGGTCCAGGAGTAGTATGTTTTTTCGTCCGCGCGGGCTTAATTGACCGGCGCCGTAGGGGGTTAGTTCATTGGATTACCGTCGCGTTCTTTTTCAGTTGGAACCTTTGAGCCCGGCCCTGGCTAGGAAGTTTTGGGGGCTCAGGTCTCTCTGGGATGCGCCCTTCGCGCTGGCTCTAGGGTTGAAGGTGAGCCTGCTTTCCGATCTCAATGTGGAATTGGAAATTCCCCTAACCCGCCTAAACCGGAGCGAGTCGGGCCTAATGCGTCCGTCGGTTTTGGTTGCCGCGGGGGAATGGGCCTCACGCCTCCTGTGGCGCAGGCATCTTGTTCCCCAAGCCGGCGAACAAGGTGAGTCCTTGATTTTGGAATCCATGCAGTGCCGGTTTTTGAAACCGGTCTCTGCCGGCGTGAAAGTTCGCGCCCAGTTGGAAGAGCGGGAAAGGGAGCCCATGCTCCGAAAAATCCGCTCAGGTTCAGAAGCGGAACATGAATTGCCCGTCATTTTTTTTGATGAGAACGATCAACAGATCGCCAGCTTCACAGGAGTTTGGCGAATCAGGCCTGAAGGCCCCAAGGTATTGCACGAAGGGAGAAACTCATGAGCGTGATTTTAAAATCGGTGGATTCGGTAGAATTCGCTGTGAAGTCCATGGAGTCTTACGAAAAACTTTTGGCCCGTTGGGGGTTTGAAAAATTAGGTGAAGGCCGTCGGGGCCCGACCCAGCAGGCCCTTTGGGCTCAGGGACAAATTCGCATTTTGCTCTCTCACGGCAAGGATTCTCAGAGCCACGCTTTCAACCATGTGCAAAAACATGGTGACGGGATTTGCAACGTGGATTTTCTGGTCGACGATGCGGTTAAAACTTTTGAAACCGTGACCAATCGTGGAGCTCAAGGTCTTCACGAGCCCTCGACGGAACCCGAAGGTTCCGGTGAGTACGGTTACGCGACGATTAAAGTCATGGGCGATGTGACCCACACTTTCGTATCCCGCCAAGGGACAAGAAATTTCAGCCCTTGGATTCCCGTGGACTTAGAAACCCATCCCAAGGGCTACGGGCTTTTTGCTGTTGATCACCTGACGTGCAATTTGGGCGTGGGGGAATTGGACAAATGGGCCGCCTACTACGAAAAAGTTTTCGGTTTCAAAGAAACCCGATTTTTTAACATCACCACGGGCCGCACGGGCCTCATAAGTAAAGTCATGGAAAACGCCGAGGGCACGGTCAAAATTCCAATGAATGAGCCAACAGACAAGAAAAGTCAGATTCAGGAATATATTGAGATCAATCATGGGCCCGGCATCCAACATCTGGCTCTTTCGACGGGAGACATCTTATCCACCCTGCCCCGTCTGCGCAAAGCCGGCCAAGATTTTCTCGATGTGCCCGACACTTACTACGAAGAAGTTCCTTCGCGGGTGAAGGGAATCAAAGAAGACATGAAACTTATTCAGAAGCAGAGAATTTTGGTGGACGGGGATTCGTCGGGCTATCTTTTACAGATTTTTTCTCAAAATGTTGTGGGGCCATTTTTTTACGAAGTCATTCAAAGGTGTGGGAACCGTGGTTTTGGAGAAGGTAATTTTAAAGCCCTCTTTCAAGCCATCGAGCGGGACCAAGAGAAACGGGGCGTCTTATAATGGAAAGTTTAAAAGATCTTTTGGGCTGTCAGTGCCATGCTCACGCCCATTGGGGGCGTGAATTGGCGGAGGGGCCCCACAAGGGAGACAAAACTCCCGCTTATACTTTTCCCTGGGCCAAAACTCAATATGCTGAAGACAGGCCTCTGTGGCCTACTTCGCAGAGTCTGGATTTGGTGCTGAACATCGATGGTGAAGAGCTCACTGGAAGCAACACTATCGCTTTCAGAGTCCTGCATCCGGAAGTGACGAGTTTTTGTTTCGATGCGGCTGATCTTCACATCCATGACGTCCAGTTGAATGGCAAGGCTGTGAAATTTTCCGTGGGCGAAAAAACCACGCTGGTCCACGCTGATGGAACCTTGAAGCGTGGTGACGCGGGCGAACTGAAAATCACTTACAGTTGTCAGCGACCCAAGGCGGGGCTTTATTTCATCAAGCCCGATGAAAAATATCCCAAGAGACCCGTTCAGGTTTGGTCTCAGGGACAGGACGACGATTCCCGGTATTGGTTCCCCAGTTTTGACGAACCTCGAATTAAATGTTCCATGGATATGCGGGTGGAAGTTCCCGCCGGTTACGTCGCCACAAGTAACGGCGCTCTTCAAAATTCCAGCCGCGGCGGAAAAACGTGGACGTTTCATTGGAAGACCCAGGTGGCTATTCCCAGTTATCTCATCACTTTGACCGTCGGCAAATTCGCTGAAATTCGCGATGACTGGCGGGGCAAGCCCGTTACTTATCTCTGCGAAAAAGGTCGCGAAGACGAAGCTAAATTGAGTTTCGGCAAAACACCGAAAATGATGGACCTTTTCAGCAAGGTTACGGGTACCGACTACCCTTACGAAAAATACGCCCAGATCGCCGCCGCGGAATTTATTTTCGGCGGAATGGAAAACACTTCGGCCACAACTCAAACTGATCTTACTCTTCATCCCTACGAAGTCGAAGAAGACTTTACCAGCGATGATCTGGTAGCTCACGAATTGGCCCATCAGTGGTTTGGAGATCTGGTTACGTGCAAGACGTGGTCTCACGGTTGGCTCAATGAGGGCTGGGCCACGTTTATGGAAACGGTTTTTAAAGAACAAGATCTGGGGCAGGATGAAACCCACTACTACCGTTTTGAAGAATTGAATCTTTACATGGGTGAGGATCGGGGTCTCTACCGCCGGCCTCTGGTTTCGAATTTCTACGCCGATCCGGGTGAAGTTTGGGACAGACATATTTATCAAAAAGGGGCATTGGTTTTGAACATGCTCCGCGCCGAAGTTGGCGAAGAGGATTTTTGGTCTGGGGTAAAAAATTATTTGAACACCCACAGCGGTGGCGTCGCCGAGACCGTGGATTTTCAAAGGGCTTTGGAGAATTCTTCGGGCCGCCCCTTGCAATGGTTCTTTGACCAATGGGTTTTTAAAGGCGGATTTCCCGAGCTTAAGGCTTCGGTCGAGTGGGATAGTAAAAGTAAAACGGCCAAGTTCACTCTGGGACAGACCCAGGCTGTCACCGATCTGACCCCTCAATTCAAGATTTCATCGGAAGTGGAATTCTTTTTCACCGACGGAACCAGTCACAAGTTGCCCGTGGTTTTGAATCAGAAGGAGCAAACATTTTGTGTTCCTCTGAAGGAAAAACCATCGTATTGCCGCTTCGACAGCGGAAATAAAATTCTTAAGACCATGGAATGGAACGTACCCATGGACATGGCCAAGGAACAACTGTCCAAAGACAAAGACGTAGTCGGAAAAATCTGGGCTATGAAGGCGCTGGCTAAGAACGGAAGCAAGGAAGGTGTGGAGATCCTGGTAGACCGTTTGAAACATGATGAGTTCTGGGCTGTGCGGGCCGAGGCCGCCCTGGCTCTGGGTGAGGCCCGGAGCGAAGACGCCCTGAGGGCCCTCATCGCCGCTTTGAAAGAAGAGAAAAGAAGTAAAGCTAGGAGTCGGATTTGTTCGGCATTGGGTGAGTACCGTGATCCGCGGGCCGCCGACGCGTTGATTGAAATTCTCCATCATGACAAAAATCTCTTCGTACGTTCCAGTGCCGCCGGGGCCCTGGGTAAAACCAAGTCCGACAAAGCCTTCGAAGAATTAAAAAGCGCTTTGAAAGAAAAAACGTGGAACGATTATTTGGCGGCCCAATGTTACAGCGGCCTCCGGCAACTGCGGGACGCGCGAGCGCTGGATTTGTTTCTGGCAGGTGCCGCCTACGGGGCGCCAAGAATGTCCCGGGTGGCCGCAACATCCGCGTTGGGCGAGTACGGTTTGGATAAAAAAGAAATCACAGAATTTCTTAAAGACTTACTGGAAGACCCATTTTCCCGCGTGCGCTTTGCCGCTGCCGACGCTCTTTTGAAACGCAAAGATCCGTCTGCGGTGTCTCGTTTGGATGATGTGGGTCATCGGATCATCGACGGTCATTTCAAGGCTGCCGCGTTCCGGGCGTCTCGAAAGCTTATGGACTCCTTGGACAAACCCGTGGAGCTTATCGAGCTCCGCGAAAGTCTGGACAAAATCAAAGAAGAAAACCGCAAACTGCGGGATCGCGTCCAGCTTCTGGAAGACAAGCCTTAGTCGCTGTAGCCCGAGTCTAATTTGTTCCGACAAAGTTGGGAAACAGCGCTGACAAGGTGTTGGTCCAAAAGGTATTTTTTTCTTGGCCAACAATCTCAGCGAAACTTTTGGCTGCAGCTGTAAGAGCACTTCTGTAGCGCCAATCCTGTTCTTTATCGAGGTCTTCGGCTGGCTCGGGGGGTGGATTGTACTCGCACTGACCGATGCCAGTGCAACTACTCAAAAAAGCTTTGAAGGCATCACTACTATAATAATCAGACTTATCTGGCGGAGGGGGTGCCTTTGTCGGAACCACTGGCGGTGTTCCGAGGTCCTGAATCACCTTTACATAATCTTGAGCCCCTAAAGAGTTGGGCCACGCCGCAATGGCAGTAAGAATTTTAATAATGCCCACGTCTACTGCCGGTCCCCCGTTCCATCCCAGATCAGGTCTGTTTTGGAAGAGATATTTCAGATCTTCCGCTGAAAAAAACTCATTTGCGAAAGGTATATCACTTGGGGCGTCGGGCTTGATGTCGTCCATCAAAATGGAAAACTGATTGGGCGACATAAATTTAGGGTCGCTGGTGAACAGGTGAAAAAGTTGGGAGCGAGTGGCGCTTCCGGGTTGTGTGGCGTTCCAACACTCTTGAAATAGAGTGGGGTGATCACTGAAATCGTCATATTTATGACCGAAGGAGTGCCCGGCGGCTACATACTGCTTCAATGTTGAATTGAAAGTCGCCCAATCGTTGTCGTGGCAGGCTTTGACAACCTCGTATGGCAATGCATTGGCGTCGGTAATGCCTTTTCCAATAAGAAAATCCACTCCCTCGTAATTTTTGCACGCAACCATTTGGTCAAGGGGGGTGCTTCCGTAGCTGTTGGGAAGGTTCAGAAAAGAGCTTAATCCCGGATCTTTACTTAATAAAAAAATCATGACGTTTGCTGCGTCCGGACGACAGGCGAGGGAGGGAAAAAGTATTTTGGCGTCTTCATTGGAAATCGCCAGGTTCGGCCTTGCTTGAAACAACGCTTGTAAGACATCCAAGAGGGGCATCTGCGAGGATCGGGTATTCAAGATTGATGAAATAAGACTAACGCCACCGACTCCTTCAGCGGAGAAGTTTGGGAAACGCCGAAGCCAAGACTTGAAAAGTTGATTCATATTGGGATCATCGAGGCTACTGGCAATTTTCATCAGAGGAGAAGGCTTCTCAGGTAGTCCTTCATTGATGTTAAATTTTTTAAGTCTTGATAAAGAATCGAGCAATTGAGCGTTATCCCCGGCGTAATCGAGGGCACTCTTCCCATAGACATCCGTCACACCGGGGTCTAAATCATAGCGCGTTTGCCCTAAAAGCAATTTCACAATGGAAGGGTGGTTCTTTTGGAGGGCGCACTCAAGGGCGGTGATTCCCAGTAGGTCTTGAGCATTTGGATTCATATCGGATCTGGTGTCCAAAAGTGCTAACAGCATGTTCTGATCGCCATCGCAGGCAGCCTTTATGAAAACCCGGCTTATGTAATCCTGTTGTGAGGCCTGTGCCATCGTACAATTCATTTGCTGAGCAACCGGGTTAAAGCCCATGGCATTAGAGGAAATATTCCCAACAGCTGATTTAAAATCCGAAGTGGAAAGCGCGCCTTCGTATTGTCTGCCATCAGGGGTTCTGCCCGAAAAAGTGAAACTTGTCTGTCCCCCTGACTCTGTGGAAGTAATATCTAAGGGCGCCACCGTAGGAGGGTTTGATGGCCAAATGCTTATATTTTCTATCAGGTCTATTTGGAACGGAGAAAATTCGGACCCCGGAAAATTAGTGGAAGTGGGTCCTGGCTTGCAGGCAAGCGAAACGGCCGTTTCCGGAGGAGGCTGGGCCTGAACTGAGGCAAGAAAACTAAAAGTAATAATTACCGGAACAGACAAAGAGATCAACAGACGCATGTTTCTGGCCTCCAAATTAGCCTACCAAGCTTAAGAGTTGATCACATCTGCCAGCTTCATGCCAGAAAACAAAATCCATTTACACTTCCGTGAACACATTTTCACACCATCGTTGCAGCTCCCCGTCGCCGTAAGTTATAAAGTGCTACCCAGGGTTTATTTTTGGAGTAAGCAATGAAGAAAACCATTTTCAAAACGGGAATTATTTTGATGTTTACAATGGTAAGCGCGGTGGCCAGCGCCGACTTGAGCGGTTTTTGGCAGGGCCCGACCCTGGAATGGCCCATGTCCACAAGCGGTTTGATGGGCCTGAAGGTTACCATACTGTTAAGTGGTCAGGCCTACGTGAGCCCCTGTAGTATTTATACCCCCGACCAAATGTTGTGGAACCATTCTGCTCGGCGCACCCACTGCGGTGAGGCTTGGGGACCATTCCCCTACGACCCCAATTATCAAGTCATAGATGGCGGCGGCGCCAACCTTGCGGTGATGGCATCGACGGATCCGAACCAGATAGTGGTGAAATATAAAGGTCAGATCAAAGCCTTTGTCCGCTCCACTGAGAATTGAAACATCTCATTAAGGATCTTCACAATGTGACGGGCGGAGTCGGCAAGACATCCTGCACGGCGGGATAAAAAACCGTGATGTCCGTTAGAACTTTTTTTAGATCTTCTTCGCTATGCCAGGCGAAACCTGCCGGCATGAATATAGTCCCGTCCTGGTCAACGACTCCATAGGAGTAAACTACCTGTCCGTCGGGTTCTACAATTGTATGATAACCCAATCCCGTCATGGCATGGTGGGGGCTCTCCAGCGTTACCGGCCATCCCCGGTCCATGGATAAGCGTGCGATGCGGAGCAATTCACTCACGTTGGATTGTCCCACGGCCCAGAAGCGGTCATCGTCGTAGCGAAACCAGTGGCCGTTGAGCTGGGGCCTGGTTATGATCTTCTTGGCTGAGACTAAAATAAAATTTTCAGCATCTGGAAGGTCGGGTCCCGTTCTCTCATCTCCCTGCAACTTTTCCAGGACTTGGGATTTTAAAATTTTTCCTGAGATCCAAGACGTCTGGTCCGATTCGGGTTCTGCCAAATGATAAGTTCCCTGGAGAAAAATATCGATTTTTTTCTCGGCCTCATCACGGCTCATATTTTCAGTCACAAGTTCGCGCTCCAGAGCCGGCGCTTTCAAAATGTCGATGGAGATGGCATTTTTCCAATACGGGGTTTCCAGTTGAAATCCTATGCTGAAGGGAAATTTAAAATCAGGAGGCCTGGGATGGGCGTCCACTTTGAACGTGTCGGCACCGTGAACTTTCAAGATGTGAAAATAATCGGCCGTATAGGCCCCGACCTGCAAGACTCCCGCTGAAATTTTTTTTCTCATGTAGGAGTTAAGCAATCGATCATGAATCAGATAGTAGTAAGCGTCTTTCTCTATATCGAGGGC
>Ga0206839_1154_pt1 | contig 14873 bp, 18 predicted proteins | sample Alteio_BWOrgCont_27_FD_152883 | JGI IMG/M metagenome (GOLD analysis project Ga0206839, IMG submission 152883) | Enriched cells from forest soil in Barre Woods Harvard Forest LTER site, Petersham, Massachusetts, United States -... | ecosystem: Environmental > Terrestrial > Soil > Temperate forest >... | reverse complement strand
ATATAAAGGGGTAGCCGAGACCGCCCCTTTTTCGTAGCTTGATGGTCCCCACCAAACAAGCCAATGAACCAAAGTACAAATTTTGTCGGACAGCACCTATTCGGTCAGATAACTACATTATGCAATCGGTCTGTTTTGGGACCAGTTATCCGGGAGACCAAAGCCAATCGCTATTACAAGCGGCTGCATTATTACGAGCATTTTATCAGTATGCTATATTGCACGTTATCGGGTTGTACATCTTTGCGGGAGATCAGCGCCGGGCTTGGTATTGCACGAGGTAAGCTCAATCACCTGAGCATAGAGTATGTACCTCCCCGGAGTACTTTGAGTGACGGGAACCGGGACCGTCCATCGGTCATTTTCAAGAAAACATATGAACATCTTTACAAACTGTATAAGCCATCTTTGTCGGACAGCACCCTGCCCAAGGGTATTGTCCAAAAGTTGTTTCTGCTGGATGCGACAGTTTTTAGCCTTTTTAAGGCTATTTTAAAAACTTCTGGCAGATATTCAGCTAATGGCAAAAAGAAAGGCGGAATCAAAAAGAATACAGTTATAGAGGCATCTTCTATGATGCCCTATTTTATACAGTTTGATGCAGCTGCTGATCATGACCAGCTTATATACAAACATTTAACCCTGCCATCAGGTTCTTATATCGTATTTGATAAGGGATATAACAACTACCGTCAGTTTGCCGTCTTTTCGGCTGCTGGGATCAGCTTCATTACCCGCCAAAAGGAAAACGCAGTCTATACTTCTGCAATAGAATGCCTTCATGGAGCAAGATCCCCAACGGCCATTTTAAAAGAGGAAGTTATTTTGCAGACCTACAAAGACGAAAACAATACCGAGCAAACCTTAAGATTACGCCGTATTGCCTGGTGGGACGCTGATAAAGAGCGGGCTTTTGAATTTATTACTAATGACTTTGAACTGGAAGCCATAACGATCGCCCAGTTATACAAGTACAGATGGCAAATTGAACTGTTTTTCAAAAAACTCAAACAGAATTTCCCTCTTCAATACTTCGTAGGCGATAATCAGAATGCCATAGAAATCCAAATATGGTGTGCTTTGATCGCTTTGCTGCTATTGTCTACTATTCATAACCGACCGAAGTCAAAGATGGCCTTCTCAGTCTTCGTTTCAATTATCCGACTACACCTATTCAACTACATTGACATCAAATCCCTTGTTGATCACTACCGAAAAGCAACCACAACAACCACGATTGATCTATTTAATTCAGGATAATACCCCTGCTTACCTCTCCCAAAACCGAAATCCACTATCTATAGGGGTTTGAGCCTACCCATTCCCTAAAATCCCCCTTTTGTCGGACAACAATGATTATTAATTATAGTGGGGATGACAACACAGAATATTATCACACCATATTTGGTTATTTCATATTAATGTACTTCCTGCAAAACTAATTTGCTCTTATACACCGTATAAAAATTATAATCGGTCATGGGCGTATCTGCAAAATTTAAGTTCCTCCCAATAGTAACTATCTGTCCCCTGTGGTAAGTGCCGTGATTGAACAAATGCTGTATGTATTCATACATTGGGGCATTACTGGTAAACCATGGCGACTCCACTAAAATATTTTCCAGCAAATCGCTTTCGGAGAAATTACTGATCGCTTCATGTAGCAGTTGGGAATGTTTCACCAAACTTGCGAATACTTCTCCCGGATCAGGATTGGCGTCATAATACCTCCCGGCAGTATGTTCTGTACGCGTGATTACTGCATACCAGTATTCCTGTGCCGAAAGAATGTGGTTCAGCGTTTTTACAATGCTGTTGAAACGGGAAGGCACCTCATGCACCCATGTTTCTTCTGGTTTTGTTTTTATAAAATTTACCAGTGTTTCATTTGCCCATGCATTATAGGCAGCGTAATTAGTCATTAGTTTTTGCAAGCTCATAATAGTTGTTTTTTAGGAACGATAATTAAATAAAGTCCGCAATATTGTGCGGTTGTTTTTCTTTTTTTCAAGGCGGGAAAACCGCGAATAGTAAACTATTTAAGGCTTTTTCCAACGCAGAAAAAATGTAAAAGAACAAGCAAGATTGTGGACTTTATTTAATTATCGCTCCGTGATTGATAATACAAAACTATTAGGGGCTTGTGACAGCCTTATGGCAGGGGTAGGAAAATTATTTTTTGTACCTAACGTAATATTCTTCCAGCGTCATTGTATGCGGCTCAAAATGTTCCGTCGTATTGGTCAATTTCCGGATGCGGTCCAGCCTGAATTCCCGGTAGTCGTTTCGTAAGCGGCACCACGCAATTACGATCCAGTTATCCATTGTATGGTACAGGGCAAAAGGCTCAATGATCCGGGCGGTTACTTCTGGTCTGTCTGCCGTCATATATTCTATTTTCACCAGCTCATAATTCGTCAATGCCAGTTGCAGTGCAGATAGGTAGTCGCTCCGGGTGGTATCTGCATTAAACCATACAAAAATACGGCTTGCAAGCAGGTTTGCCTTGTCCTGCGTATTGTATCGCAGGACAGATTTTATTTTGCTGACGGCCGATGTATAATCCTGTATAAACGAAACATCTTTATTCCTCCGCACCAGTTGCTCTGCCGTGATCAGGGCATTGGCTTCCCGCTCAGTAAACATTACTGGTGGTATCCGGTAGCCCTCCATCAGCGAGTATCCCTTACCCTCTTCTGTAAGTATAGGCACACCCGCCTCCTCCAGCGCCTTTATGTCCCGGTATATGGTGCGCACACTTACGGCATATTTTTTTGCAAGCTCAGTCGCCGTCAGCAGCCGTTTCGTTTGCAATTGTGTCAGGATAGCTGTCAGCCGCGAAAGCCGTTTTGTGTCATTGTCATTCATCGCTTATTGAGATGCCTGATCACATCTTTTCGCTTCATCAGGCCACCATTTTTATTTCTTCTTTAATGATTGTTTTACCTGCCTGTTCTTCACGTGCTATTTCCCTCCTTACATCTATGATCAATTCCAGTGCTTCCAGTAAATTAGTTCTTGCTTCTTCAATAGTCGCGCCTTGCGTATTCACACCCTCTATTTCTTCAATATAGGCTATGTAATCGTTCCCGTGTTGTTCAAATACGGCTGTTAATCCACTATGAATATCCATTTTATATCACTTTTTTGCTATTCAAAGGTAACAATTTGCCGCAATTACTTCTTTCGCCTAATCCACACACTATTTCTTTATTTTTGTCTCCACACATCTGTAATGAACGCTTCAGAAAATAGGACCTACTTCCTACGCCCCTTTTTACCGGGTGAGGTGGCCCTATACAAGGCAATACGGCTGGAAGCATTGCAACAGGAGCCCTCCATGTTTGGCAGCAGCTATGAGCGGGAAGCAGCCTTTACGGAAGAGCAATGGCTTCCGCGCATCACAAACCCAAATGTGGCATGTTTGGGATTGTATCATGGCCAGGAGCTCATTGGCGTCACGGGCATTATTATAGACAGCGCCAACCCCGCAGAGGGCCACATGGTGCAGTCATATATCCGCAAAGAACACAGGGGCAAAAGGCTTTCAAATATGTTTTATGAAGTGCGGTTAGATTGGGCACGAAAACGAAAATTAAAACGCCTCATGGTGGCAAATAGGGAAACTAATGCCGCTGCAATAGCCGCTAACCAGCGCCACGGCTTTCAGTTTACCCACCGGGAAGTCCGGCAATGGCCTGATGGCACCACCGGGGATGCATTATATTATGTACTCGATCTTTGAAAAAGCCCTCGGTAATTTTACGCCAGCCTAACCGCGCAAACTACTTTTTTCTCTGTAAGGTACCATTCCACGCAATAGCCCGCCGGATCTATGCCCGGATATGCCAGTAATTCTTTAAAAGCCTTGCTGATGCTTTGGTTATCGGTGGTATAATCTTCTATCGTAGTAGCAATATAGGAGCCCTTCTTCAGTACCAGTGTCTCGCAACCGTATTGTGCTGCTTCCCCTGCAGCCATTTCCTCCGCCGCAGCCCTATAAACAATAGCGCCGTTTTCTGGCCGGGATATACCGAAATATCTCCTTGCCGGCGAAAAAGGAACAAGCGAATGCAATCGCTTATGGGCATCAGCAATACCCGCCGGGAAAGAAGCCGCGGTAACGTAGAATACCCTAATATCCTTATCAATGTTGATTGTCTCCATAACATATATTGTACTGCAAATGTAACATACCGCCCAATTGCTGCAAGGTGCAAAGACCGGCATTTTCAGGGGGTGATTGAGACAGAAATTCTAAAAAAATCCGCCTTTACCTGCCGGCAGCGCACCATTACCTGTTTTCAGGTAATCGCGCCGATTCTTTTTGTAAAAATCATCCATCCTTCGCAATTTTATACTGGTTATACATATATCACACATAACCCACGATTTCAATCATGGGACAAAATAATGCACCGATAGATGAATATATACAAGGGACACTGCGCCAAAGCGATGGCAAGGACAAAGTTTGGCATGATTATCGGCGGCAGGCTGAAGAAAATCGGGGAGTTGGAAGAAAAGGCGCGCGTACAGCAATCCGGACAGCCCGCCCCTGAAGCCGGCCGAAAAATACCGCAGATGGGCAAATTGAAATTGCTCATGGGAAGATAAATGAGCAATTTGAAACAAGCAAAACAAAACACAAACAATTGATTATCAGCACAAATGAAAAACACCTGCAAACCAATTTGCCCAACCTGCAATTTTCCAGAAAAATGGGAAGATACACCCCAGGCCATAACCCCGGATACTGCACCGGCAGCCTATGGCAAAAGTATAATGCCAGTTCAACATGAACACATCAAAAATAATTTAACTGGTAAGAATCTGGCAATTTTTTGCCATTTTTTTTCCAAAAAATCATTGATAATCAATGAAAATCAGTAAAAAAAGCAAGAAGAAGACATTGGCAAAAACAGTACCAATCCCAATTACAAATGACAAATTCCCAATTCCTAATCCCTCAATCCCAAATTCTATCGTAACTTTACTATATGAAAAAATACGTGCTGTCAGGTTTATTGTTAATAACGCTTTCCGTTGCTTCCTATGGGCAGGGATGCTCGGTATGCACCAAAACAGCCCAGGGTCTTGATGATAAGAGCGCCAAAGGGCTCAATGGCGGCATCCTGTATCTCGCTGTTCTGCCACTGGCTATCATGGGTACTATTGGTTTTGTATGGTGGCGGCGAAATAATGTTCAGTAACCCTGTTAATATGATCATTTATCACGTGAAAATTATTATCTTATGAAGCAGTTAGTTATGTCGTTTGCCTGTATTATCGGTTTTGTCCTGCCTTGTTCTTCTTGCCGGATAAACGTACTTAAAGGAGAAGGTGCCAAAGGCACCGATAACCCAACCGTTTCTTCTTTCAATGCAATAGAACTGGATATTCCTGTAAAAGCATTCATAACGGTGCAGGATGGCGCACACCCTGGCGTACAGATAAGCGGCTATGAGAATATTTTAAAACACCTGAAAACCAAAGTGGAAAACGGCAAGCTCATCTTTTATTCAGACCTTGACGAGACATGGGAGATAGATTATGATGGTATTACCGTGCAGGTAACAGCACCATCCCTGAAAGCGCTTTCTTTATCTGGCGCACCCGATGCGGAAATACATGGCAACATTACCGGCAGCAGCTTTAAGCTCACTATATCAGGCGCCAGCAAAGTGGCTATTGATAACATAAATGTAGATAACTTTTCTTCTGAGGTTTCCGGATCCGGCAATATTGACTTGAAAAGAGGATATGTAAAAAGCGCCACTCACGAGATCAGTGGCGCAGGCAAAATAAAAGCATTCCCATTGCAAACCGACGAGACAGTTATTTCTATATCCGGTTCGGGTAAAGGGCTGGTGACAGCTAATCAGAAATTGTCTGTAAGTGTTAGCGGGGCAGGCTCTGTAAAATATAAAGGGCATCCCTCTATTACCCAGGATATATCAGGGGCAGGCTCTGTGGCGGCTGTAAATTAGCGCCAGCAATAGGCATGAATTTTGCTGTCTTTATTTTAAAATGATACCTATGTGGAGAAGAAACGCCTGGCGGCTCCTTCTTTTGTTGGCTTTATTTTCAGGTATGCGGGGCGTATCTCATGCCCAGGCAGATCCCCTGGAAAACAATTTATGGTATAACGAAGAAAAAACTGCCAAGATCCGCATCTTTAAGAGCGATGATGGTAAATTTTATGGCAAGATCATATGGCTGAAAGTGCCGGAAATTGATGGTAAGCCCAAACTGGATCCTCATAACCCCGACAAATCCAGGCGAAATGATCCCTTACTGGGTATGCTGGTATTGAAAAACTTTAAAAAATCTGGTGAAAACGGCTATGAAAGCGGCACCATATACGACCCGCAAAACGGCAAAACCTATAGCTGCAAAATGACCCTGAAAAACGACAAACTGAGTGTAAGGGGTTATGTTGGCTTCTCGCTCATTGGCCGTACCACCGTATGGACTAAAGTTGAATAAACCATTCATTTAAGCCGGGCATACGTTTGAGCATATGCCCGGCATTTATCATTGTCCCGTTAAATAATACTATTGAACCTCTAAATTACGGATTAAGGTACACAGGTGTTTCATTCACTTCAAGTGCGGTGCGTATGCCCGATTCTATAGCTCCTTCTATCCATGCATGTTTCAGCGAGGCATGTTCGCCCGCAAAATGAGCTTTGCCATCCCACTCTGTAGACACAATATGTTGCTGCAGCAGGTGCAATTGCCCTGGATTGAAAATCGCAGCTTCGCCAAAAGCATAAGGGTCTTGCATCCAGCTTTGGGTTGCTCCGCCTACTATATTTCCGGGATCTGCATTGTTCCCGGCATCTTCTTTCACCGGGCCATTAGATTGGTGCAGCACTGCAAGGCTTTTAATGCGCTTTTGTTCTTTAAGATTGTCAGGAGCATGTATCACCGCTATATTTTCCAACGCGTAAGTATACCTGTCCATATCTCCCATAGAATCCCACCGGCTTGCCTCATCAGACCAGCAGTAAGACGCCAGTATCAGCCCATGGCCTTTTTTGCCAATGTCCTGACTGGGATAATATACAAAGCGGTTAGACATATCTGTGATGGTGCCGCCGCCTACAATGCTATATGGCTCATCTTCCCACCAGCGCTCACGAAATTCAAGCAATACTTTCGTAGCAGAATCATAATGCAGTTCCCGTATCGCCCTCCTTTTCTCCTGGGTGAATTTTGGCCACACATGCACCTGCCTGAATGCGGAAAATGGTATAGCCACTATTACTTCGTCAAACTCTTTTTCATCTACTGGCTGCTCAAATTGCGCATAATCGGCTTTTTTATAAAAATCAGGTGCCAGGTCTTTTTCTACATTGGTGGTTATTCTTACTTTTCCTGTCTTTTTATCTGTCCATAACTTGGTAACTTTACAGTTGAAGTAAGTATTCTCTTTCAGTTTGTTTGCTTTGAAGAAAGCGGTGGTGAGCATATCCGTACCACCTACTAGTTGCCAGAATTGCGTATCATTCTTAATCACATTAGATTCAATGAAACTTTGTATAAAATCATAGGCAAGCCGCGACTCCAGGTTTTGCAGCACTGCAATCATCTCTATTGCATTTTGTGAGTACAGCGACTCTTCCATCAGGAAGCGCATCATAGAATAATTGCCATAACGCTCTATCAGTTTTGGCCAGCTTTTTTCCGGGTCTTGGGCAATGAACTGTTTTAATGGATTCAACAGGTTTCCAAAAAGAGTGCTGGCGGTCTGGTTCTCAAAATTATTAGCGCTTGTTTCCAGGTGGTAGTCGAGCAGCTTATTTATATCCGCGCCCTTTTTATAGTATTCACTTTGCACTACCTGTTTGTAATTCACATATAAAAGCGAGTTGAAATTCTGGTCGGGCAGTTCTTTACGTTTTTTATCCTTATAAGCAATTGCCTGTTTCTTATCTACAGATACGTAATAGAAAGGTTCTATTTCCAGTTTTAGCAGCTCTATGTACTTCAATACCATGAGGTGGATAGTCGGGATGCGCATAGCGCCAGCTTCACAATAAAGGGAACCGTCTTCAAAATAGGTTTTATGCTCCGTGTTCCTGAATGTCTTTATGCGCCCGCCCACACGTGTGTTAGCCTCTACAATTGTTACATTGTGCCCGGCTTTTTTAAGCATTGCGCCGGCTACCATGCCCGCTATGCCAGCCCCGATTATGAGCACATCTTTCTTTGGTTTTTTTGTTTTAGGGATACCCTTCTCGATGAATTTAAGGTACTGCTGAATAACAGGGTCCTGGGATTCATCCAGCAACCCATGCAGGTAATTTTCCATAGTGGTACAGTTTTGGTTAAAAAAATTATTAGTAGTTGTGAAAAGTATAAATATTTTCAATAATAAAATAATAATGATTAAATTTATTTAAAGGGTATACCATTGTCTTTAAAGACTGAATGTTATGTCAATATTAATAATTGCGTAACTTAATGTAAATAGGCATTAGCAGATTGTATATGTCTGTAATCAATTTTATATTTACACTATGGCATCTGTAATAAAGAGGATCAATGAATACAATATTGGTATTCCCGCCCCATTGCAGGAGATCAAATGGAACGCGCTCAAAGAAAGCCCATTCCGTTTTTACAGAGGTACCTGCCATCTATTTGCCGAAGACTTTGTAAAAAAATATAAGTATAAGTCAAAGATAAAAAGTTGGGTCTGCGGCGATCTTCATTTTGAAAATTTCGGATCTTATAAAGGAGAAAACAGGCTTGTATATTTCGACCTTAATGATTTTGACGAAGCAATACTTGCTATCCCGGAGATAGAAATTACCCGTTTCCTTACCAGCATTATCATTGTTGCCGGGCAAATGAAAGTAGCGGCCATAGGCCTTCATAAAACCTTGCATGATATCATGGCAGCGTACACCACCACGCTGCAAAAAGGGAAAGCCCTGATGCTGGAGCCGGAAGTAGCTCACGGTGAGTTTAAAAAATACTTTGAGCACCTCAATACTTTCGACCGTGAAGCATTTATAGCCAAGCGCACCTATAAGCAAAAAGGAGCTTTGCTGCTGAAGCCGGATAATGTGCATTTCATGGCTTTGGATGACAGCCGCAAAGCTAAACTATATGAAGGCCTGAGCCCATTGCTGGAAATGAGCCGTTTCCGCCATTTTGTATTTGAAGATGCGGCTTTCCGCATAGCCGGCACTGGCAGCCTGGGCCTGGAAAGGTATTGCATACTCTGCTTCAGTAAAAAGAAAGGGAAACATTATCTTGTAGATGTGAAAGAGGCAAGAACATCATGCTATAGCAGTTTGCTGAAAACAAAACAACCCCGTTTCGGCAATGAAGCGGAGCGCATAATCACCGCAGGCTATCTCATGCAGTTCAATTCTCCCGCATTTACTTCATTTGTAAATATTGAAGGTAAGTGGTTTGTGGTAAAGGAATTACAGCTCCTGGAAGACAGGATGTCACTCACTGATTTTAACAATGATTTCGGTCTGCTCAGTGAAGTTGCAAAGGAAATGGCCGTCCTGATGGCATATGCACAGTTGCGCAGCAGCGGACATCTCGGCTCCTCTACCGCCGATGACCTGAGGCGATTTGCCGACAAGAAACAATGGCAGAAAGATGTCATTGACCTTAGTGGTGAACTGGCAAAGAAAAACAACAAAAACTACCGTGAATTTTCGAAAATAGAGTAAGGTACTATAGTTTCCACCAGCAGGGCCTGCCAAATTTGTAAGATATCCCTGCATTTATTAGCCCTTTATACCCAAATCCCAGCTCAGCAAATCCCCCCAATCTCCCGCCAACGCGCACCCCGATAGGCGTATATTGAGCTTTTAGCCCGTCACTGCTGGTAGTGATTGTGTTGCCCGGTGTGTATAATGTTGGATTGGTTACAGTAATAACCGTTGTAAATGCAGGCCCGGCCCCGATAAAAGTATATACCTCCACATATTTTCTGAAAGTATACACATAATAAACTTCCAGTGCGATAGTAGTAACGCCTTGCTTAAAAGTGCTTGTGATAATTTTAGGATTAAAGGCATCTGCATACTGGCCACGCTCATTGGTACTGCCGCCTGCAAAACCAACAGCCAGGCAGCTATATAAAAAATAACGGGCAGTAACAAATGCAATGCCTGAGTTATAAGTAAGTGTTTTAGTGTTTTCTACCGTGCCTATATTCACCTGGTCGCTGGTCACAGAGCCATAGCTTGCGGCAATTTCCAGTTGACCTTTGTTCGATGGGCATTGTCCATAACCTGTTATGGAAACAGCAGTAAACAATATGATGATTGGCAGGGTTTTCATTACATGTAAAGTAACGAATAAAACAGATACATATAGCGCTCAGCTAAACGGAGGCATAATTTTTATGGAGTCTTTCAAAAAACATTTTATGAACAAACAACTCACCAAACTACACATTTTATTGATAGCCGGTATGTTATCAATAACCGCTTGTAATAACTCAGGCAACAACGGCACTCAGAATATGGCAGACTCAGCAGTAGCCAAAGTAGACACTGTAATGCATGATGTAAAACAGGGCGCGGAGGACGCAGCAGCTAAAGTGGAAAATGCCGTAATCAGCAGCAACAATCCCGATTCCAACTTCCTCGTGAAAGCGTGTCTTGATAACAATAAGGAACTCAAGTTATTACAGGCGGGCGTAGATAATGGTACCAGTAAAGAATTAAAAGCACACGCAAAAATGATGATTGGCGATCATAAAAAGCTGGCGGCCAAAGTAAAAGACTATGCGGCTAAGAAAAACTACATATTACCAGATGGGGATAACGGAAAATCAGATGATGAGATGTCTAAACTGAACTCAAAAACAAAAGGGGCAGATTGGGATAAAGAATGGACAGACGCCCTCACATCAGGCCACCAGGATGCAATAAATATGTTTGAAACAGAAAAAGACAATGCAAAAGACCCCGATTTAAAAACACTGGTAGCAGATGCATTGCCCACATTGCATGCACACCTAGATATGATGAAACAATTACAGGATAAAATGAAAAAATAGTTACCAGCTTTTATTTTTACAGCTTACATCAGTTCCTCATTTCATGGAACTGATGTTTTTTATTAACTATAAAACTGTTCTGTATAAAATTTTGAAAAGTGTATCTGTATTGTTCCGGGGAATTACCTGAATTTTACTTATAAATATTTCAAAAATGCTCAACGAACAGTTTGCAGTGCAATTTGCCCATGAATGGGTATATGCATGGAATAGTCATGACATTGACGCCATCATGAGCCATTATGCCGACAACATACATTTTCAATCACCGATAATAATACGGGTAAATAATGATCCATCCGGAACTATTACAGATAAGCAAACATTGAAAGCATATTTTTCAAAAGCGCTGGGCATATATACCGACCTTCATTTTGAGCTATACAAAGTGCTGGTGTCCATTAACTCGGTTGTGCTATACTATAAAACGATCAATGACATGTATACCGCAGAATATATGGAGATCGATGAACATGGAAAAGTAGTGAAAGTATGTGCGCATTATTCAAATTAATGATTTCAAAAACAGTACTATCATGGAGATCACCTCAATAGCTCCGTTCCTCGATTATTATGAGCGGCTGCGGGAGCGCACACTGCGCCTCATAAAAGTAATACCTCATGATAAAATGGATTGGGCATACAAGCCCGGCAAATATTCCATTGCAGATATGATACGCCATATAGCCTGTATTGAGCGCTATATGTTTGCGGAGAATGTGATGCTCCGGCAAAGCCGTTATAATGGCTGTGGTAAAGAGCTTGCAGATGGCCAGGAAGCAGTGCTTGCTTTTTTTAATGAGCTGCACCGGCAGTCTGTTGAGATCTTTAAAACACTAAGTGATGCAGATCTCCGCCGCAAATGCCCCAATCCCGGCGGTGAAATAACTACCTGGAAATGGCTCCGGGCAATGACAGAGCATGAAATCCATCATCGTGGCGAGCTATACATCTACCTGAACCTGCTGGATGTGAAAACGCCACCTATGTTTGGCCTAACGGCAGAAGAAGTGCAGCAAAGAAGTATACACTAAGTGTGCAGCATATAAAACAGAAGCCCACTTCCGTGGGCTGTAGGCTATTCTGTTTATGGAAATAACGTTATTCAATCTCTATTCGTCTCGTCACCGTTTCATCTGCCGCCTGCAGTCGGACAAGGTATAATCCTTTGGATATGGCAGACGTATTGTAAGTTATATGTTGAACCCTGTCCGCATATTGATCAGCAATTACAGCCACTTCCCTGCCCAGCATATCTACGAGTGATATTCGCACCTGTGCGCCTATTACACCGGCATTGAAATTTATATTCAATTCGTTTTGCACGGGGTTAGGGAAGAGGGTTAATGAAGATTCGATGCTGGAAACAACAGGTACTTTGGCATCAGATAGTTTCATAGAATCATAAGACACCACTTTATAATTGATGCCAGTTGCAAGTCCCATACCAGTTGTCGTGTTAATAGTAAGCAATGCACTATGATAGTTTGGTGTATACCAGGTATATGTTTCTATCATGAAAGAATCCGCAGGCCCACCTGAACCCAGGAGATTGCCGGTATCTATATACTTTTGTGCCGAATGTATGCGTATTGTGTTTGTATAGGTAATACTGCCTGGTAGTTTTAAGGTTCCCCAGCCGTCGCAGGTGTCATATATCGTCCCTGTTCCTTTGATCGGAGCTGAGAGACCAGGTAAAAAGATAGCGCCTGAATAAGTATCAAAATAGGTTTTGTTATAGGTAACCGGATATTGCAAAAGATCAACAGGATCTGTATAATAAGTAAACTGGGTGGTGGATTGATAATAACCAGTCATAGATAACTTCGTTGCAGATTCATAGTAATAGAAAGTTGTACCCGATGTTGGTGTCTCTACTGCTGTAGTTGTAGTGGGTGAAACAGCACCAATATATGCTCCACCGGGAGTTGAAGCAACTGTTACGCATCTGCCTGTATCAACTTGTGTAGAGACCAGACTTCCGAAGTTCCAGGTCACATTGGCCCCGCCGGCACCGGGAACAACACCTGTTGTGTCACACACATGAGAAATGTATGCATCATTTAACATAGGATTAAACGTAGCAGCCGTTAACGTTGGGGCTACTTGTCCAAATGCTGCTGCCGAAATACCGGAAAGAAATAAGAAAGGTAAAAGTTTTTTATGCATGGATGTAAGTTTTGGTAAAAAAAATAGCTGCAAGAATAGTGCCAATTATCCGGATCTCGTAATGTTCTAAAGCGTAATAATTATTTATTAATCAATAGTTAGTATTCGCATAGGGATTATTTTCTTTACGGAAATCACCTCTTTTCCAGGCTTCAAAAAACTGCCCCCATGCTATAGGGCTCAGTATATTCATAGGTTGCTGCTGTCCGTAATATACTGCCTCCCTTGCCTGCTGCTGCATGAGTCTTGCCTGCGATTCCTGTCCGTCGCGGGGCAATGTATATGCCAGCGCCCGCATGATGTAGCTGTTTGTATTTCTGCGGGCTAGTTCATACTGGTCATTCGGGATGCGCCAGTGCGTAAATGCAAAACCAAATCCTTCTTTGGTAGGCAAAGGCCGGATGATCGTTTCCGGTAAGTAAAACGTATCCTGTACCATTAATTGTATCAGTGAAAAGTATTGACCAGGCAGATTTTTTGATACCACAAATTCCTTTGGCCGGAAACCCAGGCAACTGAATTCAAGCGTATCGCCTTTATAGCATACTATAGAAAATACGCCGGTATATTCCGATTCCACACCACGGTTTTGGTTTTTCACCATTACAGTTACATCTGGCACAGCGCGGAGGCTATCTGCCGTCATCGTCACACCATCTATCTGGATAATATTATCATAGACGCTCTGGGCATAGATAACATGCCCCGGAAACAGGCAACTGATAAAAACAAAATTATATAGCCAGACCTTTAGCCTCATATATCAAAGTTACACTCTTTTTATTACCGGAAAATAACCGGCCATGAACTATTACCCGATTAGCAATTCCAATAAACAAAGTAAGTATGTTTGACGTACTTTTGCTATCTTGTATTACATACTTTAACAAAGGTTTATATGATAACGAAAGAAGCGGTAGTGGAAGCATTAAGCCAGGTGCAGGAGCCCGATCTTGGTAAAGATCTGGTAACGCTTAATATGGTAAAAGATATAGAAATAGATGGTAAAAATGTGACTTTTACCGTTATACTCACCACGCCTGCGTGCCCGCTAAAGGAGATGATAGAAAAGGCATGCGTCAATGCGATAAAGTTACTGGTAGATAAAGAAGCAGTGGTAAAAGTGCACATGACATCGAATGTGAACACCAACAGGAAAGACAATAAATCTGTGCTGCCGGGCGTAAAAAATATCATTATCGTGGCATCCGGGAAAGGAGGCGTAGGCAAGTCAACCGTAGCTGTTAACCTGGCTATTGGTCTTGCACAGGAAGGTGCGGCAGTTGGCCTGCTCGATGCAGATATTTACGGGCCTTCCCTGCCTATCATGCTGGGTATCAAGGATGAGCGGCCTAAAATGACAGAGGTAAACGGCAAAGGAATGATAGTGCCTATGGAGCGTTATGGCATTAAAGCGATGTCTATAGGCTTGCTGGTAGATGAGAAGCAGGCAGTGATCTGGCGTGGCCCTATGGCCAGTTCGGCTCTGAAGCAATTCATATCTGACGTCTACTGGCAGGAGCTCGATTACTTGATTATAGATATGCCGCCCGGCACAGGCGATATCCATCTTACCATAGTGCAAACGGTACCCGTTACAGGTGCTGTAATCGTATCCACACCCCAAAAAGTAGCTGCCGCCGATGCCCGTAAAGCCATT
>Ga0206839_1021_pt1 | contig 14897 bp, 7 predicted proteins | sample Alteio_BWOrgCont_27_FD_152883 | JGI IMG/M metagenome (GOLD analysis project Ga0206839, IMG submission 152883) | Enriched cells from forest soil in Barre Woods Harvard Forest LTER site, Petersham, Massachusetts, United States -... | ecosystem: Environmental > Terrestrial > Soil > Temperate forest > O... | reverse complement strand
AACGTAGCAGTATCTGCTTCTACAAGCGGTAACGTAGTACTGTCTACTTCCAGCTCACGCACTACTTCAGGTGCAGGCGGCGTAACGCTTCCTTCCACTACCGGTACTGTAAGCGCAGCTGAATTCACTGTTTCTGGTCAGGCCAGCTTCACTTATGCTATTACTTTACCCAGCTCAGTAACACTGTCTGACGGTAGCGGTAATTCCATGACTGTTAGCTCTTTCGTCAGCAACCCTTCTTCTACCGGTACTTTGAGCTCCAGTGGTTCTCAAACCCTGGATGTAGGTGCTACCCTGGCTGTGGCTGCTGCACAGACTCCAGGTACTTACACCAACTCTACCGGTGTACAGGTAACTGTGAACTATAACTAAGATAAATAAATATTCATATAGTTTGAGAGGCTGCCTTCGGGTAGCCTTTCTTTTTTAAAAACTAAAGAAATATTTAACATTATCCGGCTTTTTCATAAAGCGTTACAAATACCTACAATAAAAATAAAGATTAATTTAGCGGCATGAAAAAAACATTGCTTATAACCGGCGGGGCCGGGTTCATTGGTTCGCATGTAGTGCGGTTGTTCGTTAAAAAATATCCGGAATACAGAATAGTGAACCTGGATGCGCTTACTTATGCCGGCAACCTGGAAAACCTTAAAGACGTAGAAACTGCACCGAATTATATTTTCGAAAAAGCAGACATTACCAATGCCGAAGAAATATATAACATTTTCAAAGAATACCAATTTGACGGCGTAATACACCTGGCAGCAGAAAGCCATGTGGACCGATCTATTACTAATCCTAACGCATTTATACAGACGAATGTGATGGGGACTGCCAACCTGCTGAACGCTGCACGCGAGATATGGGCAGGCAATTATGAAGACAAACGTTTTTACCATGTATCTACCGATGAAGTATATGGATCGCTGGGGGCAGAAGGTTTTTTCCTGGAGACTACGCCTTATGACCCGCAATCGCCCTACTCTGCTTCAAAAGCAGCATCTGACCATTTTGTGCGGGCTTATGGCAATACCTACGGGCTGCCTTTTGTCATTACCAATTGCTCTAACAATTATGGGCCCAACCACTTCCCCGAAAAACTGATACCGCTTTTTATTAATAATATCTGCACCAACAAACCACTGCCCGTATATGGCGATGGAAAATATACCCGCGACTGGCTCTATGTGGTGGACCATGCTAGGGCTATAGATATGGTGTATCACAATGGCAGAAATGGTGAAACCTATAATATAGGCGGCTTTAACGAATGGCAGAATATAGAACTTGTGAAACTGTTGTGTGAAAAAATGGACGAAAAACTGGGCCGCACTTCCGGCGAATCTGCCAAACTGATCACCTATATTAAAGACCGGCCCGGCCACGACCGCCGCTATGCGATAGATGCCAATAAAATCAATAAAGAACTTGGCTGGTATCCCTCTGTGACATTTGAGGAAGGGCTGAGCAAAACAATAGACTGGTACCTGGCAAATGAAGAATGGCTGAACCATGTAACATCAGGTGATTACCAAAGCTATTACGAAAAGCAATATGCGGAAAAATAATTTTTACGTTTTTCCATAATAGAGACTCCCCGAAGCAACTGTTTCGGGGAGTTTTTATTTTGGTAAACGATAGCGAGGGTTTAGCTGGGCAGTGTATTGTTAATGGAAATGCCCGAAGGCCTTTAATTTATTAACTGCGAGTATTATAACTCACTTCCGTAACATTCACGTTTACTTGCCATTCCTATACGTTTACTTGCAGAAGCAGTGCGGTAACGTAAATGCTGGTAAGTTATCAATAGCTCCCTGATAACTTTACTGATACAGAATACTATTTCTTTCAATTGTCAAATTTTAAACCCGATATTATGAAATTAAGGAACAGACTGCTTTTTATTATTATACTATCAGCAGTAAATTTCAAAACAGTAGCGCAAACTTCCTGTCCACCTGACATAGATTTTGAATTGGGCGCAACTTCTGACTGGACATACTATACAGGATGGGTAACCCTGGGACCCGCTTTTACGTTTTTTCCTACTGCTCCTATTCCAACGCTGCATACAGTCACATCAGCCTCGGGTACTGACTACTATGGCGGTTTTCCTGTTGTAGGCTATGGCCTCCACTCTTTTAAATTAAACAAAGACACTGCCAATTACAACGCAGATGCCGTTTCTTATAACATACATGTACCGAGCATTGGAATGTATAACTTTATATACCATTATGCAACAGTACTTCAGGATCCGGGACATATTTCAAGTTGGCAACCTCGATTTATGGTTAATGCTTATGACTCGGCCACAGGCTATGCATTGATACCATCTTACTTTACAACGCTGGCTACCGACCCGGGATATGCGCTAAGTCCCGTAGGCTCCAGTGCATACTATAAAACTTGGACGACCAACTCTTTTAGCCTTGCAGGATATGGAGGGCATACCATCACTATAAAGTTCTTAGCTTCAGCCTGCCTTGACGGCGGCCACTGGGGATATGCATACCTTGATGCTGATTGTTTATGGGAATCTGCTACTTCTATCCCATGTAACGCAACTACGATTACCCTCAACGGACCCGCCGGATATAGCAGCTATAAGTGGGTGGACTCTATTACATACGCTACCACATATGGCACTACCCAGACAATTACTGTAAGTAGCACAAACGCTTATGCACTAATTGTTACACCGGACGCTGGCGTGGGGCTGCCTGACACATTTTATGTGCATGTATTCCCTCCAGTAACACTTCCTCCCATTACAGGCACCACCATAGTAGCATTAGGACATACCACCAACCTGACGGAGACATTAGGCGGCGGTACATGGAGTAGCGCCAATGCATCAATTGCCACAGTTAATTCAACAGGCGTTGTGACAGGTATGGCACTGGGCACTGACACCATTTTTTATTCTTATGGAAGTGCAGTTTGTGATACCTACACTATAGTGACTGTGGCGCCCACTTCTATATTGAGCACTTCAACCTTGTATAATACCGGCAAAGGCTCCATAAATGCATTCCCGAATCCGGCAAAAGACTTCCTGAATATTACATGGGATAATTTACCAGCGAGTACCGCCAGTATCACAATCAGTGATGTAACCGGGCGGGAAGTTTATAAATCGGTGATAGCAATAAATACCAGCAGCGGACAACAACAACTCAATATACCTGGTTTGAATGACGGCATTTATCTTGTAGCAATTAAGTCTGATGACATAATTTATTATTGCAAACTGGTTATTCAGAAATAGCAAAACAGGATAAACTGGTTGCATAATGATCGTAGTTACTACGAAAAACAATATGTGGAAAAATAGTTAGCAATAACCAGGTAATATTCTCCCCGAAGCCTAAAAACTTCGGGGTTTTTATTTAATGAATTATACATTAAGCCTTTAAAAATAATTTATTGTTTATTTCAATAGTATGAAAAATTTTTAATAAATTGCTTTATCATTTCTCCCAGTGCATAAATTTCACCTAATGAAACTCAAAAATCTACTCCTATTGCCCATCTTATTCCTGAGAATGTGTATTACAGCAAACGCACAAACTTATTGCCCTGCCAATGCAGACTTTGAGACAGGCGGATTTGCCAACTGGACGTGCTATAAAGGCCAAAACAATACCGGCCCTGTATGGAGCCTAGCCAGTTGCGCACCTATCCCCTCTTTGCATACAATTTGGAGAGGAGCTTGGTGGACAGACCCATATGGAGGATTCCCTCCAGTAGGTTATGGCTTATATTCACTTGAAATAGGAAAAGATACGGTCAACAACAATGCCGATGCAGCGAGCTATAATATACACGTGCCAGCTGGCAGCTCTTATAAATTAATGTATCGTTATGCTATAGTGCTGGAAGATCCCGGCCATTTGCCCAGCCAGCAGCCACGATATGAAATGAGTGTAACAGACTCTGCAACCGGCATAGCTATGCCATGCTATTCTTATATTATTTCATCGCCCTCTACAACTCCGGGATTTCAGCAAGATGGAACTAGCGATGTATGGTACCTGAACTGGACAGCGGCAACATTGGACCTGAGCTCTATGGCCGGAAAAACTGTAACTATCAGCTTCAAGGTAGGCGGATGCACCACGGGCGGGCATTTTGGCTATGCCTATGTAGATATGAATTGTGGGGATTATGACTTTCGAGTATCAGGGTGTACAGGTGGTTTTATGGCAATAAGTGCTCCATTCAATGACTCTTTGTACCAATGGACAGATTCATTAACCTATACCGCGTCCTTTGGCACTACACAAACGATTTCTGTACCCTCCCCTTCCGTAACCACCACATTTGCCATTATAACAACGCCGCACAGTCTTTATGGCTGCAAAGACACGCTTTACTACAGGCTGACGCCTTCTGTGATGGCAACACACCAGGCGCGCGACACGACAATCTGTTATGGATCGAGTGTAAATATATTTGGCAATGCTACGGATATTTTACCGCTGTTTTATTCCTGGACGCCCCTAACAGGGTTAAGCTGCTCCACTTGCGATACAACACTCGCTACTCCACCGGTCGGCGTTAATGCTTATAAGATAACGACCTCCAACACCGAAGGATGCTCGATTACCGATACGATCAAAATAACGGTGAACCCATGGCCTACAGCTATTACCCCTATCGCCAGTATTTGTTCCGGCTCATCAATCACCATGAGTGATGCTGTGAGCGGAGGATCATGGAATAGTAGTAATACCGTAATAGCCACAATCGGGTCATCATCAGGTATCGCTACTGGTGTTAGCGCAGGCAGCTCGGTCATTACTTATGGTTTTGGCAGTTGCGCTGCTTTTTATACTATTACCGTTGCCCCTATGCCACCGGCCTTTACCGGGTCCAGCAGTTTATGCACCGGCACCACAGCTACTTTATCCGATGCCTTAACAGGCGGTATGTGGACAAGCAGCAATACAACCATTGCCAGCATAGGTATTACTTCAGGTATGGTATCCGGCATATCGGCAGGCACGTCGCTTATATCTTATGCACTTGGCGCATGTGCCACCAGTACAAGTATTACTGTAAATCCGTTGCCAACTGTGAGCGCCACTTACTACGCTACCTGCAGCGATGTGGATACTCTTGCCGCAGGCGGCAGCAGCGGCACCACTTATACATGGTCGCCCACAACAGGGCTTTCCTGCACTACCTGTGACACTACTACCGTAAGCCCGGCGGCTACTACTACTTATACTGTTACCGGTACCAGCTTAACCGGATGTAACAATACAACTACGGTGACCATCAATGGCAACCGGATATTCGGGCATATTACTTTCAGCGGACCAACGCCTGATACACTGGATATGAAAATATGGCTCATACAATATAATCCGGTAGACAGCTCTATAGCCGCTCTCGACTCTACACTTACCTGCGCGGTGGACAGTATTACTTATTATGAGTTTGATGGCAAACCTTCCGGCAGCTATATGGCCAAGGCTATGCTACTCTATGGCAATCCCGCCGGTGGCAGCGGCTATGTGCCTACTTACAGCTTATCTACCCCTCACTGGGACACTGCAGCTACAATAGCCCATACAAGTGGCTCTGATTCGCTGCACATTACTATGGTATATGGTATTGTGCCATCCGGACCGGGATTTATTGGCGGCTATGTATACGCTGGCGCTGGCAAGGGAACAACGGGGGATGCCCCGGTAAGCAATATGCTCATTTTCCTGGAAAACACCATTTCCCATGTGCTCACCCATGATTATACAGATGCCACAGGGTCATATTCGTTCAGCAACCTTGCTTATGGGGATTATATTATTTATCCTGAAGATTATGTTTATAATACTACACCTTCTACTACTATTAGTTTAAGCGCAACCATACCCGAAGCACACAATATAGACTTCAGACAATTTATAGGATCAAAGATTATCATACCTTATACTTACCCTAACGGAGTGAAAACTATATCCTATAATAAACAATTTACTGTATTCCCAAACCCATCAAATGGTTTGCTGAATGTATCGTGGGCTAACCTGCAAACAGGTGTAGCGACTATAAAAATAACTGATATATTGGGCAGAAAATTATACACCACAAATATGGATATAAATACATCCTCAGGAAACGCAGCAATAAATTTTAGTGGCCTAACTGACGGAGTTTATATAATAACAATTCAGTCAGGAGAGATGATTTATTGCGGGAAACTGGTAATAGAGAAATAATGTAATTTAGTATCCAATAATAAATATGTACCTAATGAAGCGGACGTTATCGGCAAAGAGTTGTATAGTATACCTATAGCAATAAATGATGTAACCGGACAGACACAAATAAACCTGGAGAATTTAACCAACGGCATATACCTGGTAACCCTTAAATCGGATACAGTTAATTACTGTAGAAAGTTAGTGATAGAGAAATAAGCAGATTTATTTTAAAAATTTCTCAATATAAATTATTATAAAATTTATATTGTAAGATAACTTTCATACATTACATTTTATTTACTCACAAACAAACTCCCTTTTTTATGAAACTGAAAAATACACTCATTGTTTCTCCGCTGTTAATCGGAATGTGTTTCAACACCGATGCACAAAGCCTGTGTCCTGCAAATATAGATTTTGAAACCGGCACAACTGCGGACTGGACTTATTATAAAGGAACAGTCGCTTCGGGACCTGTTTTCTCATTGTCCTCTACTTCGCCAGTACCCACATTACACACAATTACCTCAGGTAGCGGTGTAGACGCTTACGGCGGCTTCCCCATTGTAGGCAATGGACTTTATTCCCTGAAGCTGGGAAAAGATACAGTCAACTATAATAGTGATGGAGCAAGCTATTATGTTGATATACCTACAACAGGAATTTATAGCCTTGTGTACCATTACGCAGCCGTACTGGAAAATCCGGGACACCCGGCAAGCATCCAACCCCGGCTTGTGATTAATGCATACGACTCGGCAACAGCTGCGGCGATACCCGGTGCAGCGCATACGGTAACAACTGCAGATCCCGGATTTATACATTCTTCTGTAAGCCCTGGAGACGTAGACTATAAGGACTGGACTACAGGAGTCATTAACCTTGCCGGATATGGTGGTCATACTGTTATGATCAAATTCATAGCTGCTGATTGTGGTACAGGCGGCCATTTTGGGTATGCCTATGTAGACATGAATTGCCTTTTTGTAAGAGCCACAGCTATTCCTTGTAACTCCACCAGTACGTCGCTCACTGCGCCTGCCGGTTATGCTACTTATAAGTGGATGGACTCACTTAGTTTCACAAGCACCTACGGTACTACCCAGACTATCACTGCAACAACACCTACCACATACGCAATTATTGCTACACCAGTATCTGGCACGCCGGATACTTTTTACACAACCATGTTGGCACCGGTATCACTGCCTCCAATCACCGGGGCTTCTACTGTGGCTGTGGCACATACTATCACTCTTAGTGACCCTGTAACCGGGGGGACCTGGAGCAGTGGTAACACTACAATTGCTACCATTAGTTCATCAGGTGTTGTAACAGGTGTAGCAGCCGGAACGGATACTATCTTCTATTCCGTAGGTGGCGGCGTTTGTGATGCCTATTCCGTTATTACCGTCACATCCCCATTGAATGCCACTACCCTGCATACGGGTGCGGGAACCATTAATTTATTCCCCAATCCTGCTAAAAATCTTCTGAATATAACCTGGCAAAATCTCAACAATGATCATGCAGACATTGTAATAACAGATGTCACGGGCCGGGAACTGTACAAATCGATTCTGGCTATAAATGCTACAACCGGGCAAACTCAAATAGGTTTATCCAATTTCTGCAATGGTATATATATTGTAACTATTAGATCTGGTGATACTTATTTCTGCGGCAAATTGGCGGTACAACACTAAAAAACCTCTTTAAGCGCAAAAAGCCTCACAAACCAAGTGAGGCTTTTTTGTATACGTGACAAGTGCAATGTTTGCATGATTTTTTTTCATATTAATTCATTATAATAATTATCATTTGTTAATAACAATTGCTTTAAAAACGCTGGTAAAGCCATACTTTTACACCAAATAATTGCAAAAAGGCATTATCCGAGCCTTTCCATTAGATAGATAAAAATTCCAGAAAGAAGATAGAAAAGAACTGGAATTTTCATTAAATGATTGGGAATCAGCAATTTGAATATCCGGCATAAAAATAGCAATGTAACAAGTAGCCGGTTTGCGATAGCGAACTGGAAAGCTATGCATTTATGTATATATAATTTTTAATCAATATTATATACCAGATGTTTAGCAGTGGAAAACATGAACATTAATTAATATATGTATAAAACCACATTATCCGTTATTACCCGGTTATTGAGGTGTTATCCGGGTTTGCTGACACGAAATGTATGTTACTTTTATAAAAAATTACCTCAGTAAGCACTTACTTAACAGTAGTATTCCGGGGCAATAAAAAGAAAAAACTTTTATGAACATCAGAATTATACTTGTTTCATTTCTTATCTCAGTGCTGTGCGTATTGGGTGCGGGTAGCGTGCAGGCGCAGACTATCAGCACTTTTGCAGGTAACGGCACAGGTGGATATACCGGGGATGGCAGCGCTGCAACAGCCGCAGAGCTGCACAGTCCATACGGAATTGCCATTGATGCAAGCGGCAATGTATTCATCGCAGACCAGAATAATAACTGTGTGCGCAAAGTGAATGCTTCCGGCACCATCAGTACCGTAGCAGGTACTGGCAGCGCCGGTTATAACGGAGATGGTATAGCAGCTACCACAGCCCAGCTAAACGGGCCTACAGGTGTAGCAGTGGATGGCAGCGGGAATGTGTATATAGCTGATGAAAATAACCAGAAAGTAAGGATCGTAAATACATCAGGCGTCATCAATACAATTGCCGGCACTGGCACAGCGGGTTATAGCGGAGACGGTGGTGCGGCTACCAGTGCCCAGGTACATAATCCCTGGGGTGTGGCAGTGGATGGAAGTGGTAATGTATATGTGACCGACCAGTTTAACCAGTGTATCCGGGTAATCAATACATCAGGTATCATCAGCACATTTGCGGGTAGTGGAACAGCTGGTTTCAGCGGTGATGGCGGAGCAGCCACAGCAGCCAATATGTACCTGCCTGCAGGCATCTGCATTGATGGCAGCGGCAATATATATTTTGTAGATATCAATAACCAAAGGATCCGTATGATCAACACATCCGGAACCATAAATACCGTTGCGGGTAATGGCAGTCCAGGCTTCAGCGGGGATGGCAGCGCAGCTACGGCAGCAGCATTAAATAATCCTTATGGGGTATGCGCAGACGCAAGCGGAAATATTTACATCGCGGATCTCAATAACAACCGCATACGTAAAGTAAACACTTCAGGAGTTATCAGCACGATTGCGGGTAATGGCACTGCCGGATATACAGGAGATGGCGGCTATGCTACCAGCGCCGAATTTTATCTGCCAGCCAGTGTGGGCCTTGATGGAAGCGGCAATGTGTATATTGCAGATTATAACAATAACTGCATACGCAAAGTAAGTATGAGTGGCATTCCATCGATAACAGGTACTGCTACTGTATGTGCCGGATCAACTACTACATTAAGCGATGCTGCCGCAGGCGGCGCATGGAGCAGCGGCAATACATCAGTAGCAACAATAGGCAGCACCGGAGTTGTATCAGGCGTTTCTGCCGGAACCGCTACAATTTCCTATACTACCAGCGGAACCATTACCACAACAGTAACAGTAACCGCAGCTGCATCAGGAGGAACAATCACCGGTACCACGGCTGTTTGTTCGGGTTCTACAACCTCATTAAGCAACTCAATACCCGGCGGCACCTGGAGCAGCAGCAATATAGCTGTGGCAACAGTGGGCAGCACAGGAACGGTAACAGAAGTATCAGCAGGAACATCCACCATCAGCTACTCAGTTACCAACAGTTGCGGCACAGCATCTGCTACCGCTACTGTAACCTTTGGTTCCGTACCATCTGCCGGAACAGTTACCGGCACAAAATCTGTATGCTCAGGAGCTACTACTACATTAAGTGATGCAACAACCGGCGGCGTATGGAGCAGTAATAATACTGCTATCGCAACAGTGGGCAGCACAGGTGCTGTAACAGGTGTAAGCGCAGGCACAACAACCATTAGCTACACAGTGACAAATGCCTGCGGCACTGCCAGCGCATTAGCCACTGTTACTATCAACGCATTGCCATCAGCAGGTACTATATCCGGCGCTACTGCGGTATGTGCAGGAAGTACCATTTCTTTAACTGACGCCGCAAGCGGCGGAGCATGGAGCAGCAGCAATGCGGCAGCTGCAACCGTGAACAGCTCTGGAGTTGTAACTGCTGTGAGCGCAGGAGCCGCAATCATCAGCTATAAAGTTACCGGCATTTGCGGCTCTGCAATTGCTACTACAACTATTACAGTTGACGGTGCTACCGCTTCTATCGTAGCTCCGAATACCGCACTGAATGCAGGTTACTACCTGACATTAACCGGGCTGGTACCCGGAGGCACCTGGAGCAGCAGCAATACAGGCGTAGCAACTATAGGATGCACTGCAACGGGACAAATATTTGGCAATACACCGGGCACAGCTACCATCACTTATACCATAAGCAACAGTTGCGGCACTGCAAGCGCAACACAATCAGTAACTGTGAACAATGCCTATTGCACTGTTCCATATATCTATACCATAGCAGGTAATGGTGGAACCGGTATAGCAAACAACGGAGGCCCAGCTACAAGCTCCCAACTGAATAATCCGACCGGCGTTACGGTAGATGCAAATAACAATATATATGTTGCAGACAAGGGCAACAACGTGGTGCGTAAAATAAGCCCCTCCGGCATCATCACCACTTTTGCAGGTATTGTTACTATAGGTTTTGCCGGAGACGGCGGACCTGCCACGAATGCTAAATTAAATGCGCCCAGCGGCGTATGTGTAGATCCCAGCGGCAATGTGTACATAGCAGACTATGGCAATAACCGCATACGTAAAGTAAATACTTCCGGGGTCATCAGCACATTTGCAGGTACAGGCACAGCGGGCTATTCTGGTGATGGCGGCCTTGCCCAACTGGCTCAATTATATAACCCGATTGATGTGCAGAGCGATAAATATGGCAACATTTATGTAGTGGATTTCAATAATAGTGTCATACGCGAAATAACTACTACTGGTATCATCACCACCATTGCGGGCACCGGCACTCCGGGTTTCAGTGGCGATGGCGGCCCTGCTACTGCAGCACAGTTATACCAGCCTACTGCTATCACTGTGGATTGCAGTGGCAACATTTATATAGATGATGAAAACAACGCAAGAATCCGCAAGATAAATACATCAGGCATTATCAGCACATTTGCCGGTAATGGTACGGATGGATTTAGCGGCGATGGCGGACCTGCTACTGCGGCAGAAATAAATGAGCCTTACGGTGTATGTGTGGATGCTTATGGTAATGTATTTATAGGCGACCGTGACAACAGCCGCATCCGTATAGTAAACACCTCCGGTTATATATATACTTACGCCGGTAATGGCACCAGAGGATTTGCAGGAGATAACGGACCAGCAGTATCAGGCGAGTTGTACCTGCCTTTTGGCGTAGCTGTAGACGGAAGAGGCAATTTGTATATCGCAGACAATATAAATGAACGTATCCGCAAAGTTGGCTATCCAGACCTGCAACCGATAACCGGTAACCCAGTGGTATGCGCAGCATCTACAACAACACTGAACGATGCTACAACAGCCGGAACCTGGAGCAGCAGCAATACAGCAGTTGCAACAGTCAATATCAGCACAGGTGTTGTTACCGGCGTTGCCGCAGGTACCGCTACCATTACTTACCAGTTCCCATCTACCTGTACTGTGACACAGACAATCACTGTAAACCCAATACCGGCAGTGATCACCGGGACTACAACAATCTGCGGCACTACTACCACAACATTAAGCGATGCCACACCGGCAGGCCTCTGGAGCAGCAGCAATACAAGCGTTGCCAGTGCAGGTGCTGCAACAGGCATTCTAACTGGTATTGCTACAGGATCATCTACTATCTCATATACCTTAGTAGCAACAGGCTGCGCCAACACCGTTACTTATATGGTGAACCCGGTACCATCAGCAGCACCAACCAGCAATGGCCCGGTATGCTACAGTCAGATGCTGGCACTGAATGCGAATTCAACAGCAGCTACTACATGGTCATGGACAGGCCCCAGCTTCAGCGCTACTACTCAAAATACTACACTCTACCCTTCTGCGACCGGCACTTATTCATTAACTGTTACCGATGGCAGCGGCTATCCTGGTTGTAGCCCGGCAATTGTTTATACAATCACGGGTGTAGTAAATACGCTGCCTTCTATATCAGCCGGTGCTGCACCAAACCCGGTATGCGCAGGCGGGAACCTGGTTTTAAGTTCTCTGCCCAGCGGCGGCGGCGGCTCTTATACTACTTATGCATGGGCAGGCCCTAATAGTTTTACAGCAACCACACAAAACAGCGGAATAACCAACATAACAACAGCCGCAGCAGGTGTATATAGTGTTACTGTTACCGACAATAACGGTTGCAGCTCACCAGTGGGAATTACATCTTCCGTAACCGTTAATCCTTATACAGGCGGAACGATAACCGGAACCACCACTATTGCTGTAGGCGGCATCAGCCCGTTAAGTGATGCAGTAAGCGGCGGTGTGTGGAGCTGCAGCAATACAGTCATTGCCAGCATTGGTACAAACGGGATAGTAAGCGGTATAGTAAGCGGCACAGCTACTATTTCTTACACAGTAACCAATATATGCGGATCAGCGTATGCCACTGCTTCCATTGTAGTTTTATGCGCACGTACTATAACCACTTTCGCCGGTAATGGCACTAACGGCTATACCGGTGATAATGGCCCGGCAACTGCCGCAGAGCTCAACTACCCGATAAGCGTAGCAGTGGATTGCAGAGGGAATGTATATATACCTGACTGGAACAATAACCTGATCAGAAAAGTAAGTACGGCAGGTGTTATCACAACAATAGCTGGTAATGGCATTGGCGGTTTCAGCGGTGATGGCGGCCCTGCTACTGCTGCAGAATTAAATTATCCCACAGGCGTAGCAGTAGATGCAAACTGCAATGTGTATATCTGTGATTGGAACAACCAACGTATCAGGAAAATAAATACGGCCGGTACCATCACAACAATTGCAGGAAATGGTACTGCCGGATATAGCGGTGATGGCGGCGCTGCAATAGCCGCCGAATTAAATTATCCCCAGGGCGTTGCGGTTGATGCAAGCTACAACGTATATATAGCTGATTGGAACAATCAAAGGATTAGGAAAATAAATACAAATGGTATTATCAGCACGGTAGCGGGTAACGGTATTACCGGGTATAGCGGAGATGGCGGCCCGGCAACTTCCGCAAAACTGAATTACCCTCAAGGTGTGGTGGTTGATGCCAACAAAAATATTTATATAGCCGACTGGAATAACCAGCGCATCAGGCAGGTAAGTCCTACCGGCTACATAACCACCGTTGCTGGTAATGGTACGGCTGGTTTTAACGGCGATGGCGGACCTGCCACTGCTGCAGAAATTAATTATCCACAAGGAGTCGCAATAGATGCTGCCGGCAATTTATACATTGCCGACTTTAACAACGAGCGTGTAAGGCAGGTAAATACCTCTGGCGTTATATCCACGCTCGCCGGTAATGGCACATATGGCTATAGTGGTGACGGCGGAATAGCTACCCTTGCAGAACTATTGCATCCGTGTGGCGTTACAGTTGATGGCGTAGGTAATGTGTATATCGCTGATAGGGATAACAACAGGATACGCGAGGTGAATACTATACCTCCGGTAGCGCCGCTCTCTGGCGCATTAAAAGTATCTGTAGGATGCACAACACCACTCAGCGATTTAACACCGGGCGGCACATGGAGCAGCAGTAATACCTCTGTAGCTACTGTAAACACAACTGGCATAGTAAGCGGCATAGCTACCGGAACGGCTACTATCTCCTACTCTGTAAGCAATAGCTGCGGCACATCTGTAGCCACCGGGAATATAAAAGTTGAAAGCTCAACCGTAACAGTAGGAGGGCTTACAAGTGTTAATGCAGGTCTTTATATTACATTAATTGGCAGCCCCAGCGGCGGAACATGGTCTTGCAGCAATACTACTATTGCCACCCTGGGTTGCACTAATTCAGGCCAGGTATTTGGCGCATCTGCAGGTACAGCAACCGTTACTTATACTATTAATACCAGCTGCGGAACAGCATCTAATACTACTACTGTAACAGTTAACTCTGCCTTATGCACCGTGCCTTATATATATACTGTCGCCGATAAACACATTTTGAAATGCATCTACACATACGCCATAAGGTTCATTCAACTGGGCGGCAGTAGCCGCGCCACCGTCTCCGCTGAAACCATCGGTGCCTATACCAGCTATGGTAGTAATGATGCCTGATGTGTTCACCTCGCGTATACGCACATTGTTTTCATCATCAATGAATAAATTGCCGCTGCAATCCACAGCCATAGATGTAGGATGGTATAATTTAGCCGCTGTTGCAGGACCGCCATCTCCCGCAAAACCGGAAACACCATTGCCTGCAACTGTACTGATATTGCCAACTGTATTTATTTCGCGGATTACGCTGTTGTTAAAATCAACCACAAAAATGTTTCCACTAAAGTCTGCTACTACGTCTATTGGGTTGTTGAATTCCGCAAATACTGCTGGTCCGCCATCTCCTGAATAATTAGCGGTGCCATCTCCGGCAAACGTTGTGATAACGCCTGTAGTACTCACCAT
>Ga0206839_1153_pt1 | contig 15011 bp, 15 predicted proteins | sample Alteio_BWOrgCont_27_FD_152883 | JGI IMG/M metagenome (GOLD analysis project Ga0206839, IMG submission 152883) | Enriched cells from forest soil in Barre Woods Harvard Forest LTER site, Petersham, Massachusetts, United States -... | ecosystem: Environmental > Terrestrial > Soil > Temperate forest >... | reverse complement strand
CAAATTCCTCAGAAGTGTAAATTTTCTTTTTTAGTTCTTGATCTGCTTTCTGCTGTTTTTTCCGCAAGGACTTGATAGTTTCCTCATATGTCTCAACAAGTGCTTCATCTCTCGTCTTGCGTACTCTTTTAACATACCAGTCAATATCTTCAAGTGCTCCATTCGATTCTTTTATTAACCTACTTTTCCATTCACTCTGTTTTTCTAATGCAAGGTTCCACCGCTCATTAAAAACTAATTTTGCCAAATCTATCTGTTCATCGGCTGGCTTTTTACTCAATAAGTGTGCTTCAAATTCTTTCTCCAATTTTGATTTCCTGACGACTTTCCAACGATAAGTACAATCGGCTCCACGACAAAAGTAATTTGGGTACCGTTCACTTCTCCCCTTATTCCAACTCGCTGTCATTGGTTTCCCGCAAGCATCACATAAAATATGCGTACGCAAAGGGAAATCAACTGACGAATCAAGCCTTTTCCACGGTTTTGATCGCCCGTGTAAGCGTCTCTGGACAATGTTGAACGTCTCAAGCGATATGAACCCCTGATGCTTTCCCTTCATAAAAGGAACTTTCCACTTTTCGTATTCAAAATAGCCAGCGTACAATGGATTCTCTAATATTTTTTGGGTTGTACTCATTGCAGGTCTATTTGGTAATCCTGCTTTTACAAACTCATCATGTAAACACTGTCGTACTTCATCCTGAGTAAGTAACAATCCATCACTATACTTTTCTATTGCAGTTTTTAATATTGAGGCATATGGTTCATGTGGAATAAGGATTTTGCCATGTACAGCATCCTTCTTATTTATCAACCCCAGTGGCGGCATAAAAGTCCAGTATCCATTCTCAAGACGTGCTTTCATTCTGTTGACAACTTGTCGTTTATTCTGATTTCGCTCTAACTCTGCAGCACTAGCAAGCATCGTTTCGACAAATTTTCCTTCAGGTGTATCTTCAAATCTGTAGCTTGGACTCTCTAAAATAGCATTTCTTGAATAAATAGCAGTCTTAAGAGTAAAGTGTCCCTGCACGTCTCTTGCAAACCTCTTGATGTCATCAATTATGACTATACACTTCTCAGAATCGTTACTATACTGATCCAGTTCATTAAGAAGAGACTGCATACCATCCCGTTCAATAGTTCCACCTGATACTCCTTCATCTCGGAACACCTTAATCACTTCATAGCCTTGGTTTTTTGCGTAATCTCTACATCTTTTTTCTTGACCATCAAGACCATGCCCTTCGTCAACTTGGCGCTGGCTTGAAACACGGCAATAAACAAATGCTTTTTTCATAAATTAGCGATTATTTGTAGTCCTTTCCAACAGTAGCTTCTATGCTTTTATCGCACAACAAACGGAGTAGACGAAGTAAATCTTCAATCTGCTGATCAGTCATATCCTCAGTCTTTTTACCTAATACCCTTCTCGCATCGGCTACCGTAATTAGTGATACAGCCATATACGCCGCCGTAGATGCTTATCTCCTAACTATCCAAATCGCTCAAGCTCAATTAGGTATGTTTCGCTACGTGCATGATAGAGTTTTTTACTGCACGGTGTCAAGAGAAAAAGTAAATTTGCTTGATATTTCTCCCTTTTCTGGTAGTTCCAAATGGTAAGCGACCGTTCCCTCATGCAAGTCCTATTATAAAAGCCGATGTTGAAGACGAGGAACAAGTACCTCAGATGGGTATATCGGGCTGCTTCCATTAACAATAATCAATTAGCCATTATTCTCAACAAATCTCAACAATATTAAAAAATGACATAATACATATCTGGAGGAGTAATAAACACAAGAGGCTGAAGTTTCCTCTATGGAAATCTATTTTATCCTTGCTGAATAGCTTTCTTTACTCTACCAAGTGTTCGCTGTCGTTGCCCTACTGGCAATGCATCAATAGATCTTCTAACAATAGGATTCCATTCTCTTGTATATCCTTCTTTCCCTTTCCAGTGTGTAACAATTGCTGCAACATCTGCTTCATCTCTTGGTCTAGGAGGTCTTCCCCAAGCATCGGACGACTTTTGAGACATAATAATCCCTGGATGAACAACTTCTACAACAGGTGATTTCCCTCTTCTTCTTGTTCTCACTTCTCTAGCGGTTTCATCAAGATACTCAGGCTCAAACTGCATATCTGCCCAATACCGACCAGGTGTTACATTATCTGTACCGAATAACTCCCAATATTGACCTTTATTTGCGGGATCCATAATAACTAAATCAATGTCATGATGAGGTCTTTGGTATCCAGTGGTTAATTCGACAGCTAATCCAGATGTTAGTAGATATTGTAAATTCCCATCTTGATCTCTTTGTGGCTCTTCTTCAAGTATCCTTTCCAATTGACGAACTCTCCCGTCAGCTGTTGGAGGTTCACCTGGATCACCGCCAGGTATCGGTGCAAAAATAACTCCTGCAATTACTCCTCTTACTCTTGCAAGTTCACCTGCACGTTCGACTCTTTGCCCTGCTTCACGCCTTGGCAATCGTCTCTCTCTGTCCCTATCTGGTTCAGGAAATCTCATCCTTTCCATAACAAACAGATTATACCAATCAAATAGACAAATTTCAATACTATAGGTGCAATGTCTTTTCCTCTAGTTCCATTACTCTTATGTGTTAATTACATATTGTTTTTCGTATTCACTCACGGCTGCATTTATAAGTATCGGATACCATTTCCAAATGTACTCTTCAATCTGGTTCCAATTTTTTTCGGACATCTCCACTGATGAGTTATAAAGATTGATATAACAATCAAAATTTACTCAATTAGCAAATGGCGTGAAGCGTTATTTTTGGCAGCATGATCAAAAACTCCTCTGTGTACAACTGCACCAAACATCGTTCTTCTTCCTTGTTCATCTGTCGAACTAAAATGATTAAAATTCCAACTCATTGCATAACACTTGCCATTCTCTTCAAGACCTAATCTACTAACAGCTTCGCGGGGAAGCTCTTGAAAACGGCGGATAATTTTAAACTCTTTTAATCGTAAATCTTCAGCTTCATTTCTTGGAATTTCTGTTGTTAACTTATAAAAAGTAAATTTGTGCAAATCAACGTCTGGTAATTCATCAACAGTACGATGTGCTAAGCCAACAAATTTTCTTCGATATAATTCTACTTGTCTGGCTATATTCTTTGGACTACAAAGGGGAATTTCTAAATCAAGTGAACCTGTCAAACCAACAGCTTTATGGAAGGCACTGTCAATAAGTACTACGCGTTTTGTTCCTAAGTGTGAAGCTATCGCAAGTGACCTTTTACTTACTCTTAAAAATCCATCTGGAGTTACACAAACGTGAAGCCCGTTACGATATCTATTATGGTGTGTAGCGATTTTAACATCATACTTTCCTGAGGTATAAGTATCATTCATTTCAGCAGCCGTTTCATATTCATCCTCACCCTCTCCTGCAAAGTTGCTAGCATAACTGTAACGGCTAGGAAATGAGACGTCAAGACTTTGAGAAACATGTCTCACATTTGCCTCGATTGCATCTTGATGGTGAGAGAATACATCAATTACAGAAGACCCTTCTAATGAAGGCGGATTTTCTTTAAGCGATTTACGCAGTTTGAATCCAAACTGTGATTCCGCTTCTTCGTTACCATGCATCCCTATCTCAACTGCAACTCTCATAAAGCATTTTGCTGTAAAAAGTTAGCAAATTATATCATGAAATGTTATATTCAAATTCATACGATCGAGTACATCCGCTTATAGTTCCAATCCTCTTATGTGATAAAAAACTTTTTATTCTCCTCTTCCAATGAGGCTATCCCAAAAAGGATCGGATACCATTTCCAGATATACTCCTCAATCTGGTTCCAACTTTTTTGTGGAGTGCTCATTCTTGACAATAACATATGTTGTATGTTATATTTAGATTATGATTAGAACTCAAATTTACCTAACAGAAGAACAATCTCTAGACATTAAGGAACGCGCACGACGCGAACGTAGGAGAGAAGCAGATGTTATTCGAGAACTCCTTGATCGCGGTCGTACAAGTTCGCAAGGTCTTGTTCGCATCAATCTTAAGGACTTTTTTATAAAATTGGATGCGTTAAATCTTTCAGGTCCTACTGATCTATCTACCAATTTTGACGACTATCTCTATGGAACAAAAACCTAATCTGCCCCAAAATATCATCGCGGACTCAAGTGCCTTGATCTCACTTGTAGTTACTACTGATATCAACAATACACGAGCTCGTTCGATATTAGCCGCAGTATCAAAAGCTGAACACGCAATAGTAATACCTAGTGAAGTATTCGCTGAAACAATTAACCTACTCGGCAAAAAATTTACCCATGCTCAGGCAGTTGAAGCAGCATTATTGATCCTAAACGCAGACATGTTTATTATAAAACCTTCAACTGCAGTAATGCGCCAAAACGCTCTTAAAGTATTCGAAAAAGTACCTAAAGGAGTGAGTTATACGGATTGTCTCGTTATGGCCGTGGCGGACATTCATGGAACAACTAACGTATTGGGGTTCGATAACATTTTTCGAAAATCCGGATATCATTTACCATCAGTCAAATAGTGAAAAACTAATCGTCACTATCTTTTCAACTACAGTTCCAAACCTCTCATGTGGTAAATAATTTCCCTTTTTTATCTTTGAATGAGACTGTACCAATTAGTATCGGATACCACTTCCCATATACTCCTCAATCTGGTTCCAACTTTTTTCGGACATCTCCACAATTGATGATGTATTTAGGTCGATAATTCGAGCTTTTTTTAATTTATCCTCTATGCTATTCGTCTTCATCCAAATGCCTAACTATTTCTCTATTACGTGGTAAGTCACTAAGCAGAACTATTTCAGCTGCTCCTGTTAATATTGCTTCAGGGATATTCTTTGATTCAATTAGTTTTCCAGTGAAAAAAACTAAAGATGGATTTCCTACTAATTGACTTGAATTAAAAATTACTCTAGCAACAGCTTTCCCAAAACGTGACTCTTGAGGAGGAGTAGATATTATCCCTACCCCAGGTATTTCTGTCCCTTTAGGTGGTTCTATTAAAAACGGCTTTTCATCTATTTTATCTTTGCGTAACAAACGATCCACGGCGTCATTCCATAACCCCATGGTTGCTGTTCCCATCAATAATGCGTCCGTAAATCCTTCTGTAATGCTTCCTGTTTTTGCTGTTATAGCAAGTGAAAAACAGAATGTCAGGTTTTTGATATAGTAATTAATGCACATTTTAGATTATCTGACCTTACAAATTCATACTAAAAATCCGACATTCTGTTTTGCGGTCACTATACTAATCCCTGTACAGCCATTAACCCTACAGCTGCAACCCCATCTGCTGCGATCTTCATTCCATTAGCATGACGTCTAAACCACCCTCTTCTTTCTGGAGGAGCGGACACAGTACCAATTCCAGGGATATCTATCCCCTCAGGGGACGGCAAATTTGTACCTTCTTTACTAAACATAAGTATCGCATATTATACCACGCTATATTAGTTCCAATCCTCTGATGCGATAAAAGACTTCTTTTTCAAATGAGGCTAAAAACGAAAATGATGAAGCTCCGCTAAATTTTATGTTGATCAATTAGCACCAGTTCGAGAACCTGCAAGTGAGCTCCCCACATTTATTTTAACTGTTTTTCCACCTTCTATTAGGGTTATTCCTTGGGGTTGGAAAACCGTTGTAATTCGTACATCCGATCGATGCTCTCTGGAGGACGCAGTATGATTCTCAGGATGAAACGAGAATGGTGGATTATCATTCTTAGGGAAATTAGTAGAATCAATATCGCTATATACAGCAACAGGTACTATTCCATTATCAGCTTGTGCAAGGACTAAACTTATAATGCGTACTTTTTCTTCTTCTCTTTTTGAAAGTTTTTGTTGCCCAATTGGGCCCAACAAAAAACCTGACCCCTGCGTCTTCTTTCCGAATAATTCGGTGTATCCTAACCCTGGCAATTTAATTTCAAAGTCTACCCAAGAAGGTCCATGTTCCTCCCTCGGAATTTCGAATAGTTTAGTATAATTTAATTCCCCTCCCCCAATACCCAAATCTCCAAAAAAATGTCCATATTCCTGTCCAGCAATTTCATGCATGCGTTCACCGATTGCTGACCATAGTCCTACTTCTCGAGCAGGGTTTTCTATAACCTCATCTATTGCTGCCCGAGATAGAATTTTTGAACCTAACCCTTCAGTATTATATCTTTCTCCAAATGCTATTGAGCCAAAACGAGAACCAACCAATGCAGGAGCTACAGCTTCATAGTCTACTTGCCCACCAGTGTAGCCCCAAATTTTTACATCTCTAACAATACGCCTAGTTTCTGCCGCACCAGCAGTTACTACAGAATCTGCCACCTTAGGCTCAGACTCAGGGACTACTTCTACCTTAGGACATTCTAAGAGTTCTGTTGTTCCCATATTAAAATAATAAAAAATTAAAGATAGATAACAAACCTATTATAATCACTTACATAATTCTTACATGACAATCCGTGGACACTATTCTGACCATTTTTGATTATTTGGCCTATGTTCATAGGACTATCAATGAGGCTGGTGAGAACTTATTTTCGAAATCTCATTTGTAATTTTTAATAAATTAAGATAATCCCGAAAATAAGAATAATAGCTAAAAATACTAAATCTCCCCATTTTATTTTTTCGTTAAATATGTGAGGAATGAACAGAGTAAGAAACCAACCAAATAAAATGCCGAAAAACACTTGAGTACTTCCGGCAACAATGACCAAAGCAACGGGAACTATCTATAAATACACAAAGAGTTCATAAATCCTTGGGTTACAAACCCCGCTGAGATATCTCCAATAAACTGAAGCTTTATCTAATATCTCCGTAACCTATACATTAAATATAACTTTTTTTAAAGATATGCTATGATAGACTTCTATATAAACATTCATTCATTTTCTGAAAAATAATGAGTACATACGATATCCCAAATCTTGAAGGCCATACCAGACAAAGGACAAAAAAAGAAAAGCCGTTTTTACTAAGGTTTTTTCTCTGTATGCTATGTATGATTATCTGCTTTGGTCTGGGATATGGCAGTTTCTATATCCAAAAATTGCAGGCTTTTATCCAAGCAAATACAGGTCAAAAGATTGCTGTTTCTATTAAAACAAATAACTCAAAGACTTCTCTTCCTTCTATAACAGAACCTACAGACCAAGAAAATATTCTCCTGCTTGGAAGTGATAATGATCAAAAATTTAGTGGTAGTAATCCTCTAACACAAACAATGATGGTGGTTCATATTGATTACAGTACCAACCAAGTTGATATGTTCTCTATTCCCAGAGATTTATGGATATTAAAGCCAAATGGTGAATATGGCAAAATCGACGAAGCTGCTGAAGAAAATGGAATTCCTTCTGCTATCGCTGTTGTAGAACAAACCTTTGGCATAAACATCGATCATTATGCATGGGTGGGACTCTACGGATTTATCAAAAGTATTGATGCAGTTGGCGGTGTTAATTTACAGGTAATTCACCCTGTCCTTGATTATTCATACCCTACAGATATTAATAGTCCCAATCCATACGGTTATCAACGTTTGGATATCCAACCCGGAATGCAGCATATGGATGGAGAGCAAGCGTTACAGTATGTCCGTTCTCGACATGAGGATCTTGTGGGAGATTTTGGAAGGACACAACGGCAAAGACAACTTTTGTTAACACTTAAAAGTACCTTACTTACTTCACCATCTTCTCTTGCAGCGCTACCCGATTTGTTTAGTTCGTTAAACGGACAAATCAAGACAGATCTTACCCCGACTATGGCACTTCAACTGGGAAGTCTTTTCCTGACCAATAAAATTACACCACAGCAATATACACTTACTCTTCCAACAGATTCCCAAATCGGCTGGGCAACAGACGGTCAGAGTATTGTTATTGGTAATGCAACAACTTCAGCGCAGCTTATTTCAAATATTTTTGGTAGCGCAGCCGGTCAAACCACTTATAATAGTCTTGTCTCTGTGCAAAATATTGCAACTGGACCAGCACAATTAAACCAATGAAAATACTAAGAGCTTTAATCATTTTTGCCATTATTCCACTTATTGCAGGATATTTTGTCGCATCCGCTCAAGGAAATAAAAAACAGCAATCCGATACTAATCCCAATTTCATTACAAACAGCATTTTGCCAACTGATAAAATAACGCTGACAGAAAAAGGTAATATTATTTCAATGACACAAAAAGGTGTTACAACAATTCCCACCAATCACCAACAACTTATCGAAGTGAGTCCTTTAAGTGACAACTTTATAGGTATTGATAAACAGACAAATTATTCTTCCTTAGATGAATTTTCCTCAAGCGGGTCGTTGATAAAAGCTCTTCAAAATGGCAATACAGGAAATATCGATACTATGAATTGGTTCACCGATCCCAATGTTAACGCCAAACAAACGAAAATTGCCTTTGTCTCTGATAAAGATGGTGCCCAAACCAATGTACTTGATAATGCATTATTTGTCGAAGATCTCTCAACTGGCATATCAGAAAAAATTGCAGACCCAGATCCTCATTCAGGGGGTATCACCCACCCTGTATGGAATCCTATAAATCCAAATCTTATAACGTATGACTATTATCAATATGATAATAACTATAATCCTTACTCTGTTATTGATGAATATAACATCCAGACACAAACTACTAATTCATTAACAACACAAAAACAAAATGCTTATCAAGGGTCGTTCTCTCCAGATGGCAAACATTTTATTTTCCTTGAAAGAAATAACAATATTACGACTGTTATGTATGAAGCAAATGTCACGGCAAACGGCCTTTCCAACATTCATAGTATCGCAACAGGAGATTTTGCCTACCCCGAATTTTCCAACACTGCAAATCATATTTATTACCTGCAAGCTCAAGGAAATAGTGGCTATGATCTCTATACAGCAGCAATTGATAACGGCACTATTTCAAATACAACAGCACTTTCAACCAGTGAACAATTGCTTGGAAACTCAGAATTTGTAGTAAGTAAGACACCTTCGCAGTAGCTTATTTCTTTGGAAGCACGAGATTAATAAGAGAGATTAGTATGCTAAAAAGCAGAGCCCACCCAAAACTATCAACAGTAAATCCTCTTACAATATAGCTTACAAGAAGCACCATCAAAGCATTAATTACTAGAAGAAATAAACCAAATGTCACAACAGTAATAGGAAGTGTAAGAACAATCAACAAAGGTTTTATCAACAGATTAAGTATTCCCATTACAAGAGCAACAATAAGTGCAGTCCACAAATTTTCCACATGCACGCCTGGCAGCAAATAAGCAGCTACCATAATAACAAGAGCATTAATGAACCAATTTACAAAGATCATCTCTAATCATTATAACAAATAGCATTCAAAACGAGATGTGCGTATTTTCGCCAAAGAGAATACCTGCCATTATTAAAATAAAAATCTGAGGTAATTGGAAAGCGGAAGTATCGCTATTACTAAACCGTTAATGGTGGGTTTAAAAAAAATGTATAGTATACCGAAGCGTTATAAAACTTTATAAACTATTCAATGCTTTTATTAATCGCTTTATATCCACTATGGAATGTGTCGGGAAATTCGCAATACGTATTTGTGTTTCTTTATTGACGCCGTATCCACTTCCTACAATAATCCCCTTTTCCGCAAGTTTCTTTTTAATATCTCCTTTCACTTTTTGAATATCTGCAACAATAATAGTTTGTGAACGGAACCTTGGATCTTGAACAAATGCACTGAGCGTATCACTGCTATCAAGAAAATCATACAATATTTTTGCTTTCCGTTCGGTCTGCTGATGCATATTACCAATTCCTACAGCGATCATTTCTTTAATAACTTTGCTAAAAACGTATAATTCCAAGACAGGCGGCGTCTCTGGAGTCAAATTTTTTTTAGCAAAATCTACCAATGTAGGGAAATTATGATAAGAACCAATACTAATTCCTTTCTGCATAATGGCCTCTGCCTTTTTAATTGCTCGTGGACTGACAATCATAACCCCCATTCCTGCTGGCAACCCAAAGCCTTTTTGCACTGAGAAGAAGACAACATCAAGAAGTGAATAATCGATATTTCCATAAGGAACTGAAGAAACAATATCAAGGGCAAAAAGTTTGTCAGGATATTTTTTTGTAATATTTTTGATCTCTTCAAACGGTATCATTACACCAGTACTTGATTCATTATGAGTAAAACATATCAATTCAGCCTCTTTAGGAATTGTTATTTCTTGAAACGAAAACCCTTCGCCAAGAACAGCTTCATAAAAGAGCGGTTTTTTATTAAGCTCTTGTGCCGTCTTGTAAAACCGGTTTGAAAAAGACCCATTTACAAAATGGAAGCTCGTCTTCTCAACACAATTTTGTATTGTCCTCTCTATCGCCTCTGTCCCAGATCCGGTGAAAAAGATAAAATACTCATCGGGAATAGAAAGCAATTTTTTTAAATCAGAAGTGGCCTCTTGAAATATTTCTTGAAATACTTTGCTTCGGTGTGAAAGAGATGCAATATGCGATTTAAATCCATTTTGAAAATGCTTGATAGTACTTGGATATAATTCTGCTGGACCAGGAGTAAAATAAACTGTTTTCATCAATAGAGTACCCTCACTTTAATCGTTCCTTTAATTTCTGTCAATAACTTGATAATTGCATCATCCTGCGTTGTCTTAATATCCGTAATGACATATCCAATATGCTCGTTTGTCTTAAGGTATTGTCCTTCAATATTAACATTTCTCTTCGCAAAAACTGTATTGATCTGAGCAAGTACTCCTGAAGTATTGTCATGAACATGAATATATCGATGCGTTCTTTTTTGTTCAGGCAAAGAGAGTGTTGGAAAGTTTACAGATAAAACCGTACTGCCGGTATTTATATAATGGATTAACCGTTCGCTGACAAAATGTCCAATATTTCTTTGGGCTTCTTCAGTACTCCCTCCAACATGAGGCGTCAAAATAACATTTGATAATCCCTGAAGAGGAGAAATAAAAGGCTCCTTATTACTTCTCGGCTCACTCGGAAAGACATCAACCGCGCATCCGGCAACTTTTCCGCTTTTTACCGCTTCGGCAAGCGCACTGATATCAACAACATGTCCTCTGCTGAGATTAAGGAATAATACTCCGTCTTTCATTTGTTCAAATTCTTTCGCTCCAATCAAATTTTTATTTGTTTTTGCACCATCAACATGGAGTGTTATAACATCACAGATAGAAAGTAATTCTTGCAATGTAGAACATTTCTTTGTATTACCTAAAGCAAGTTTTTCAACAACATCATAAAAGTATACCTGCATCCCCATACTTTCAGCGACAACTGACAATTGGGTTCCAATATTGCCATAACCGATGATACCGAGTTTTTTACTACGAATTTCAAAGCTTCCTTTTGCAGATTTGTCCCATTTCCCTTGATGCAATGCCTGACTTTTATCAAAAACATGCCGAAAAAGCATAATAATTTCGCCCAAAACCAGCTCAACCACACTTCTTGTGTTGCTGTATGGAGCATTAAAAACCGCAATACCTTTTTCTGCGGCAGCAGCTAAATCAATTTGATTAGTGCCAATACAAAATGCACCGATCGTCTGCAATTTTTTTGCTTTTGCAAGAATTTTTTTTGTAATTTCCGTTTTTGAACGGATACCAAGCAAAGAAACTGTAGGAATTTTTTCTAGCAATTCATCTTCTGATAAAGAACGGCCAACTGCTTCAACAATATAACCTTCTTCTTCAAACTTTTTTACTGCCTCTGGGCTGATGTTTTCAAGAAGCAATACCTTCATTTTTGAAGTTGGATATGATTGTGACCGAGGCAGATGATAATGAAATAATAATTCATCAAAACTCCGAATCACCACATCTCCTTTTGCAACCACTCCTTTGCGATAGACATTCTCGGTAAAAGCAAAAAACATATCCGCTTTGCCTTGTTCCTTAATTTGATAATCTGTAATACCATCTCCAATAACACAAATTTTCTCTTTCACTTTTAGGGATGCCACTGCTTTAACTTTTCCATTCACTTGTGCAAGCGGATTTCTTTTGTCAAAACCTGTTATTGCTCCATATGAGTCATAGATAAAAGTATTGGCAAAAATATGATCTTCAGCAATACCGAACTCTTCAACCACTGGCTGAATGCATTCCCGGAAACCTCCGGAAATAATATAAATTTGTTTGTGATATTCTTGAAAGAATGACTTATTGCGCCTGACAGAAGGAGTAATATGCTCCTTTAAAAATGCAACTGCTGTTTCAACATCAGCATTTGTTGGATTAAACAATGCAAAACGCTTTGCCAATGCGGTTGGAAAATCAATAATCCCTTCCATCCCTTGATGGGTAATTTCCTCAATTTCTTTGGCTATCTTTTCTTTATTGGGATTATGCGAAAGTGCAATACGAGCGAGTTCGTCGAGAGATTCTACAGTGACAAATGTGCTATCAAAATCAATTATAAATATCGGCAATGTCATCAGAAAAGGACAACAATATTATATCTCAAAAACTGGTTAAATGATATATCATTTCAGTTCATAATTTCCATGTACTTATTTTTCAGATAAAGATAAATTGCTGCAGACCAACTAAATTCTTCATATCCCATACCTGACAACGTGTTTTGATAGTTGTCAGCCAAACCGATATTCGGATCGTAAGTCTCATAAAATCCAATCGTTCGTATCATATCCGCAGTTTTTTTTACCAATTCTTTAAATAATTTTTGACATTGTTCGTTATCGCTATAACTTTTTAACCCTTCCAGAATAAACAAATTTACAATCGGCCAAGTTGGGCCTCTCCAATAACGTGCAATTTCAAAAAACGGACTTTTAAGTGATACTGACGGAATCGGATATTTACTCCCATATGTATGGGAATCACTAAGTTGTTTTAAAAGGACTGCCACCTGTCCATCTGATGCAGCGTGTGAATATAATGGCATAAAATTAGCAAATGTATCTGAATATATCGCATCTTTCTTTCCATGCGAAACATCAAAATTTTTATACGCTTTCTGCTTTTCATCCCAACAGTTCCTTAGCGCCTCATTTGTTTGTTCAGCAAGAGAGGAAAAATAATCGGCTTCTTTTATTTTTCCTCGTCTTTTCATCAATGCTGCTAAAGATTGGTTTGCTTTTGCCCAAATACTACTTACTTGTACATCCTTAACAGCAAAAGGCGTTATATCCAAAATCGCATCGGTATCCCATTGATGCTGCTTGTATAGATCAATCAAATAAAGATAGCGATAATAATATTCAGCAAGGGGCCTATTTGCCATAGTACCTGCACGAGTATCCTTACGATTATTTTTGACTAAATCGATAATCCGTTGAGGAATCACTTTGAGGTCAATATTTTCCATTACGTTGTCCCAACGAGGCGAATTATCACATCCACTCTCCCATGGATGAATAAGGGTAAGAAGTCCACTATCTTCTCTATCACGAAAACGCTTCCAGTAATTATGATATAAGATAACACGATCAAGAAAAGAATCAACAGTATCAGTTGCTTCTCCTTTATCACGCAATACTTCATCAATATGATTAAGACTGATTGCTAAAAGTGGAGGATTACAAAGTCCTGAACACACAACACCAGTCTGGGAAAATTTTTTTGTTTCCCACAATTCCTCGTTTGGGAAATAATTATTAGTTTTATTACCATAAGTAATATGTCCTATGAATCCATTCTTCCACTGCACACCCAATAATGAAATAATTTCTGCATATGCTCGTTGAGGTTCATAATAAATAAGCCCCATTGCATGAATACAGGAATCCCAGAACCACTGATGAACATAGTATTTTCGTGTGGGAAAGATGCGCTGATATGTCTTACCATTTGTTTTTATAACATTGGTATTACTCTTAAGCAGTTTTAATGCACGCAATTCATCATCTGATATCATATTTGGTAAATTTTTAGTACAGAAAATGTAGAGAAAAGCTGATTTTTTGTGCGGGGAGAGTTGGACGACGTTAGGATTTTTTACGCTCAAAACCCGCAGAATTATTATATACTATGCTTCATGTAATTTCTAACCCCACTTTTTCGAGGAATTGCTATATCTTCTCTATTGAATTGATATTCTTTACCCTTAGCATGTTCGCTCATCTTGAGGAAGAGAAAATAGCGATTCCCCTCTTTGACAAAAAAAAGCTTATCTCTTACTATTAGTGAATATATGATTAATAAATCTAACGTGATAACTCACCGTGGACTAGAACCAACAAAAATAAACTTTTTTAGTGAAAGTAGTTATGAAGCGTTTAAAGATCAGTTATCTCGTGGCTTTGCAGGGATTGAATTCGATCCGAATCCGACAAGAGATGGAATCATTGTTTTCCACGATACAAACCTCACACGAATTACTTCTGGCAAGGATAACAGAAATATTGCTGAGCTGATGACTACTGAAGCAACAAGTATTCCACTTCCTAACGGAAGAATTCCTAGGTTTGATGAAGTTATGAATATAATCCGAAACAGTGACTCAACTACTAATGCTCTTCATTTGAAAGCACGATTCCAAAATCCAGAACCATTAGAAAGACTTATCAATGCACTAAAAAAATACGAAGATATTCTAGAAAAACTTATTGTCTTCGATGTGAAAGAAGAAACTGCAAAAAAGTTAAAGGGAATCTATCCCCATCTCCGCTTAGCACCATCAGTCGCCCATCCTTATGATATAGCACGTTACAACGACTCAGTCGGCGGGACACTCATAACAATAGCAGCTGCAATTGTGTTAAAGCAAAAAGGACTGATTAATGGGGTCTGGGGAGATGAGTGGGACACCATAGGAATTAATGGCAAAACAAAGCAATTGTATACACCTGATTTTTTTGATCGAGTTCATGATGCAGGGATGTTTGCTGCTTTGGTAACTCCAGAACTGCATGGCACATCTCCACATCTGCTT
>Ga0206839_1152_pt1 | contig 15018 bp, 13 predicted proteins | sample Alteio_BWOrgCont_27_FD_152883 | JGI IMG/M metagenome (GOLD analysis project Ga0206839, IMG submission 152883) | Enriched cells from forest soil in Barre Woods Harvard Forest LTER site, Petersham, Massachusetts, United States -... | ecosystem: Environmental > Terrestrial > Soil > Temperate forest >... | reverse complement strand
ATAGGCATTTCTGAGGAAGTGAAATCCAAGATATTCGACAGATTTCAAAGAGCTTGCATTAATAGAAGGATTTCTGGCTTAGGGCTTGGACTCTATATTGTCCGACAGATCGTAGAAGCTCATGGAGGTTCCATTACGGTGGCAAGCGAGGTCGGAAAGGGGTCCGTGTTTACGGTATTGCTACCCTTACGATTTAAACTGAGCCAGATTGTCGGCACCTGCGATACAAAGGATCATTTTTAAACACTTGCAAAAAAGATCGTTGCTTGTGAGACTGTGAATCAGTCTACGGATTTTACAGATGACAGCTTGGTCGCAAGTCCTTTCAGTTACGGATGCCGACCTCACTGCAAGGGCTTAAAATTTTTGGTTCAGGGGGATTACCTATGTCGCTTGAAATACTTCGGACCTTTTTTATGTGGTGTTCGATCATCAATTATTCAGTGTTGATCTTATGGTTTGTCCTTTTTGCTTTCGCTTATGATGGTTTAAAGGGATTTTCGGAGGTACTTTTTCGTCGTCGCATTGAACATTTTGACGCCATTCACGTTTTAGCGATGGCCTTCTTTAAAGGAGGTGTCATTTTATTCAATGTTGTTCCGTGGATTGCGCTGTCGATCGCTCGGTAGTGATAGGTCCAGCACCGAGATAGACTAAAAAGGAGAGGAGCCAAAATTTTGGATTATTACAATGAGTTTCGAATTGAACCCCACGCCAAGATCAAGCTCAAGAGCGTCGATCCGGACTTTCATGGCAAGTCTCTTTCTCACCAAGAATCACTTTCCGAGCTTGAAGCCGAAGTCGAGCAGATGGATCAGCAGCAGTATCTCCTTTATGCCGAGAGGAAACGAGCGATTTTAATTATACTCCAAGGCCTCGATGCTTCTGGCAAGGATGGTGTTGTCCGCCATGTGATCCGAGGAATGAATCCAGCGGGATGTCAGGTTGTTGGATTTAAACAACCCACATCTGTAGAACTCCAGCATGATTTTCTGTGGAGGGTTCATCCGCACGCGCCCGGGAAGGGTATGGTAGCCATCTTTAATCGTTCGCATTACGAAGACGTTCTTATCCCGCGGGTGCATTCGAGTGTGCCCGAGGTAGTTTGGAGTAGACGTTACGCTCTAATCAACGATTTTGAGAACCTGCTAGTCACGGAAAACGATACGACAATTCTCAAGTTTTACCTCCACATTTCGAAACAGGAGCAGCTGGAACGCTTCAAGCACCGTCTCGACGACAAGAACCATCAGTGGAAGATCAGCGAGTCCGACTATACCGAGAGGAAATTCTGGGACGACTACATAGACGCTTTCGAAGATGTATTTCATAAGACCAGCACCAAGCATGCCCCTTGGTTTGTGATTCCGTCGAACCACAAATGGTTCCGCAACTTAGCTGTCTCAAAGATTATCAATACGGCCATGGCAGGAATGAAGATGAAACGTCCTGACGCTACTGTAGATCTGGACGAGATTCGGCGCAAGTATCACAAGGCTGCCTGTGAGGGAAGATCTGACTGATGGCGATTCGGTTACTGCGATCGAAGGAAGCAGATCTTTGTGGCTATTTTTTTTGAATTCTTTATTGGAGCAAACTATGAACCCGGGCCTGAAGGCCCGGGTGTTGGAAGGTCGGGACGGGGTTTCCACCCCGCCCCACAGTCCGCCTGGGAACTACCTCGCCCTGAAGGGCGAGGTTTCCCTCGGCTCGATGATTCATCTTTTAGACAGTGATCGGTGCTCGAGTCTGCTGCCACTTCAACCGAAGTTCACGACGGCGTTCACGACGACTTAATCCAGAAGGATGAGTCGAAGGAGCTGGCTGATGGACCAAGGTCTGTTGGCGTTCAGACCTTGGTAACGGCTTCGGAAGATTCGGCGATTTTTTTGAAGCAAAATTCGGAAACTGCGGTACTGAAGAGTTAGGACGTTCTGAGTGTTTCCGGAGGCGCTCTTCTTTTTTTGGTCTCCCTCTAGGCGGTCTCAAAGCACTACCAGAACTTCTGATTTCCAAGGCCAAACCTTCGGGGGTGGGAACAACATCTATTTTCTTTCTGATTAGTCGTTCAATATCAGAGAGATAATTTCGCTCCTCGTTGGAACAAAGCGAATAAGCGCTTCCTTCGCAGCCTGCTCGGGCGGTACGGCCTATTCGATGAACATAGCTCTCAGCTATATTTGGAATATCGTGATTAAAAACGTGAGTCACTTGATCAATATCAATTCCACGTGCTGCAATGTCTGTAGCGACTAAAACTCTGCACTCACCCTTCTGAATACTTGCTAGCGCTTGTTCGCGCGCATTTTGAGACTTGTTCCCGTGAATCGCATTGGATCGAATGCCAGCACGATTGAGCTCTTCTGAAACACGATTGGCATCACGCTTGGTACGAGTAAAAACCAGGCCTCGCTCTACCCGCAGCTCTTCTAAGATCTGAATGAGAAGAGAAGTCTTCTTCTTTTTTTCCACGTGGTAAACGGATTGCTTGATCTTTTCCGCAGTGGAAGAAACTGGAGTCACTTCAATTCGAACAGGCTGATAAAGAATTTGCTCGGAGAGTTTTCGAATTTCGGGGGGCATGGTTGCAGAAAAAAAGAGGGTCTGCCTCTGCTTGGGAAGTGCAGAAATAATCCTTCTCACATCGCGAATGAACCCCATATCCAACATTCGGTCGGCTTCATCTAAGACCAAAATCTCCAGGCCTTGAAACTGAACTTGCCTTTGCTGCATGAGATCGAGAAGTCGGCCCGGCGTAGCAATCAGAATGTCCACTCCTTGTCTTAATGCCTTAACCTGGGACTTCTGATTCACTCCTCCAAAAATGACCGCATTCCGAAAAGGCAATTCTTTGCCATAGTCCGAAAAGTTTCTAGAGATCTGTGAAGCCAGCTCTCGCGTAGGTGTGAGTACCAAAACTCGGATGGAACGACGACTTTGAACAGGTAAGTTGGATTGACTCAAAAGTTGAAGAATCGGAAGTGCGAATGCCGCAGTTTTTCCAGTCCCCGTTTGAGCACAGGCCAGCACATCCTTACGTTCTAATACGAGAGGGATTGCCTGAACTTGGATCGGAGTTGGAGTTTCATAGCCTTCGGACGCGATAGCACGAAGAATGGAATCAGATAAATTAAGAGAATTAAATTTCATTTCAAGGGTTTATACATTGTTTAATCAAAATACTCAACTAATTAAACAAATATTTTTAGCAGAATGACGGAAGGCTTCAATAAAGAGATTAAGATAATAAAAATAATAACTTATAGAGCGTCTTTTGAAACCCCTCAATGTTCAGAGGAGGAAGTACGGTCCATGGTCTGCTGAAAATAGGGGTGTTCGAGCATCCCATGTTTTTTTATGAGCTGCTGCAGAATCTTAAGCTCCGTGGCCCGTTGAAAGTTTAATTGAGCCCTTCTTTGTTCCAATTCCTTAGGTGAAACTCCCTGAGTGGTTTTTTCTTTTTTCCATAAAGCAGGGGCAAATACTTCGAGGTACTTCTTCCATAAAACGGGATTATTAGCCATTTGATTGAATTGTTTCGAGCTCAGAGCGAAAGCCGGCAGGTCTTCTGGTTTACTCGATCCTGCAATTTTAAATAGTAATTCATCTGGAAGTGCTGCTTTTTGCAATATATCCGGCTGGTTTGCACAAGGGGTAGTCGATGTGGCATGAGTCTGATCTTCTTTTAGTTTCCCCCTGAAGAAGTCCTTAGGGACCTCCTTATTGTCAGAAAAATCCAGATTTTCCAGAACTTTCCTAACTCGAGAGCCGTTGCCCTGATCGAATCGTACTTTCTTTCGAGGCATTGAGGAATCAAATCCAGCGGCCCCTCGGGAAAATAATATTACGAATAAAGACGGGATCGTCAGACTCAGAAAGAAACAAGCACATCTCCCGAAACAAAAATTTCGCATTGCAATCCCTCCGCTTAAAAAGCATCGAAAACTCGGACCTTCAGCACAAAATCTTGAACACTAGCCAATCCAGTCCAACGCACTTTTAAAAAAATCTTTCAGAGGAATGATCTGGATTCCGTCCTCTTGGAACATTCGATCTCCTCCGTAGAGGAGGTGAGCCTTGGCTATAGGATAATCTTTTAAGAATTCACGAAGTCCTCTAAGGTCCTCAGTCCGGAAACGGGAGCCTTTTTTGACCTCAAAAACTCTGAGTCCTTTCTCTCCGTAAAGGACAAAGTCCACCTCTAAATGCGTTTGGGTTCTCCAGAACGAAACCTCGTAACCCAAATCCAGGTAGGAGTTCAGGGCCCTCAGCTCCTGAAATACCAAGGTTTCCAAGGCCATTCCTGAAATTTCATCCGGAGAGTCCAAAGGACCTTTCGGCCGAATCGCGCGGAAAACACCCGCGTCAAAAAAGTAAAATTTGGAATGGGCGACCGTTTCCCGTTTTGCTCGTTTCGAGAAGGGTGGGATCCGGCAACCTAAAAGCAAATCGTCAAGCAGTCCGAAATAGCTTTCGACCGTTTTTCTGGGAACTGAGCAGTCCGCCGCTACGGCAGAGAGATTAAGGACTGCTCCCTGGGAGAAGCTCGCTGCCTCAAGAAAGCGCGAAAATGCAGGTAAGTTTCTGGTCAATCCTTCCTGGAATACCTCTTCACGAAGGTAGGTCTGTACGTAGGATTTTAAGTACTTTGAAAAATCGAGGTGTTTTTTTCCATAGATGGAAGGTAGCAGCCCGAACTCCATGGCCTGTTTCAAATTAAAGTCAGGTCCAAGCTCTTGCGCTGTCAAAGGAAACATCGAAAGCGTAAACGCCCTTCCTGCCAATAGGTTGACTCCCGTTCGTCTCAGCTTTCTTGCGCTTGAGCCTGTCAGTATAAATTGGAGATCTTCTTTCTCAATCAGGCGGTGCACCTCGTCTAAGAGGGGTGGCACTTTCTGAATTTCGTCAATGATTACGGGTGATGACTTGTTCGTTAAATACCGACTGAGGCGCGTAGGCTGAGCGAGCAGATCCGTGTAAACGTCACCTTCAAGCAGGTCGACGACGTTGCTTTCGGGAAATTGAGCCTTCGTCCAGCTGGATTTTCCGGTTCCTCTGGGACCGAATAAGAAAAAGCTCTGTAATTTTGGCGGTTTAAGAATTCTGGCATACATGTTGCCATTTTATCATAGAAAATGGCAACTCAATAGCCAATTTTTTGGATGGGCTTTCGCAGGCACTGGACTTAGCTAAACAAAAATTGAAAATCCTCAAAACTCAAAGTCCGCGGCAGTGAAATTAGGTCCCAGACCTCCCGTTTTGATTCCTGCCAGAAGTCAGTGAGAGAAATTTGACTTCCTCCTGAGTTTCGACGATCGTCTTTCTTATAGTATGAACTAACGAAAGGAATCTCAAAGATGTTTAAATCTGATCGAGTGTGTGTCCGTGCTTTAACTGTGGGTTTACTTTTAACATCCTTCTGTCGTTCAGTAGCTTTTGCAGCTACGACCCCTCAGTGGGAAATCAACGGGGGATCAGCCTCAAATCTCAATTTAAGTTGGACTGGCGGTCAGTCGACGACTACTTTCGGGGTCCGTGGTGGCGCCGCCTACACATTGGCTGAACAACTTCAAGCTGCTGTCAACGCAGCCTTTTTAACGGCCTCTTCTTCTGGATCCTCTAGTACGGCTCTCGTCCTCCTCGCTGGTCCGACCTTTAATTTTGGAGGATCTCGGCTGCAGGATTCTTTTGGCCTCACCGCCCAGGTCGGTATTACGCTTGCCAGTGTGGCGAGCACTACAAGTACGTTTTTTACCTACGCTTTTAGTTTGGAAAAGCGGTTTTCCATAACGGATTTTTTCAGCTACAATCCTGCAGTTGGATTCACTGGCACCACATCGACTCCTGCCACGACTGGATTTTCGGTGGTTCCTCTTAGTTTTTCGCTGTTTCTTTGATCGGTTATCCTCTCCCCTCGCTGTTGGGGAGAGGATTTTTTCTAAGAGCCAATTTTTTAATTAATTTCTTACTACGGAGATGAGATGCGAGGCGAGACGAGGAAGATGAGGGAAAAAACCGGAGGCATATCCTCTGAGATATGTTGAGGATTTTTTCTTGAAATCTGACGAAGTTGCAGCCCGCAGATCGCTCCGTAGTAAGAAATTAATTAAAAAATTGGCTCTAAGAGCTTTGGAACGGAGGGGGGCTCCGGAGACGCCACGTACGCGTTCCAGTACTGGGCAGCGACCGTTGAAAAAATAGAGCCGACGAATGGAATTCTATCGACGAGTACAGCTCGAGCGTTCAAGTGATAGGCTTAGACCGGAAGTCGTGTCTAACCACCAGGTCTTTCAAGAAATCTGTCATCGCAGCGATCTCTTCTTTGCTTAAATGACCGAAAAACCGTTGGTCATTTTCCTGAGCGATCTTCGCTAAAACAGGCACCAGTTTTCGCCCGGAGGCAGTAAGTTCGATCGAGAATAGACGCCTATCTTCCATGGGGATCGTGCGTTTGATCAATCCTTGCTTCTCCAGTCTGTCCGTTAGTCGCGAAACCACTCCTTTGTCCATTCCTATTTCTTCGGCAAGCTCTGTCAAAGAACATGGCTGAGACGAATAGAGAACCCGAAGGGCAAACCATTCCGCGACGTTCACTCCTCTTTCCATCAACCGTTGCTGAAATGCGGAAGTCACCTGATTTGACACAAATCTGAGCCAATAGCCTAAAAAGACATCTATGTGACTGATGATCTCCTCCGATTTTGCATATTGTACTTTAGTGCTTTTGGCCTTTTTCGAGTCAGTTTTTTTCGTCATAGATCAAAGTAATACGATCGAATGAATTATTTGTCAATGCAACAATTGGTTTGTGTCTTATTATAAATATCAATTAAAACAGGTACTTGCTTATATATAGTTGTGTATACAATAGTTGCATTCACAACTAACTTTTAGTTTTTGTTAAAAAACTATTGCGCAGCGTTACTGCGCCGTGTATAACTTCTTCAAGTTTGAAAAACGACTCCATTGGATATGCCGAATAAATTATAAAAAAGAGGATGAATAAAATGAATAAGAATAAAATGATGAGTTGCCTGTTGGTTTTAAATACGCTTTGTATCGTTTCTGAAAACGTATTTGCGGGACAGTTTGTCACGATGGGACTTAAGGGTGGTCAGGCAGAACTCGGTGCCATGAATGCCTCTCTTGAACAAGAGGGGCACCATGTATCAGTTCTGAATGCTCGCGCCGGGCTCTTCGAAAGCAATCACTCCTACGTACAACTCTACCACCCAGAAGCCAACTCGGGTTCGGTCAAGGTGGCTAATCGGGATGTAGCTATTGCCTTCCCAGGGCAATTAACTTCCGATTCTTTGATGGAAGGGTTACTCAAAATTCAGGCCGCGAAAACTTATGGAGCTAATGAAGTAATCGTGTATCATTCTGGCGCACAACCTCTTCAAATTGAGGATAGCAATGCAGCAAACTGCCTCAACTTTGAGGAACTCATCGCTGCGGCAGGAGCGGATGTCTTAAACGAAAATGGAGAAGCAAAGGCTCTCTCTCCAAACAAACGAATCAAAAACAAAGTTTCAAAACCCGACTTCTGGATCGGCGGTTCAAGCCACCCTGAACTCATGGCGGAAATAGCCCAGACCCTGGGAAAAAGACCGGTGAGTTTTGCGGCCATCCAGCAGAATGGAGCTGAACTCAAAGGACGAAAGATCTACTGGGTCTCCGCTAACCAACCTTGGGTCAATCCTATGTTTTTCGAGACTTTGGGTGAAATCCGTTGGATGCAGCAACAAGGCGCTGTAGTTCATCTAATCGCCCCATATCTCCCGTACGCTCGTTCAGACAAACCCGATTTCAAAGTTGGAGAAACTGCGCAAGGCAGATTAGCTGCGGACCTCATTGAGGCAGTCGGAACTCATGGAATTACCGTTGTGCGTGCGCACGCTCCGCAATCCATGGGCTTTTTCAAAATTCATGCTCAGGATATCTCGGGACGTCCAACCATTGAGAACTTTCTCAAGGATAGTGGAATCGAGGCTGTTGTCTCCCCCGACGCAGGTTTTCAGAAGGATGCGACTAAATATCAGCAGGAACTGAATAAGATCTATGGCGGCGCTAAGAATGTAACCCTGACCGTAATGAACAAAGAACGGAAGGATGGAAAGGAAGGGATTTTAGGAGGCACCGGCTTGGAAAACGTGAGAGGCAGAAACGTCGTCATTATTGATGACGAAACAGCGACCGGAGGCACCCTAGGAAAAGTTGCTGAAGCTCTTCAAGCATATCAGCCCAAAAGCATTTTCGCTGTGGTCACTCATCTGGCAGGACCAGCTAAGGGCAGTCTGAACTCTCCTTATATTTCAAAGCTGGTCGTGACCAATACGGTTCCGCTGTCTCTTGAAGCTTTGCAGAACCCAAAATTGAAGGTTCTATCAATCGCTTCTGAGATTGCTGAAGGCATTAGGAAATCGGAAAACAATTAAAATTGAGTAAATGAAAAGGAAGGAATAGATCATGTTTCGATCTTCTGTTTTAAAAGGAAAAGCCCTAGTTATTTTGGTCAGTACAATTGCTATATCCCAGTGGGCACAAGCAAATACACTGGTGATCGGTCTTGCATCGAGCAGCGAAGTCAAAAAAAGAGCGGTTGAGGAGACCTTTCAAAAACTATTTCCCGAGTCGACTCTAGAATTGGACACCTATTCGGCTGCATCAGAGATTGCGGACCAGCCAGTAGGGGAAAGTAATGGAATTCTCGGTGCTAGAAACCGCTTAAAGAACGCGAAACAACTCAGTGGGTTGAAACACTACGACTACTGGGTCTCCATCGAAAACTACATCGGACAACCCAAGGCTCCCTCCGATTCTTGGTTCGATCAGGCGGTAGTTATTCTTGAAAAGAACGGTAAAACTGGGGTTATTGAAAAGTCTCGTGAAGTTCCTTTTGAAGCAGAGCTGGGTGAACAAGCGAGGCTTGCCACACCAGAGAACTACCCCTATCTGGATTCCGGTTTCTCAGTTACATCCGGAAAAATGATCCAAGCCAAGCTGGCAAAAGAAGGAATGATCGTGGCTCACGATGACTGGCATGCCTATTATGGTGGGAATTCCAGAAAGGAATTGATCAAGGAAGTGATATTCAAAGCTTTGGTTCGATCGGAAATCGATACAGTGGTGGATTTCAAGAAGAAAGGTGTTCAATACCAAGAATTGACCGACATTATGTATCATCCAGCTCTGTTTCAGGCTGTAGTGGATGCAATGATAGCCCCCTATGAAGGCCTGAAGATCGATGCAGTGGCCGCACTGGAATCCAGAGGCTGGTTCTTCGGTATTCCCATGGCTATGAAGTTAAAAGTTCCATTTTACCCGATTCGAAAGAAGGGGAAATTGGCAAAACCGACTCATTCCGTGACGTACAAGACGGAGTATAGTGAGGATGAAATGGAAATATCCGTTGATAGTTTCAATGGTAAAACGATCCTTGTTGTGGATGATGTTCTTGCTACTGGCGGCTCCATTCGGGCCGCTGAAGATCTTTTGAGACAAGCTGGTGCTGGAACGATGTACTCGACATGCCTAGTTGAACTATTGAATTTTTCTGGCAGGAACACACTAAGCTCGGACTTCACCGCTTTTATTAAGTATTAATATAAAATGGAATTTGAGGATTAATGAATATGAATAACAAAACAAAATTCCAAAGAAAGCTGTTTCTTTTAGCTCTGGGTCTGTTTGTTGGTGCTGCCGGGATAAGTGTTCACAATCCCAGTTTCGCAAACTGTAACTCTACCATTCCGGACCATTTGAGACTTCCTAAGATCAGCTCCGGAAAAGATTACACGGTCTATCAGGAAAAAGTAGAAAATGCGTACTACAATGACCCAAAGCTCTTCGAGGAGCTCTTCAAGTTACAAGTGGCTGAGTACAACAATATCAGCGGCTCAGTGATCCATTTTCCTTCCGGACCTAAACACGTATACCGATCTGCCATGTTGGCTTATAGCCCGGACACCATTGCCGAGCTGATGCAAGAAAGAGACGTAAAGGCGATCTTTCATCTATCCAATAAGAAAACGGTGGACCAGAAGGCTTGGACTTCAGCCGAAAAGGAGATTTTTGAAAGCCTTGGTGGAAGGCTCGAAAATTATATCCATGTGCTTGATTTCGACTACGCCTTCAAAACTGCGGAGGATGTCAAAAATGGACAGAGAAAGGTGGCAGAAATCATCTTCCAAATTGGGAATACCGAAGGGAATATAGCTATTCACTGCCTCGGAGGGGAGCATAAGACAGAGCTCATCTTTGAAGTGATGCAGAAATGTTACAATAAAGTCGGTATGGATAATATTATCGAACGATATAAATGCCACACCGCTTGGTCAGATCTTCCCAATGCCCTTCACGGATACAAAGCAGAGAACGTAGACTTCATTCGTGACTTCCCGTGTGAGCTCTTAGTAAACTGACTGGTCTATGCGACTATTTTTTCGAAGGGCTCTTTCGAGGATTTTTGCAATCCACTAAAAACGGAGTACCATCCACAGACTTTGGATTTGGAATGAAATCACAATATTCCAGAATGGAGCAGGCCTCTAGTACCGAGATCGCTCCGGGGTAGGTTTTGATCAACTCTTCCTGAGAAAGATGAATCGTTTTTTCACCTGATTCTCGATAAAGCTGACCATCAGGGCCAAAGGTGAACGGACTTAGGTCACTCATTTGTCGACCATCGTTGAGAAAAAACGCAGCGTTTTCACAGAGATTCGGCAACTGCCCTGTAATCAGACAATGAGAATAAACCTTGTTAAGTGCCAACGTCCAATTGCTTGCATTGAGTGCCAAAAATTCATGGCCACGGCATTCATAGTAGGGAAGCAGTGACTTGAATCGACCATAAATGGTCATGAGGCAATCGTTGTTGCTTTCCGTTGGGCACTCGTGTTGTTTAAACTCTTCCAGCTCCGCAACCAAGCGTTGAATGTCGCCATCGACTTTGGCCTCAATCTCTCTCTTTTTCGTTTGACCCGGAGTATAAGGAATCTTGAAGGAAACGTTTTCTTCGCCGATGTTTTTTGAATTAAAATCTGAAATCAATTTCTCGATATCTTTCGTACGCCGGATCGCCTGTTTCAGTTTTCGAAAGTTTTCCACGAGTTTTGTTTTTTGTTCGGGCAAATTAGCGGTGCTAAAATAATGCTTATATTCTCGGCAGATTTCATGAGCTTGATTAGTTCCGTATTTTTCTCTAAAGGCAACATCGTGACTAAGACTTTCTTCGAATGTAGCCTTGTTGTAAAAGTACTGCATATTTTTTGGGCATCCCACCCTGAACTTTTGCTCTTCTTTTAGGTGAGACGACCGTTTGGGAGATAGATCGCGATTTTGTTCGAACTTGGCGTTGAAACTAGACTGAGTCAAAGGATTTGCTACCCCGATAGGAGGGAAAATCCACATGGCCAGGTTAAGAAAGGTAACGCCTGTTGCATATTTCATACTTCTTAAATTGTCCAGCACTGTTATACTATAGTCAATGCATATTCATTTCAGATGGATGATCCTAGGGTGGATGACACTTGCAACTTCGTCCTTATGGGCAAAAGACCCATGGAAGCAGTATGAAACTCCCGCGAAGGTTCAAATTGCCGAACCGGTTTTTAGATTTCCCTCTGAATTTAATTCTCCAGGCTTTCCCGAAGGGATCCAATCCGAAATCCATGGTTTTTGCCTAAATCGCTTTCACGAAAACCTTGTACAACTCGACGGTTCTATCGCAGACGCAATTTTTGCAATTGAGCCACTCCGTTCTCAGTTAGACCAAATAGTTCGGCTTCTCACAGATCGACTTTTTGCATTTATCGAAGCCGACGCCGTTGCTGATCTTTCGCTCAAACACGTCGCCATTACGCCTAAGAAGATATCGGCGCAAGTGGATCGAATCCTTCAAAATACAATTGGAAAATGCGGAATTGAAGCTCATGGCTGCGTCGGATCAAACCCAAAGGTGATTCGTGATGCCTTCAAGAATGGAAATATTAGGGAACGAATGCTTCTCATCCGTGAAATGCTTTGGCAATATACTGGAAAAATTATCGACCATGTGCCACCCCTGCCCCAGAACGACCTTGCTCATGATTCTCCTGAAGATAGCGAACACGCCAAGCAAAAACATGAGCTGTTGAGATCGTGGGTGGCTGCTCTTGGAAAATTCAACGTAATCTCGCATCCAGAGCGAAAAGCATATGAATATGGCTCATACGCAAATATGACCATCACGTCAAATCTGAGAAAAAAGAAGGAAAAAGAACAGATTCAGAGTTACGCTGAGAAACATAATTCGACTATCGGAGAGATGAAAACAAACTCGGTTCGTATTCCGCTTAGCCAAAGAGAGGTGGAGTTTTTGAAGTCGCATGGGCTCTCGGATTCGGACCCCTATCCGGCCTTACCGGGGCAAGCGTACTTCGAGGCCGCCTATAACGAAAAGAATTCCTACTCTTCCAAAAGCTTCGAATATAGAATTCCCCAAATTGCAGGAATCTCAGGAACTACCGATCTCATTCTGACATTTGCACATATCATGGGTATCGAAGATTTGGCCGATCTTGAAATCCTTCGTCTCGCTATTATTGTACAAATGGTCGACGCAAGACATCATAGTATTCATGAAATTCTCACGTCGTCTCAATCCTTTGGTCTAAATTATGAATTTTCTCCGCATTTTTACGGAGCCTTATTGCCGCATCATATGGAGATGAACGACCGCCTGACCCATGAGATTGAGAAAAGGCAATTAGACCGGGCCGGCAGTTTACCTCAGGGAATTTTGAATGAATGTGCGACCGAACGATATCAGTCTCATTACGTGAAATTCAAGCGAAAGGGGATGCTTAGAATCGCTCCACTATTTACCAATTACTGCAAAAACCAATGGCTTGGATCCTCACTAATACATGAAACGCATTCTAGAAAGACTTCCAGTAGTAACATCCCTGGAAGAAATAATTGCCCCACGACCCAGTTCGTAACCCGCCTTCCAAAGATGGTACTCCATTCTTGGTTGACTACAAAAATGTAAGGAATTCAAAATGAGAATATTAATCTCAACTGTACTGGTACTTGAGCTGTTTATTTCCAGTTGGGCGCTGTCTAGCGCAGCGGCCTTTGATCTGACTCCTATTCCTGACGTCCAAGTGTTGCGTCACTTGCAATATGGAGAGGCCTTCCTGGATTCCGTAGCGAACAATGTTCTTGCGGTCTTCCTCACTATTGATGCCCGTGCTAAAGATGCCTTCAAACTAGGAAGGGACGACTTTAGCTTCATGGAAATGAAACCAATCTTGGAGTTAATCATCCAAAAGCTAGAGAAATCACGAAAAGATGCTGAAGCAGAGGCTCGGGAATTAGACCTAAAAAACTCAGAGGAACTACTAAACAGAGCTAGAGCCATCTTAAATTCGAATATCCCTTATAAGGAGTTGATGAGATTTACCTTTGCTTACGCCAGAGAGTTGGATCGGCTGGCTAGGATAAAAAACCCCTCGCTTCCGACTGCACCATTTAAAGCGAAAGTCGAAAACGATCTGGAACGTATTCTTAAGGAAGTACCTGCGGTTATTATTTTTCCGTCATTTGCGCCCTTAGATTTAGAATTCTTTAACCGAACGCGGGCGGTACCATTTCGCGTGATTGGGCTCAGCGAAGTAGGTATTTATGCTGATGGTTACAATACGTTATCTCCCGGAGAGTTCGCGTTTCATGATCTAGATCATGCCATCTATATGCTGGGTTTGGACAAACCTCATTTCGGCAGAGCCAATGAGAGACTAGAAGAGACCGTGAAGGTTTGGGACGATACGTCTAATTTTGTGCTAAGGCATTTCTCGGTGATAAGAGACCAAGACCTGAAAGAGGCGGTGGGATTACTGCTTTTTGAGATATTTCATGAGAAATCAAATAATTGGGATCTTCGTGAACTTAAAACGCGTTTAGAAACTCATGTAGATATTGAAAAAGTTAATCAAAAGCTCGAAAGTAGCTTTTTTTCTCAGTCTCCAATTTTGACTCAAAGTCAAAGAGATCGACTGATGGATGCAGAAGGATGGGTTTCCGAAGTTGTAGGAAAAAAAATTGAAGCGAATGCCTTAAAGGACTTAGATCCACTCCTCGGAAAAAAGGAACCTGTCTACATTGATTATGTTCCAAAATTAACGAAAAGGAACGATAAGATTCAATCCATCGAAATCAATGAGAATTCTAAAATTTCAATATTAATTGGAAAGCATGCTGTCACTCAGTATCAGTTTTTGCTTAAAAACGAGGATTTGACGCATGTATTAAATCCTGATCTCATCGATGACATCGAAAAGCTTCGTTGGCAAAAGCAAATGCAAATGCCAATTTCGCTGGAGTTAGATTCAAAAGAGATTACAGGTAAAATTACTGGGATTCGGATAACTAAGGAAGGACGGATTCGGGTTCAACTTCAAACAGAAGCCGGATCCACAGTGGAAGGAATTATACCAAAGAATGTAGCTATTACGATTACGACCAAAAAAAGACCTCCATTAGATGCTCAGAATCGGGCGAAATTAGCTTACTTTCTGGATTCCTTCAAAAACGGCATACCCATCGACTATAGCCTTCCAGAAAAACCAGAGAGACTGGGGGGTTAGAACCTTCTTCGTTGCATACTACGATGACGACAAGGTTAGGCATCAGAGAATATGAGACAATCCGATCATAAATAGAAAGAATTAATTTTCTGAAAAATCGGATTGAGATATAAACCTTCGAAGATACTGGAAAGACGGCTCCTAACGAGCAACTGAGGAATGGGTCTCCACATTTTTCTTTTTCCCTTGCGACTCAACTCCACTTAACTCATCAGAAGGTTTCTCTTTTTGATCAGAAGCTGATTGGTCTCGATCGCTTTGATCTGTTGAAATTCTCTGCACAATTTTCATTTTTTCGGTTAGGCTGGTAGCAAACCAAATCGGTATCAGCTCTTTTAGCCCCTCTTCAATGGCCTCTTCAAGCAAGACCTCCCGTGGAGTTCCTCCA
>Ga0206839_1151_pt1 | contig 15062 bp, 18 predicted proteins | sample Alteio_BWOrgCont_27_FD_152883 | JGI IMG/M metagenome (GOLD analysis project Ga0206839, IMG submission 152883) | Enriched cells from forest soil in Barre Woods Harvard Forest LTER site, Petersham, Massachusetts, United States -... | ecosystem: Environmental > Terrestrial > Soil > Temperate forest >... | reverse complement strand
TTGAGACATCTTCTTATGTTTTGATTTCCGGCGCCACAGGTGTTCCCGGTTATCCCGTCCTTTACCACGCTTATCCTCGCCAAGATTGGATCGCCTACCTGGACGACCAACCTTTGAAAACCAAACTTGGGGGAAACGCCCACTGCGTTTCTGAAGATGGAAGTCTCTGCTGGGTCAAAAATGAAAAGCAGACCGAAAGAGAAGACCTGCGTCTGGCGATCCTCTTCACTTTGGGCCTGGCGGTTTTAATTGCCACGTTGTTGACGCAAATCATCCGCAAGAACCTAGGCCAGAGACAGGCCGCGCGTAGGCGAACTTTTGTTTTTCAAATGCTGACCCATGAAATCCGAACCCCCGCTACGGCTCTGCAATTGTCTTTAGAAACTTTGCGGCGGGATTTTGACAAGATTCCTCCGGCCTCCCAAGAGGCTTTTTTGAGAATTTGCGACCAGAGCCAGAAACTAAATCGGGTCATAGAAGCCAGTAAACAGTATTTGCTTAGTGGAGCCTCCAACCAGTCTGTGGAATTTAGAACCCAGCCCATTTCATCGGTCAATTCCTGCTTCGAAGCTATTTTAGAAAAATACTGCGGGCAAGTTACATTGAAAAAACTTGAGACCGACGGCGGCGCCCACTTTGATCGTTACTGGGTGGAGCTATGTCTAAGCAATCTGGTGGACAATGCCCTGGTTCACGGAAAAGCACCGGTCGTCGTGGGTCTGTCTAAAGCCCGCCATACGCTGGCCGTTGAAGTGCGAGACGGCGGAACCCTTCACGGCCGGTCTTTAGGTGATTTGGCCGTACCTTTTCAGAAGGGCGCCTCAAGCCGCGGATTGGGCCTGGGTTTGGTGTTAGTTCAAAAAATCACCGGTGCCATGGGAGGGGAGTTGACGTTCCACGATGCCCCTACGACTTTTACGATGACTATCAAGGATCTCTGATGACAAAAATTTTAATTATCGAAGACGAAGAGAGCGTTCGGAAACCCCTGGCGGATCATCTGGCGCGGGAAGGATACCAGGTCGCCGTGGCCCAATCGGGGCGGGAGGCCGACGAGAAGTTGAGCCCCGAAACCGAGCTCATCGTGGCCGATTGGATGCTCCCCGATGTTCAGGGTATTGAGCTATTAAAAAAGTGGCGGTCCCGGGGAATAAGCATTCCGGTCATTATGCTCACGGCCCGGGCCGATTTGGTGGATAAAGTTCTTGGCCTGGAGTTCGGCGCCAACGATTACATGACCAAACCTTTTGAAGTACGGGAATTGGTGGCTCGCATCCGCGCTCACCTTCGAGCCAAAAATTTCGCGCCCCACGGGCCGAAGCGGCCGGAAAGTATTCAAGCCGGCGATATTTTTCTTTCGCCGAGCCTTCGAGAAACACGCCTAAAAAATCAGGTGATCGAAACCACTAAAACTGAATTCGATCTCTTGAAGCTTTTCATTGAAAATCCCAACCAGGTTTTTTCAAGAGAAGAAATTCTAAAAAAGGTCTGGGGATATGAAAATTACCCGACCACGAGAACCGTGGACACCCACGTGCTCCAGCTCCGCCAGAAGTTTGGCAACGACCGCTTTGAGACCGTCCACAAAATCGGCTACCGGTTTCGGTTGAAAACATGACTTTTATTTGGCGAAAGCCTTGCAGGCAACTGACAACTTCGAACTTTCTCTGTGGCAGATTGAGGGTATGTGCAATCAATCACCAAAAGGAGAAAACATGAAAACGCGGTTTCATAAAATTTGTTTAGTCATAGGGCTTGTACTGGTCCCCTTGGGACTGGCGGCCCAGGGATTTTTCGCCGACTCGGACGGCAATTTGGTTCGAGCTCATGAGGCTTATCTGGCAGGGGATTTGCGGACCATGGCCGATAGCCTGCATAAATCTTTAGAGGACCATCCGGGAGACACAACGGTAAGAGACAACGCTTTGGCGCTTTTAGAAAAAGCCTATGAAACCGCCGATGGCGGGGACATTCCCGTGAACTGGCGCCTGCCCGAAGAGATCACGACAATGCGTGTGAGTGTGAAGTACTCGGCCAGGAATTCGGGGGAATATAACTTTCGTGTTTACGGCACCACGGTTCACGACAAAGCCATAGCCCAATTGCAAGTGGTTCAGGCCCCCGATCGGGTGGTGCTGGACAAACAAGCGGGCATCGGAGAATGGTATGATCAATCCAAGATCGACACCTTGGATCACGTCTTTGAACTCCAGAGCCGCAAGAGCCGCGTGCCGGTGGAGGCGGGACTTTATTTGTTGAACGTGACTCTGGCCGACGGCACCCAAACCAAGGGATGGTTTCTGTTAGATGCCGGCGTTAATTCTTCAGCCACTCCCCGGGTGGACGTCCCGTCGACCGATCAGGTTTTCACTACGGGAAATCCCCAATTTAGCTGGCAGGATTTTAAATCCCCCCAATATCAACCTTATGAAGGCCGTTCCATTTGGGTTGGAGTCAGTCGGGCCGAGCCGCCTAATTACGACTGGGATGAGGTTTGGGGAAGTTTTGAGGCGCCCCCCACGCAGGAGCAGATCACCATTGACTCCCACGGCGATCCGGGAAGTTTACCCAAGTTAAATAACGGCCACTATAGTTTTTTTATTGATTTTCACGAACGGAAAAAATTCGGAGATTTAACTATTTCTCGCGATTCCATAACTGTGCGGAATTTTCAAGTAGCCCAGTAAGTTAACAAAATAAAAACGCCGGAGCAAAAAAACTCCGGCGTTTCTTTATTCATAATCGAAAAGAAATCACTCCAAACCTTCGACTTTGATGACCTTGGCCACGGCAGGTCTGGCGGCCACACGCCCCATGTAAGACTGAATATTTTTATAGGGTGTCAAAGGAATCTCAAGCCACTTGGTCCAACCAGCCACGACAAATGCATAGGCATCAGCTAGGCAGAAGTTTTTGCCAAGAAGAAAATCTTTGCCAGCCAGGTTGTTATCCAAATAAGCCAGAATTTCTTTGGCTCGGCCCATGGCGTATTGTCTGTAGGCATCTTGAACAGCTTTATCCTTGGAGACGTAATTCACTGTGAACAGGGCGCCGATAGCTTTGTGCATGTCAGCACTGACGAAAGACAACCACTTCACCGCTTCGGCCCGCTCAAACGTTCCGTTGGGAGGGAGTAATTTTTTATCGGGAACTTTATCGGCGATATAGGTGTGGATGGCGATGTTCTGATCCAATTGTTTTCCATCGTCGGTGATCAAAACAGGCACGGTTCCTAAGGCGTTGAGTTTTGCGACCTGGGCGGCGCCGGGGTCGGAGGAATTTTCCCAATCCACCTCAATACCTTCATATTTGAGGCCCGATTCTTCAAGGGCGATGTGGCAGGACATGGCGCAAGATCCGGCGGAATAATAAAGTTTCATGGCATTCTCCTCGATTGGATAAAGTGAAAATAAAAGCGCAGAGATTCTTATGGCACAGCGATCTTGAAAGATAAAAGGGAAAAGACGACGCCACAGCGCCGAGCAACGCGTTACTTGGGTTTAATGCAACATGTCCATGCATTTTTAGACTTAAGGCTATCTAAACAAATCGCTCATAATTTCGTTCATGAGGTCCACGTTCAAGCCCACGGGCGCCACCAAATGATCTTCTTGATACCAATCCGGTGTGGCTTCGATGTGGACTCCGCTGATTCCAACTTTTCCAGCTCCGTACTGAGAAAGAAACGCCGCCACTTGGTGGTCGAAATCGTAAGTGGCATAAATTTTTAAGATGCGGGATGGATCGGTGATCACAAAAGAGGGGCCGTCTTGAAAATAAGCTTCGCGCGATTTTCCTTCCCAATGAATGTTGACGATCTGTGGACGGGTATCGAAGACGCTGGCTTCTAAAACCGTGGCAGGAATAAGTTCTAACGCTTCAAACCCGGGAATCGTTCCTATCCACGTGCCCGCTTTTCCCGCCCAGTACGCACCCAAGCAAGCACCATAATATCGGCCGCCGTTTTTTACGTAATCGCGAATGGCTTGACGGTCTGAGGCCGTCCAACCTTGTGCCAGTGCGGTGATGTCATCTCCGCCGGGGACAATGTACACCGCCGCGTTTTTCAAAAGTCCGGGCGTTGATTCTCCCGGCTTGACCAAGTGAACGTCGTATCCTTTATTTTGGAACATGGTTACAAAAGGTGTTTCGCAACCGTCGCAAATAGACGGGCCCTTGAAAATCACAACATAAGGTGAGTTGGTGGAGGGTTGATTCAGATCTAAAGGTTCCCCGAAAGCCAAAGCTCCGAAACAAAAAAGGGCCAAAGACAAAATGGCTGACTTCATAGTTCCCCCCGTGAAATGCGGCCCAGTCTCGCCATGGATGACATTTTTGTCAACGGGCTCCCTCGGCGGAGCCTTTCAGGCGGTGACTTCCTGGGGCCCTGGTAATGGGGATTTGTTACTATGTAAGGACAGCGGGAAACCTTCAAAAATAACTTAAACTACTAATAAGACAATTGATTACCCCACGCCTTTTCTTGGCATGGCAATTGTACATTTTAGAGACGTGGCAAACGGTTCAAAAGGAAGTTCTATGGCCCCCAAATCATATTTAGCAAAAGCAGCTTTAAAAGTGTCGGGCCTCATCCTCTTAGGCGCATTCTGTTTGGTTGTGGAAAATTGCGGAAAACCCCCAGGTTTGCCCGCTTCGGGAGTCGTGAACGCCACCGGCAGTCCGTCTGCCATGACATTTGGTCAAGTATCGGCTCAAATCATTCGACCTAAGTGCCTCAAATGTCATAGTTATGCGCCATACGATTTTTCCAGCTACGATTCCATGATGGCCGCCGGAGTCGTTACCGCCGGGGATCCTCAAGACAGCATGCTCTATACGGAGGTCGCCACGGCAGATATGCCCAAGGGCGGGCCGCCTCTTTCGCCCGACGAAGTTCAAATGATTTCTCAGTGGATAACCGATGGCGCAAAAGAAAGCGTTGTGGAAGAGCAACCGTCGCCTTCGCCGTCGCCCAGTCCAACCACACAGGCGCCTTCACTGGAACCCACTTACACCGCTCTCTCGACACAAATCTTTTTACCCAAATGCGTCGTGTGCCACGGAGGGGCCGATCCCGCCGGTGGCTACGACTTCAGCACTTACGACGGAGTCTCGCACGCCATTACCGCAGGCAATGCTTCCAAGAGCAAACTATATAAAGCTGTTTCGAGTGGCAAGATGCCTATGGACGGTACACCCCTCAGTGCCGATGAACTCAGCGCCATCCAAACCTGGATAACCAACGGCGCTCAGAATAATTAAGATCCCCTGATAGTCTTAGAATTGGGTTGATGGTCCAAAATATCCGGGAGTGCAACGTGACCCGGTCTTGTTTTTTCCAAGTTTTCGGTCATACATTTTTCATATTCTTCGGACATTTTCACAATGGAATTACCGTAGTACACTATGCATGCTATGGACTGGTCCTTGGCGACTTTAACTCCGTATGCCACAGCGGCCGCTTGATCCAAACATATCGCTTTGGGTGCATAATACCAAAAGTGTTCAGGAATATACTTTGCTTGGGAACAGATATTTTCCATGAAATCCAATTTGTAAGTTTTGAAGTCCGTGGGGTCTATGGGAATGTTCTTATGACTGGCCAAATAATTTTTCGCGGCATCGTGGCAGGCTTTTTGATTTTGAGCGATGTTGCGCTGGAATTGGCCGCACACGGTGCCTTCGGCAGTCTGTAACTCTCCCGCTTCGGAGTTTGATTGAGCTCCCGCAAAAGACGGAAGACATAGAACTACCCACAAAGTAAAAAAACAAAAAATCTTCACTGGCCCTCCGTAAATTGATAGATCAAACACTATGCCAAGCGAATGAGTGTATGTTTCCAATCGAAGTTTCGGATTGTATAATTATTTGTCAGTTGTCTTAAGGTCGTGAGGAGGTTGGGCTATCGTGGGTTCCCGGTGACATTACAAACATGGAATCCAGAAACGCGAATTGCCCCGGGTAACTGAAGCCGGGCCCTTCGATGACATAGTAGCGTTTGGAAGGATACTCTAGAGGGGGTGGGTTTTTTCCGTAACCTGTAGACGGATCCAAGCGGCGCAAGGTCACCGAATCAAAAACGGGTGATCCATTGGGAACACCGGAGTAATCCCCGTCGGGATTAGAAACCTTAAGGATGATTTTTTCATTTTTCCAGTTTTTGTCGTAGTCATAGCCGTAAACATTAAAGTAATGGCCTATCCCACGAGCCCATCTTCGATCTGGTTTCTTGTCATCTGTGGGCGGCCAGAACCAGTCGGTGCTCAGGAGGAGAGTCATTCCCGCGTCTAAAGCCTTGCGAATGACCGAGGGGGTTGGGGCTTGATTGACCCACTTGCCACCTTTTTCATAGTAAGCTTTGTCGGGAACCTCGTAATAAGTATCGCCCGGTGCGGTGGCCATGTAGCCGACCACCTTGGGCTTGTGAAAACCAGTGGCCGCATAATAGTCCAAAATGCATTTCCCGGCGTCCCAAATATCGGTTCCCCAACCGGCCTTGGTGTTGCAGTTTATCGTTAAATATCGGAGCAGGGTGGTGACATTGACACGGGAGTGTGCCGGATCCATTCCAACCAGCGCCAATTCGGGCGCCGGCTTGGGGGCGTAAGTGGATTCATAGATCAGAGCGTTGGCTAAAGAAGCGGGAAAGCAAAGGTCGCTGTCATAATCGCCCCACAAATCCCATGTTCCGGGGTCGTTCTGATCGATTCCGTAGGGAGGTGCTAAATTCAGGGAGCGATCAAATTCTTTCTCGGCAAGCTCTTTCGATGATTGGGTTTGTCTCCAAGACGGATCCAGAGAAACCCACTGTTGGCAAAAACCTTGTGAAACGGATAACAGAACCGACGCCGACGCGGCCAGAATAAATAATAACGATTTCACTTAAACCCCTACCCAGGGGGCAACGTACCCCGGTCGGTTTCAAAAATAAAGGGCTAAAATGTGTATTTATTTGGGTTCTAGAACGGCGTATCCAGACATGCGGTCAAATTGTTCCTGTCTTTTCTTAGAAGCGAAATGAGTCAGGATTCGAAAGAATAAGGGCAGGATGAAGGGACGTTGGAGGCGCCTGCCTTCTTCGCCCATGTACCGCATTTCTTTAACTTTCCAATGGCGCTCATCAAAGAATTTAAACCAATCTTGCGGTGAAAATTTGAAGGGGGCGTTTCTCATTTGTTTTTTTATGGATCCCTTGTTCATGTATTTCATCAAGTCGGGAGAAAAGTAATCCAGGATCCAAAATTTAAAATGATCTTGAGTTCGGAGGTCGTCGGCAAGGCTGGCGACTTGGGAAGGTTCCAGATAGGGCACCACTCCCTCGGTCAGCGCGAAAACTTGTTTGCTCTGGGAATTTACTTTTTCTAAAAACGCCCTTCGCGCCGGGCCATCGGCTAAATCAAGCCTGACCCGCTCCAACTGGCAGCGGGGTTTTTCATTTTTGAGTTGCTCATCCTTGAACTCCATCATGTGTGGGTAATCGACTTCGATCCAACGCAAAGTTGAAGGCAGATCCATGCGATAGGGACGGGTGTCCAAGCCAGCTCCCATGTTCACTATGGTGTCAACGCCCTGTTTGATCGCTGCGGAAATGTAATCGTCGATGATGCAGGTGCGGACGACCACCGCCCAACCCGTGGGCCGGCTGGTTTTCATTTTTTTTACGATGGCAGGGCCCCGCTCGCCAACCAGAAGGCCTGCCAGGGGATCTTGAAAGAGGGCGTCGGCTCTTTTTGTTTCCATGGCTCGGAACGTGGCCACCCAAACGGCGGTGTCGGATACGTGACTGATGGGCGTGTCATTTAAATCTGATAAAACTGGTAAATCTGATAAAACTGGTAAATCTGATAAAACTGGCATGGTTGAACCCCTTCAAGTTTCTCAGAAAGTTTGATAGTAAAACCTGATGGCCTTGTCATTACATTTCGGTCATGGCTCGAAGGAACGATTCCTCTTGAGCGGGGGGAAGACGGCCGACTCCTTCCATGACCCTGCTCATCAAAAAGCATGCTTCTTCGTCGGGAATGTTCATCCCGCCCAAGATGGCTCTTCGGAATCTCTGAACTTCGTTGTCTGGCAAATTGTTTGCGATACTTTCAAGACCCCGCTGGATTTCATTTTTGTCGATGACCTGTGCGGGATCATCTTTCAGCGCCAGGAGAGCCGCGCGATTGCTCACATCCATGAGTTTTTTCAAATCCCTGACCGGGAGCTTTTGGAGGGCCCCGGCTAAAATCGCCTGATCTTGCCCGTTCCAGAGGGACGCACAATAGGCTTGGTCGGTCTTGGACATTTCAAGCCTGAGGGAATTCCAGACTTTGAGGTTTTTGAAATCCAGGCGCTTCAGGCCGTGGCGGGTGAGGTCGGCCACATAAATTTGCACCTCCGCGGGGTTCATATTTCGGGTGGCTGCCACGAACGACGGATCTTTCATTATGGCTTTGCCAAAGTTCATGGCCACGTCTTCAATGGTGGCTTGGGGGAAGAGAGCGTACTTAATTCGCGAGTAAAGACCCAAGCGGCCGGCCGTCAGTGTGGCGACGACAAAAATCCCGACGATGAGAAAAAAAATCCCCTGCCGCGGCTGGCGCGCGCGCTTTCTATAAATCTCCGCCGCAAAGCCACCTAAGCCGCCACCCAAGGCGCCAAGAAGAACCCAAATAAACGCGTGATAAGGATTCAAAGCAAACCCCGTCCCCATGGTGAAACTATAAATTCATTCTTCGTCATCGTCCATCTCCATGGGAGTCACAGCCTTTTGCAATAATTTTTTGAGGTCACCCAATTGACGGGCGGGGACGTCCTGCCATTGGCCGGATTTCAAATCGCCGATGACGATGTTCATGATGCGAATGCGATGAAGATGCTTAACGGTCGCTCCCAGGGCCAGGCACATGCGGCGGATCTGGCGGTTTTTCCCTTCCGTTAAAATAATGGAAAATGTATTTTTCCCTACAGCTTTAATTTTGCAAGGCCGGGTCACATGGTCTCCGATGTCCACGCCTCGGGACATTTTGTCTAAAAAGGCGGCGTCAAGGGGCCGGTTGATTTCTACCACGTATTCTTTTTCATGACCGAATTGGGCTCGGAGAATATGGTTCACGATGTCGCCGTCGTTGGTGAGAAGAATAAGACCTGTGGAGTCTTTGTCTAGGCGCCCGATGGGAAAAATCCTTTGAGGGTGCTTGACGGCATGGACGATGTTCCCCGGAATTTGAGGATCGGTGGTGCTGATAATCCCCTGAGGTTTGTAGTACATAATATAAACGGGTTCAGGCTTCAGATGAACTTGTTTGCCGTCCAAGGTGACCTGATCTGCCTCACTGACTTGATCCCCCAATGTGGCCATCCGCCCGTTGATTTGGACTCGCTTTTCTTGAATGTAGCGATCCGCCTGACGACGGGAGCAGAGTCCATTTTGAGTAAAAAACTTATTGATCCGCACAGTGTATAAATACTTAATTTTAATCAGGATTAAAAGGATAAAGAAGCAGGGGTAGGTAACTGGTGAATGGTTAGTTTCTAGTTTATAATAAAATGGGGTTCAAGCGAATTGGGGGCATCTGTGTGGAAGTTTGTTTTGCTATTGGGAGGGGGCCTAATAGTCTTGTCCTGCGGCAAGGCGCCCTCGGCAAATTCTACTTCTGGTTCCAGCCCTAACCCCAGTCCCACACCGGATGTAACATTGAGTCAGCTTGTGGGCACTTGGAATTATTCAAGCATGGTCTGCGGTGGCAGGCCACTGACAATAACCGGTTATACGGAATCCTTTACTGTTGCGAGCGATGGAACAACCACTGACATGACTGCGGATTCCGGTTGCACCGCCGCCGACACGGGAATGGCTGTTTCGGTCTCAGGTTCGGGTTTGCTCATCAGAGAGGGCTCCATATCCTGCAATCCTACCAATCCCTGCACCCAAGCTTTGGAAATTACCTATGCCGGCAGCACGTCCACGGATGATTATGTTTGTCCCACCAGCGGCGTCCCCGGATTCTTGGTCAGCGCCCCCTTTTCTCTGGTCGGAAACACTCTGTCCATAATGGAAACCAGCGGTAGCACAACTTGCATCGTTAATTATAGTTTGCAGTGAAGCAACCGCGGGCCACGGGCCCGGCCACTGAGGTCTGCGAATCTGCTGTGGTGAAAAAACTACTCAATTGTCAAAATCACTACAGGTGAATTCGTGGTTTGATCTCAATATACTGGTCCCTCCGTATGTGGAAAACCGTTTTTGTTATTATTGTCATGTGCCCTTTTTTTGCTTTAGGCGCGTCAGAATCGGCCCCTTTAGATGTCCCAAGTCTGTATGTGGGAAGCGAAGGCGGTAACCACTATATCGAAGAGATTTCAGAGTCTCAAAAATGTAATGTCCTGCTCTCAAAAGTGTCGAAGGTCATAGATTTTGCCAATGCGCAATTTGAAAATAGGCGTGAAAATTGGCCACCGGAATTTCTTGCCGAACGCTCCCAAATTGCAAAGAAATATTCCAAAAGATCAAAATATATTGTCGTGAGAAAAGGTAACGTCGCCGGGAAATCTAAAAAAGATCCCGTGGTTGGGACTTTAGGGATAACCTATGCGACATACGACGCAGAAGATCTCGCCGAAAACAAACTAAACAATCTCGCCCTGGACCTCATACCCGTCGAAGAAACACTTGGGCTTGATCCTTTGCCTCGACCTCTGGACTCGACGGGCAAAGGCATAATTTTTGAACTTAGAACTTATGCAAAAGATAAAATTTCGGGACAGACTGCTTTTCCAAAGCTACTGCAAGGCGCATTCAATTTAGTTTTTAGAAAGATAAAAGATTTTCCTGAACTTTACGATAAACCCATACTTTATCTTTATGCCGACGACCTGTCGGTTCGATTTTATACTCATTTTGGATTCCACGTGAATGAGGAAATCGCACCTGTGATCCACGATGGCGTCAGTTGGAGGGTGATGTCCGCTTCCCCAAAAGATATCGAGGCCGTAAGTGGTAAACTCAGCGGATTTCGTTTTTTTGAAAATCTGAATCAGCCCTACGTGGCCATATCGCCAAATGGAAAACCTTTTCGCATAAGTCCCCATACGAGTTTTGCCATTGATGAAAATAATGTCGCCATGAAGGCCACAACCATGGATGAGCTTGAGATTATGCCCGGAATCTTCGCCGCCGAAAACTCTCAGTTCATATGGAGGGGATCTGTACATTGGAGCATTGGGGCGCCAGGATCAGAAGAAAAAAACCAGATTTCTGGTGCTAGAATCGATAAGCTATCTAGGCCGGTCAAGATGGACGCCCTTGACACCATGATTCCGGCAGGCGCAACAATCCATATCAATGGGAAAGGCGCCGTAGTGGACGCGTTTTTTCTACCTGAACCCATTTACATCGAAAAGTTAGGGGTCACGGTCGCAAAAAACGGGTCAATTTCAGTTAGCTTAGTCAAAAGACACCGCCAAACCCCCAGAGAAGAAATTACTGTCGGTCCCCTAAGCAGAAGAGTCATGTTAGCTAAGGGATTGTGGGTTCCAAAAGGAGCAGAAGTAACTTGGATCAAATCGCCGAACACCAATAAATTTAGATTTTTGCGCCAGGATAATTCAACAAACCAGAACTCACTTTGATTTTTCTTAACCTTTCTTTGCCAGAGTAAAACAAATTGAGACAACTTGATTTTCACTCAATGCGCCTCCGACCCGTTCCTCGGTCAAAGCTGCAAGCAAACATCCGGTCATGAAATTTTGAATCGCTTTGGCAGTTGATGACGGCCTGTTGGTATTGAAAATTTTTTGCTTTACCCCTAAGGCAATGACCTCCGAAATACGCCTCTGCCCCATTGACACAAGTTCAGAGTTTACGACCAAGAACTCCCTTCTAATACTGCAGTAGTAATAAAATAGGAGCCACACTTTCGCATGCTCAGGAAAATCTTCGATCCACCGAAAAGTGGACCGGATATAGGCCTCGAGAATATCCTCCGCCTGCGTGAGCCCCTGAAGTGCCGCCACAGCCAGATTTTGGAGGTTGGCCCGGATGTATTTTATTGTGAGCTCCAGCAGCAGTTCTTTATTTGGGAAATAGCGCATTACCAAAGGCCTTACGACCCCGGCTTTGGTGGCAATATTTTCAAAAGTCGTCTGCTCAATCCCGTAATGAACGTAACACCAGATTGCCGACTCTAAAATTCTCAATTTGGTGTGATCAGACTTTTGGAGTTTTTGAGGAAAAAGCGCGTGATAAATCGTATGGCTCACACTTCTCATTCATCCCCCCCAAACCATCGCAAGTAGTATTTACATAGGTACAGCTTAATAATAATTTATAAAGTTACTTTTTAGTAACTTTTATTTGACTTAAGTGAAACATCGCGTTAGAAATATTAAACTTTTTGTTGAACTTGGAGGTACTTATGAAGAAATTAAGTCTTTTGGCAATTATGACGGTTATATTGGCTCCAACCCTAGGTTTGGCCAGTGGCCAGCTATTAGCCCATTGTAGCGGTTTAGAGGACGCTAGAGGCACGCCGATGGCCGTCTCCATTAAAGAAGATACGGGTGGACAGCTCGTGGCCCTCTACACCACGGAGAGTTTTGGAGGCGGCACCCAAACATTTGCGTATAAGGTTGCCCTTTCACCTCAAAGCCTGACCGACGGAGCCCTTACCTATCAAGGCACAAATTTAAAACTTGCCATTTATGATCATCAGGGTTCCAGTCCATTTTCAGGACGGCTTACGGTGCAAGATATGAAGGTCGTTAATCGTCACGTCTCTTGCGAACTTTATTAATTTATGGTTCGGACAAGTTGTGCTTAACGGTATCGAGAAGTTAGTACAAGTAGTCTGGGATAAAAGATAGGGGCTTGGGTTGGGCATTTCGCTTTCGTTTCTTCGTTTCAGTGTAATCCTTTTGATTATTACGGCTTCCCTATTGGGGAAAGCCAATGGGATTGACGGGTGGAATTATAAAGAGAATGCCGATCGCTCAAGCCTCTATTTTTGGGAATTCAAATATTTTAACTTTGATGATCCGACTTCTCGCCTCAAGGGCAACATCAGCTTCTTTGTTGTATCTCCACAACAATTTAATCTGATGGGAGTGAGCGTTCACCTCTATAGAGATGGCAATTTATATAGTTATCAAAAAACCTTTTCCTTGAGATGCGCCCTTGCCGACACAAACTCGCCGTCACTAAAGTTGTGCCATAATGGTGGAATTCGAAGACTTGAAAATGGAGACCTGCAAATCAGTCTGAATACAAATAAGCTTTCGTTTTCATTAAGATATCATCCAGAGTTTACTAATGACAAAATCTATTTCTGCCCACTCAACGGCAAGCTTCTCGGAAAGCAGGCTTGGATGAGTTGGAGGCCCCTGTTTTTACAAGCCACCGTCGATGGGCAACTGACTCTGCTTGATAAAAACAACTTTTCTCAAACGTTTGCCATGAACTCGGCTCGTGGATATCACGATCAAAACTGGGGCATTTGGAAACCCTCTGTACATCCTTATCGATGGCTGCATTTTGCTGCAAAAGATCAAGGTGGCCACAATATTCAGATTCTGTTGGGCGATTTTTTTAACACAAAGGACTCTGAAGCCCTAAAGACTATTCTTATTATTGATAGGGATGGGGAGAAAAGAACTTATACAAATGATCAAGTCGAGGTCAATGAGACAAGCCGCAGCAGATTTCCAGTCACGCGTTTTGGAATATTTGATAATGATACAATGAAACAGGGAATAGTTGGAAAAATCGGTGACCAAAACCAATCGCAGTACAAACATTCCGCGCCATCAAGTATCACGATCAAAACAAAAGACGGATCAGTGGATCTTACCATTGAAACTGCAATCAATGATTCAACGGGAGCAAAATTCCCAGTTTCCCTTTTGATGGGCGATTTTTATATCAATGAACAAATCGTAAAGACAAAAGGCCTATTAAAATTTGCTGACATGCCACCCATCCTCGTCGAAGGATCCGGAGAGGCGCAATTTGTTGGCAAATAACTTTTCCCGATGGAAAGCCAGAGTCAGTTCCAAGAAAATTGGTAGTTCGCCTTATGATTTACCAGAGTGAGGATTTAAGCGAGATCGATTTGACTGGTGTCAAATTCCACTTTGTTGCTTCCAAGTACCAGATTGTAAAACAGGCGAGGGAATTCACATTTAGTCTGCTTCTTCTCGGATTAATTTCATTCTTGTTTTGGCGCGCGGCTTTATCAACTTCCTATGTCGAAGTTGCAATAGATTCTGTGGTCCTTGGACTTTGTTCGGCGCAGGCGGTTCTGTTATTCTACGACTGCCTGCATGTCTCTGCCTTCAAAAAAAATACCAAAATAAGATCATCGGTCGCACAATTGGTGGATTTTACATATGGCCTTATCACTGTTGTTCTTACGAAAGATGATTTAGCTCGCGAAAACTCGTTCTTTCCGCGCGCGGAATTCAATATATCTCAATAGAGAACGGTTTCTGAAGTCTGAAGTCCACCAGAGTCAACTCGAGGTACGAGAGCTTACGAACTATAATTTCTCCGTGAAATCTAAATTGCAGGCTGAATATTCACGTTGGAAAACGCCTGTGGGATTCATAAGCAGAGCATTTTTAAAATTTTCGGAGGAGAACGTCCTAAAACAGGGGCCGAATTCATAACAGATGTTGACGCAGAACACGCTAATGGTGGACGAAAAATCAACTTGGTGAGGGGCTGGTCGCGGGATTTGGGGAGTGGTTTGGAGTGGTTATTAATGTGGTGAAGGGCTTGGTTGTGGATTTGGGGTGGTTTTGTTGTTTGTGGCTTTTTTGTTGGAATGGCAGCGCGAGGATCTGGGTGAAAATGAATCGATCTGAGGAATGCGCCGATGTTTATTGCCCAGTTTTTTTTGTGGTTCTTTGGAGATCTTTGCGGGCGAAGACTTTCTGTGGAATTTACGTTTTCTTTTTGGTCGTCGGGATCTTCGTGAGTTTGATTTTCTTTGGAGAGATGAGCCCTCGTTACGCTGAAGAATTTTGTTTGGGTCTTCTTTGTTGCGAAGATCATCGCGATCTTTGAGAGTTTTGCTTAG